>Ga0209574_10000099_pt1 | contig 23728 bp, 24 predicted proteins | sample AgamicMgMarz_FD_187168 | JGI IMG/M metagenome (GOLD analysis project Ga0209574, IMG submission 187168) | Agave microbial communities from Guanajuato, Mexico - Mg.Ma.rz (SPAdes) (version 2) | ecosystem: Host-associated > Plants > Phyllosphere > Phylloplane/Leaf | place: Guanajuato, Mexico... | reverse complement strand
CGATCATCGGGGCGGTCATGGTCACGGCCATGGCGGAGATCATCAGGACGTCGGAGTCGTGCAGGCTCGTCCCGGCCGCACGCAACGCGGCGCCGAGCGGCGGAAGCAGCACGCCCATGCCGAGGAACATCGCCACCACCATCTCGACGTAGTGGCGCACGAAGTGACGCGTGGGGGCGCTCATGCCGCCACCGCGTCGTAGCCGGCCTCGTCGACCGCGACGATCACGGCCGACTCGTCCACGTCCGTGCCGCCGACGCGTACGCGCTTCGCGTCCAGGTCTACCTCGACGGACTCCACGCCGGAAACGCGCGACACCTCGTCGGTGATGGCCACCCGGCAGTGGTCGCAGCTCATTCCCTCGACGACGAGGGTGAGGAAGTTTGTCTCGGTGTTGGTTTCCATGCGCTGAACCGTAACACCCCCCAGGGGTATCTCAACCGAAGTGTGACGACACCCCCATAGGGTATACTGCGGCGCATGGCTACCAGCGCGCAGACACGTGGCTACACGGCGAGCAAGGACCAGCTCCTCACGCGCCTGAAGCGCATCGAAGGCCAGGTGCGCGGCATCGAGGGGATGGTCGAGGACGACCGCTACTGCATCGACGTCCTCACCCAGATCTCCGCCGTACAGGCGGCGCTCGACAAGGTCGCGCTGGGGCTGCTCGACGGGCACGCCCGCCACTGCGTGGTCGACGGCCACGCCGAGGGCAGCCCCGAGGAGCTCACCGACGAGCTGATGGCCGCTGTCGGGCGCTTGATGCGTCGGGGCTAGCGGAGCGCGCCGCCCGGCGCGACTATCCTCCGGAGCCGCGTGGTCAGCACAAACCAGTTCAAGAACGGCATGCACGTCGAGGTCGACGGCACGGTCTTCAAGCTCGTCGAGTTCCAGCACGTCAAGCCCGGCAAGGGTGGCGCTTTCGTTCGCACCAAGCTCAAGCGGGTCGAGGATGGCGCGGTCATCGACCGGACCTTTCGCGCGGGCGAGAAGTTTCGCCCGATCCGCACGGAGACGCGCCGCATGCAGTTCCTCTACACCGACGGAACCGACGCCCACTTCATGGACTCGGAGACCTACGACCAGCTGGCCATTCCCGAGGATCAGGTGCGCGAGTCGCTCAAGTGGATCGTTCCCAACGAGGAGGTCGAGCTGCTCTACGTGGACGAGTCGCCGAGCGACGTCCAGGTCCCGAGCGCCGTCGAGCTGACCGTCACCGAGACCCAGCCGGGCCTCAAGGGCGACACGGCCTCCGGCGGCGGCGACAAGCCCGCCACGCTCGAGTCCGGGGTCGTCGTGCGCGTGCCGCTGTTCGTCAACGAGGGCGACCGGGTGCGCGTGGACACCCGCTCGGGCGAGTACGTCTCGCGCGCTTAGCCCCGGTGCGACGCAGCGATCAGCGCCGGGCCGCCGTGTTCGCGCTCTATCAGGCCGAGGTCACGGACCGGCCCGCCGAGCAGCTGCTCGACCGCGACGCGACCCTGTTCACGCGCGAGCTGGTCGACGGCACCGAGCGCGACCGCGCCGAGCTGGACGAGCTGATCGAGCGCTATGCCAAGGGCTGGTCGCTCAGCCGCATCGCGCCGCTCGAGCGCAACATCATGCGCGTGGCCCTGCACGAGCTGCTGCATCGCCCGGACGTGCCGGCCGAGGTCGCCATCGACGAGGCGGTCGAGGCGGCCAAGGAGCTCTGCTCCGCGGACGCGCCGGGCTTCGTGAACGGGATTCTGGGAGCGGTCGAGCGAGAGGAGGTCGCATCGTGAACGAGGTGGCGCCGGGGCTCGAGGAGCTCGCGGCCGAGTTGGAGGCGGTGGCCGACAAGCTGCGGTCGGAGGCGATCGACGCCGATGAGGCGGCCGACCTGGTCGAGCGCTGCGCGGAGCTGGCACAGCGGATCGGATCGGAGATCGATGCCCGCAGCCGCACGGCCGGAGAGGCCGAGGGGCAGGAACGCCTGCTTTGAGCGCCCCCTTCCTCGCGGTCGCTCGAGCGGGGACGCTGTGAGCGTGGAGGCCGCCGTCTACCCGGTCGAGCTCCAGCACCAGGTCGACGACTACCTGCAGGACCTGCGCTTCGCCGCCGAGCCCGGCACCGGCCGGCTCGAGGAGGCGATGCGCTATTCGCTGCTCGCCGGCGGCAAACGGATCCGGCCGGTGCTGGCCCTGGCGACCGCCGAGGCGGTGGGGCGCGCGCCGCGGGAGGTGCTGCCGCTCGCCGCCGCGATCGAGATGATCCACACCTACTCGCTGATCCACGACGACCTGCCGGCGATGGACGACGACGAGTTGCGCCGTGGCCAGCCCACCTGCCACGTGGCCTACGGCGAGGATGTCGCCATTCTGGCCGGCGACGGGCTGTTCGCCGAGGCGCTCCACCTGGCGCTCACCGAGCAGGGGGGCGAGGCGGCGAATGTGCTGGCGGCGGTGGCGGAGATCGTCGCGGCCGCCGGGGTGCACGGCATGGTCGGCGGGCAGTATCTCGACGTGTCGGGCGACCCCGACGTGGAGCTGCGCCACCTGCACGAGCTGAAGACCGGGGCGCTGATCGCCGCGTCAGTCGGCGCGGTCCTGGCGCTGGAGGGCTTGAGCGGACCTGCCACAATCCCGTTTCGGCGCTTCGCGGCCGAGCTCGGAGTCGTCTTCCAGATCGTCGACGACATCCTCGACGTAACGGGGGACGAAGCCGAGACCGGAAAGCCGCGCGGCTCCGACGAGCGCCATGGGAAGGCAACCTACGTGAGCGTGCATGGGGTCGAGCGAGCGAGGGAGCTCGCCCGGGTCTCACACGGCAAGGCACGGACGGCCCTGAGCGAGGCGAAGGGTGATACCGCGCGTCTCGGGCAAATAGCCGATTACATCCTGACCCGCACCACATGACCAAACTCATCGAGCAGATCGACGGACCGGCCGACCTGAAGGGGCTCGACGAGGACCAGCTCCAGCAGGTCGCGCAGGAGGTCCGCGAGCTGATCATCGACACGATCGGCGAGATCGGCGGGCACTTCGGCGCCAACCTCGGCGCGTGTGAGATCGCCGTCGCCCTGCACTCGTTGCTCGACTCGCCGGCAGACAAGATCCTCTGGGACGTGGGCCACCAGGCCTACCCGCACAAGGTGCTGACCGGGCGCCGCGACCAGCTGCACACGATCCGCAAGTACAACGGCCTGGCGCCGTTCTGCGCGATCCAGGAGTCCGAGCACGACATCATGGGCGCCGGCCACGCCTCCACGTCCGTGTCCTACGCGGTGGGCATCAAGGAGGCAATGCAGCGCGGCATCGGGACCGACGGCCGCGTCGTCGCGGTGATCGGCGACGGGGCGCTCACCGGAGGCGTGTCGTTCGAGGCGCTGCTCAACGCCGGCGGCATGGACCAGCCGATCGTGATCGTGGTGAACGACAACGGCATGTCGATCGCACCGAACGTCGGTGCGCTGTCGCGCTACTTCAACCGCATGCGCCTCAACCCGAAGCTCTACCACGCGCGCGAGGACGTGGAGGAGACGCTCACCCACCTGCCGGCGGGGATCGGCAAGCGCATCGAGCGGCTCGGGCCGATCCTGAAGGAGTCGCTCAAGGCCTACTGGGCGCCGGGGCTGTTCTTCGAGGAGCTCGACCTCGCCTACGTCGGCGTGATCGACGGCCACAACGTCAAGGCCCTGCGCCGCGCGATCGGCGAGGCCCTGGAGGCCGATCGGCCGGTGGTCGTGCACTGCAAGACCGTCAAGGGCAAGGGCTTCGAGCCGGCCGAGGAGGGCGGGCTCGAGGGCATGGAGAAGTGGCACGCCGCCAAGCCCGGCTCGATCTCGAACGGCGTGGTGGCCGCCGCCGCGCCGAAGCGCAAGCCCAAGTTCGCCGCACCCCCGCAGTACACGACCGTGTTCGGCGAGTCGCTGGTGGAGGAGTGCCGGCGCGACGAGCGCGTCGTGGGAATCACCGCCGCGATGAACTCCGGCACCGGGCTCAACATCCTCCAGCGCGAGCTGCCCGAGCGCTACTACGACGTCGGCATCGCCGAGCAGCACGCGATCCTGTTCGCGGCCGGGCTGGCGCTGCAAGGGGCCAAGCCGGTGGCGGCGATCTACTCGACCTTCCTCCAGCGCGCCTACGACCAGATCGTGCACGACGTCTGCCTGCAAGGACTCAACGTCGTGTTCGCGATGGACCGCGCAGGCTTGGTCGGCGACGACGGCCCAACCCACCACGGCGCCTTCGACATCTCCTACATGCGCTGCCTGCCCAACCTCGTCCAGATGGCGCCTCGCGACGAGGCGATGCTCGTGCACATGCTGCGCACCGCGGTCAGCTACGACGACGGCCCGATCGCCCTGCGCTACCCGCGCGGCGAAGGCGAGGGGATCCCGTTGCCGCACCGGCCCGAGGCGATCGAGATCGGTCGCGGCGAGCTGCTGCGCGAAGGCGAGCGCGTGGCCCTGCTCGGCTATGGCTACGGGGTGGCGGTGGCGCTCGGCGCGGCGGACCTGCTCGCGGACGCGCACGGGGTGGACCCGACCGTCGCCGACGCCCGCTTCGCCAAGCCGCTCGACGGCGCGCTGATCGAGCGCCTGGCGGCGGAGCACGACCTGGTCGTCACCGTCGAGGAGAACGTGCTGGCCGGCGGCTTCGGCTCAGGTGTGCTGGAGCACCTCGCCGACAACGACCTGCTCGGGGCCACGCGGGTGCTGCGGGTCGGCCTGCCGGACCGCTTCGTCACGCACGGCAAGCCGGCGCTGCTGCGTGAGGAGGTCGGGCTCACCCCGGAGGCCGTGGCCGACCGGGTGGCGCAGGCCGTGCTCGAGCCCAGCGGCGCGCTCGCCTGAGCCGCCGGCGCGAAGCCAATCTTCGCTGGGGTCCGGGGGCGGAGCCCCCGGCTGCCATCACCACCGCGCGAGCGTCTGCTCGGCCTCCAGCCGCAGCGCCATCGCCGCGATCACGGCAATCGTGGCCTCCACGTCCGCCAGCTCGACCAGCTCGACCGGGGGGTGCATGTAGCGCAGCGGGATCGAGACGACCGCGGTCGCGACGCCGGTGCGGCTGAGGTGGATCGAGTCGGCGTCGGTGCCGGTGGACCTGCCGGCGGCCTCGGTGGTGCACTCGATCCCGACGGACTCGGCGGCCGCGTCGATCAGGTCGTTGAGCGGGCGGCTGACCACGGCTCCGCGTGTGATCACCGGGCCGCTGCCGAGCCCGTGCTCGCCAAGCTCGCCCGCGTCCACGCCCGGGGCGTCGGTGGCGTGGGTCACATCGACGGCAATGGCCAGGTCGGGCTGCAGCCCGTAGGCCATCGCCCGGGCGCCGTGAGCCCCGATCTCCTCCTGCACCGCGGCCACGGCCGCGACCGGGCCGGCCCCTCCGCCCGCTTCGCTGACGCGGCGGGCCACCTCGAGCGCGACGTAGATGCCGAGCCGGTTGTCCAGGGAGCGCGAGATGATGCGGTCGCCGCGCAGCTCGACCGGCTCGGCCGTGATCACGATCGGGTCGCCCTCGCGGACGAGCGTGCGGGCCTCGTCGCCGTCGCGGGCGCCGATGTCCACGTGCAGCCCCTTGAGCTCGACCGCCTTCTTGCGCTCATCGCCCTCGAGCACGTGGATCGGCTTGCGGCCGATCACGCCCCGAACGGATCCGCTGCGCGTGAGCACCTCCACACGCTGAGCCACCAGCACCTGGGGGTCCCAACCGCCGGATCCGATCACGTGCAGGAAGCCCTTGTCGCTGATGTGGCTCACGATCAGGGCGATCTCGTCCACGTGCCCGACCACCGCGAGCAGCGGGTGATCGGCGCTGCCGTTGACGCGGGCCACGCTGTTGCCCATCGCGTCGAGCGTCACCTCGTCGGCGAACTCCTCGGCGGCCTCGCGCCAGATCGCGGCCGGCGCCTGCTCGTGGCCGGGCGGGCCAGGGGCGGTCAGCAGGCGGTGCAGCAGGGCGGGAGTGCTCAAGTAGCTACCTCGACGGTCGGTTGGAGGGTCATCTGGGCGTTCAGGCTATTGGCGACGAAGCAGTGCTCGTGCGCGGTGTGGGCGAGCTTGGAGACGCGCTCCTGGCTGACCTCGCCGGAGACCACGATGCGCGGCCGCAGGGCGATCTCCGTGATGCGCACGGGCTCTTGGTCGGTCGGCATCAGGGCCGTGGCCGAGTCCTCGTACTCCACCACGTCGATGCGCGCCTTGGCGGCGAGGTGGAGGAACCAGAGCATCTGGCAGGACGACGCGGCCATCAGCAGCAGCTGCTCGGGGTTGAGGATGGCCGGATCGCCCTTGCTCTCGCCGGTGGTCACCCGGACCTCCTGCTCGGCCGGGGGCGCGGTGGCGATATGGGTGCGGTCGTAGTGCTCCCAGCCGAGCCCGGTCGAACCGGTCCAGCTCACTCGGGTCTCGTAGGTGTTGGCGGCCACCGGCCGGCCAGTCTCGCAGGTGCCCTGGCGCGGAATCGGCCTGGCGCTGAACCAGGCGCTGCAGGTCCACCGCGACCGGTCGCAACGCGCCGCGCGCGGCTGGCGTTCGAGCGGGTGCTCGCCCCCTAAGCAAACGGCCCCGCCGAAGCGGGGCCGTTCTGGGGGAGGAGTAATGCTGCTTGGACTCTTGGGGGAAGCTTCTAGGTGGCCGTGCTGGCGCTGTAGCGCGTGATCGAGGTGACCACCAGCGCGCCGAGTCCGGCTGTCGCGAACAGCAGCGAGGCGCCGAGGTCGCCGGCGATGGCGAACACCGCGGCCACGATCAGCAGGCCGAACGCGATCCCGCGGTCGAACACCGCCTGAGCCGAGACCGGGAGCGTTCCGCGGCCCTCGGTAGCGGTGCCCGCGAGCGCGAGCGCCACCACCATCACGCCGACGGTCATGCCGGTAACGATTGCCGCCGCCTCCAGTCCGACGGCGAACGGAACCGCGATCAGGCCGGTCCCGGCTGCCATCAGCAGGCCAGAGCGCAGCGCCGGCGAGATGAGCCTTGCGATGGTCATCGTGCAGTCGAGGCTACGCACGGGTTTGGGCCTATGTGTGACGTGGATCACACAGCGCGGGGTACTCTGCTGCGATGCCGAAGCGGCGGCTCGACACGCTGCTCGCCGAGCGCGGGCTGTTCGAAACGCGCACGCGAGCGGCCGCCGCGGTGATGGCGGGCGACGTGCGCGTGGGCGACCGCCCGGCCCGCAAGCCGGGTGAGCTGGTGGCCCCCGACGCCCAGCTGGCGGTGGCCGAGCGGCCCGCCTTCGTCTCGCGCGGCGGCGTGAAGCTCGCCAACGCCCTGGATGCCTTCGGGATCGACCCGGCGGGCCGGCGCGCGCTCGACGTGGGCGCGTCCACCGGTGGCTTCACGGACTGCCTGCTCCAGCGCGGCGCCGAGGCCGTGGTCGCGCTCGACGTCGCCTACGGGGAGCTGCACTGGACGCTGCGCAACGACCCGCGCGTGACCGTCGTCGAGCGGCGCAACGCGCGCTCGCTCGAGCCGGGCGAGCTGCCCTGGGCGCCCGACCTGATCGTGGCCGACGTGTCCTTCATATCGCTGACGAAGGTGCTCCCGGCGGTGCTCGCCGCGGCGGCGCCGCGCTTTGACTGCCTGGCGCTCGTCAAGCCGCAGTTCGAGGTCGGGCGCGAGCGGGTGGGGAAGGGCGGCGTGGTGCGCGAGCCGGCCGAGCGGCGGGCGGCGCTGGTGGCAGTCGCCGACCACGCCCGCGACGAGCTCGGGGCCGCGGTGCTGGGCTTCGCGTCGTCGGGGCTGCCGGGCCCGGCCGGCAACCGAGAGAGCTTCGTGTGGCTGGCCGAGGCCGGGCGCTCCGGGGCTGCCGAGGACTTGGAGGCGGCAGCGAGAAGAGCGGAGCCGTGACGACTCCGCCGCGCTCGATGACGGTCTTCACCCACACCCGCCCCGCCGACACGGAGGGCGCGCTGCGCCGTGTGGTCGATCTCGCGGCCGAGGCCGGCGCCCAGGTGCGGCTGCCGCCGGCCGAGATCGAGAAGTTCGGTCTGATCCCGGGAGCTGCCGAGGCGGCCGACACGGCCGCCGGCACCGATCTCGCGCTCGTGCTCGGGGGGGATGGGACGATCCTCACGGCCCTGCGCGAGTTCGCCGGGACGGGCGTGCCGGTGTTCGCGATCAACTACGGGGCGATCGGGTTCCTCAGCACGGTCGACCCCTGGGAGCTCGAGGACGGCTTTCGCAGGGCGCTGCGCGGCGAGTTCGACGCTATGGAGCTGCCCGGCCTGCTCGCGGCGACGGGCGACGGCGACCGGATCGCGATCAACGACGTGTCGTTCCACCGGCGTCAGGACGGGCGCGTGGCCGAGCTGGCCTACTCGGTCGAGGGGGAACGGCTCGGCGAGGTGCGCTGCGACGGCCTGGTGGTGTCCACGCCGGCGGGATCGACGGGCTACAACCTCGCCAACGGCGGTCCGGTGCTGGCGTGGGGCGTGGAGGGCTTCGTGGTGTCGTTCATCGCGCCGCACACGCTCACCGCGCGGGCGCTGGTGGTCGCGCCGGGCGACACGCTAGAGGTGACCAACCGCTCGGGCTCGGAGGAGGTGGACGTGACCACCGACGGTCGTCGGATCTGCGCCCTCGCGCCCGAGGCGACGATGCGGATCCAGTTCGAGCAGCGCCAGTCGCTGCTGGCCCAGACGCCCGGAGCGAGCTTCTACCACCGCCTGCGGGACAAGTTCGGCCGACTGAGCCATTGACGCCATCCGGGGCCTCGCGCTCCCGGACCCCCGCCGGAGGTTGGCTGGCCGTGTGGGCCCGCGTCGGAGCTTGCTTGTCCCTTGGGCGCCGGCCAAGCCTGCCGCTCCAGCCGGGGGCCTTGCTATCCCTCTCTCGTGCTCCTCGAGCTGCGCATCGAGAACCTGCTCCTGATCGAGCGCGCCGAGCTGCGCCCGGGGGTGGGTCTGTCCGCGATCACCGGCGAGACCGGCGCCGGCAAGACCGTGCTCGCCCACGCGCTCGATCTCCTGCTCGGCGGCAAGGCACGCTCGGGAATCGTCCGCCCGGGTGCGCGTGAGGCCTACGTGGAGGGCGTCTTCGCGCTGCCGGCGGGCCTGCTCGACGAACCCGAGCTCGCCGAGCTGCGGGAGCGGATCGACGAGTCGCTCGAGGAGATCGTGCTTGCCCGGCGCGTGACGGCCGAGGGGCGCACGCGCGCGTTCGTCGAGGGGCGGTCGGCCACGGCGGCCGACCTGCAGGCGCTGGGCGGGCGGCTGGTTGCCTTCTTCGGGCAGCACGAGCATCGGCGGCTGACGCTCGCCTCGGCGCAGCTCGATCTGCTCGACGGCTTCTGCGGGCGCGAGCAGCTGGCGCTGCGCGACCGGCTGGCGGCCGGCCACGCGCGCGTCCGGCAGCTCGAGCACGACCTGAAGGAGCTGCGCGGCCGCGCAGGCACGCGCGACCGCGACCTCGACCTGCTGGCGTTCGAGATCGAGGAGATCGAGACGCTCGAGCCGTCCGAGCAGGAGCGGGCGGCCCTGGACGGCGAGCGCGCCCGGCTCCGGCAGATGGACGGCCTGCTGGCCGCCGCGGGCGGTGGGGCGGAGGCGATCGCCGCGTCGTCGGGCGATGGTGGCGTGGCGCAGCTGCTGGCCGAGTGCGAGCAGCAGGCCGGCGCGGTGCACGGGGTCGACCCGCAGCTCGACGAGCTCGCGAGCCGGCTGGCGGCGCTGCGGATCGAGGCCGAGGACCTGGGCGGCGAGCTGCGCCGCTACGCCGACTCGCTGGAGCCCGAGCCGGGCCGGCTCCAGGAGGTCGAGGAGCGCTTGGAGCAGTACGACCGGCTGGAGCGCAAGCACGGGGGCAGCGTGGCGGCGGTGTTGGAGCACGCCGAGCGCTGCCGGGTCGAGCGCGATCGACTCGAGCAGGCGGAGGTCGCCACCGAGCGGGCCGAGGCCGAGCTGGCCAGCGCGGTCTCCGAGCGGGCGTCGCTTGCCGCCGAGCTCGGGCAGCGGCGGGCGCGGGCGGCACCGCAGCTCGCCGAGCGGGTGCGCGAGGAGCTGGGGGCGCTGGCGATGGAGGACGCCTCGTTCGAGGTGCGCCTGGAGCCGCGGGAGGAGATCGGCGCGAGCGGGGCGGAGCGCGCCGAGCTGATGCTCGCGCCCAACCCGGGGGTGCCGGCGGCGCCGATCCGCGAGGCCGCGTCCGGGGGCGAGCTGTCGCGGGTGATGCTGGCGCTGATGACGGTGGCCGGCACGGGCGAGTCGCGCACGCTGGTGTTCGACGAGGTGGACGCGGGCGTGGGCGGCCAGACCGCCAGAGCGGTGGGCGAGCGGCTGCGGGCGCTCGGCGAGTCGCGCCAGGTGCTCTGCATCACGCACCTGCCGCAGATCGCCGCGCTGGCGAGCGGCCACTTCCGCATCGAGAAGTCGGCCGGCGACGAGACATCGCTCACGACCGTGGAGGAGCTGGCCGGCGACGGCGTCGTCGAGGAGCTGATGCGCATGCTGGGCGCGGAGGCGTCGGACGGAGCGGCGCGCAAGCACGCGAGGCAGCTGCTCGCCGCGGCGTAAGACAGCAGGCGGTCGAGGTGGGGGTGGGCGCCGGCGCCGCGGCGCTCGGCCGGGGGGTCCCGCACGAATGTCCACCATAGGTGGACCAACTTCCGGAACCCCTCCCGTGCCCGGGCCGACCCTCATGGCTGCCGATCGCCGGCGCGCGCGCAGCCGCCCGAAGTCCTTCCGCCCGCGCGACCAGTACACTCGAATTCCCAGAGCCTGCATGCCTCAGAGCCGCCCGGAAACCCGCTTCATCTTCATCACCGGCGGCGTCGTCTCCGCTCTTGGGAAGGGCATCGCGGCCGCCTCGCTGGGTCATCTGCTCGTCGCGCGCGGCCTGTCCGTGACGATCCAGAAGTTCGACCCGTACATCAACGTGGACCCGGGCACGATGAGCCCGTTCCAGCACGGCGAGGTGTTCGTCACCGAGGACGGCGCGGAGACGGACCTCGACCTCGGCCACTACGAGCGCTTCACGGACGTGAACACCAGCCGCGCCTCCAACGCGACCGCGGGCGCCATCTACAACTCGGTGATCCGCCGCGAGCGCCGCGGCGACTACCTCGGCGGCACCGTCCAGGTGATCCCGCACATCACCGACGAGATCAAGAACCGCATCAAGCTGGTGGCCGAGTCGACCGACGTGGACATCGTCATCACCGAGATCGGCGGCACGGTCGGGGACATCGAGTCGCTGCCGTTCCTCGAGGCGCTGCGCCAGTTCCACTCGGACCTCGGCCGCGACCGCTGCATGTTCGTGCATCTCACGCTCGTGCCGTTCCTCGGCCACGCCGGCGAGCTCAAGACCAAGCCCACCCAGCACTCCGTCCAGGAGCTGAGGCGGATCGGCATCCAGCCCGACATGGTCATGTGCCGCTCCGAGGAGGCGCTCGGCTCCGAGATCCGCGAGAAGATCGCCCTGTTCGCCAACCTGCCGGTGGCGTCGGTCGTGTCGGGGCGCGACGTCGACTCGATCTACAAGGTCCCGCTCGAGTTCGAGCACGAGGGCGTCGCCGAGCGCGTCCTCAACCACTTCGGCCTCGAGGCGCCCGCCCCCGACCTGTCCGACTGGCACGAGCTGGTGCGCCGCGTCGGATCCGCCACCACCGACGTACGGATCGCCCTGGTCGGCAAGTACAACCAGCTCGCCGACGCCTACCTGTCCGTGATCGAGGCGCTCAACCACGCCGGCACCCACCACGGCGGGAAGGTCGAGGTGCACTGGGTCGACTCCGAGCGGCTCACCGACGGCGAGGTGGAGGCCGAGCTGGCCACCTGCGACGGCATCCTCGTGCCCGGCGGGTTCGGCGTGCGCGGCATCGAGGGCAAGATCAAGGCGGCGCGCTTCGCGCGCGAGCACGGCGTGCCGTACCTGGGCATCTGCCTCGGCATGCAGATAGCGGTGTCCGAGTTCGCTCGCCACGTGGCCGGCATGGACGGGGCCAACTCGACCGAGTTCGACCCCGAGACGCCATTCCCCGTGATCGACCTGCTGCCCGAGCAGAAGGAGGTCCGCGACATGGGCGGCACGATGCGCCTGGGCGCGGACCCCGTGAAGCTGCACGACGACACGCGCGCCCGCGAGATCTACGGCGAGGCGGTCATCTACGAGCGCCACCGCCACCGCTACGAGGTCAACAATCACCTGCGCAAGCGCCTCGAGCACGCCGGTCTCGTGTTCAGCGGCACCTCTCCCGACGACCGCCTGGTCGAGCTGATCGAGCTGCCCGACCACCCGTTCTTCGTGGCCTCGCAGTACCACCCCGAGTTCAAGTCCCGGCCGCTGCGCCCGCAGCCGCTGTTCCGCGACTTCGTGGGAGCGGCCTTGGAGCGCGCCAGCGAGCGCGCGCCCGAGGTCGAGCCCGAAGTCCGGGCCGAGACGCACGCCTGAGCTCCCCCGGTAGCCTCCGGCGCGTGACCGTCCGCGCCCTCCAGAGCGCCTCCTCGGCCGAGCGCGAGCGCCTGCTCGCCGACTTCGTGCGCCTGTGTGAGATCGAGAGCCCCTCGCGGAGCGAGCGCGCTGTGGCCGACGCGGTGCGCGAGGAGCTCGAGGGCCTCGGCCTGACCGTCGAGGAGGACGACACGGCCTCGGACACCGGCTCCGACGCAGGCAACCTGCTCGCCCGCATCGAGGGCCCGCCGGACGCACGGACGATCCTGCTCTGCGCCCACCTCGACACCGTCCCGCTTGCCGCTCCCGTCGAGGTCGCCCAGGAGAACGGCGTGCTGTCCAACCGCCACGAGGCGATCCTGGGCGCGGACAACAAGGCCGCCGTCGCCGCGATCCTCGCCGCCACCCGCCGCCTGACCTCCGAGGGCTCTCCGGTCGGCGTCGAGCTGCTGTTCACCACCTGCGAGGAGCACGCGCTCGCGGGGGCCAAGGCCTTCGACCCCGCCCAGCTGCGCTCGGAGTTCGGCTACGTGTTCGATCACGCTTCGCCGATCGGCGAGCTCGTGACCGCCTCGCCCACCTACTACCGCCTCGAGGCCGACTTCCGCGGCCGGGCCGCCCACGCCGGGATCCGCCCGGAGGCCGGCCACAACGCGATCGCCGCCGCCGCGAAGGCGATCGCCGCGATCGAGATCGGGCGACTCGACGACGCGACGACCGCCAACGTCGGCCAGATCGAGGGCGGCACCGCCGCGAACGTGGTGGCGGAGCGCTGCAAGGTCGTGCTCGAGGCCCGCAGCCTCGACGACGTCCGCGCGGGCGAGGTGGTCAGCTCGATGGTGGACGCGATCGCGGAGGCCGCCAGCGACCTCGAGTGCGACGTCGAGACCGCCGTCGAGCGTCTGTTCCGCGGCTACAAGCTTGCCCGCACCGCTCCGGTCGTCGAGACGGCCGCCGAAGCGCTGCGGTCGATCGGCACCGAGCCGGTCTACATCAACACAGGCGGCGGCAGCGACGCCAACGCGCTGATCGCCGCAGATCTGCCAATGCTCAACGTCGCCAACGGCACCGCGGGCAACCACCAGCCCGACGAGTCGGTCACCATCGACGCGCTCGAGACCACGCTCGACCTGACGCTCGCGATCGTGGCGGCGAGCGCCCGATGAGCTTCGAGCGAATCGACAGCAAGACCGTTTGGGAGGGCAAGATCGCCACCGTCCACGTGGACCGCGTCCGCTACGACGACGGCGACGAGGCGGAGCGCGAGCGCGTCGCCCACCCGGGTGCGGTCGCGGTCGTCGCCCACGACGGCGAGCGCCTGTTCCTGGTGCGCCAGCCGCGCGAGGCCGTTGACGAGCAGAGCCTGCTCGAGCTGCCGGCCGGCAAGCTCGACGCGGAGGGCGAGGGCCCGCTCGAGACCGCCAAGCGCGAGCTGGCCGAGGAGATCGGCAAGGGCGCGCACACCTGGCGCCACCTGACCAGCTTCTACACCTCGCCCGGGTTCGTCGAGGAGGTGTGCCACGTGTACGTGGCGACCGACCTCTACGACGAGAACGCCGAGGTGGACGAGGACGAGCGCATCGAGATCGTCGAGGCACCGCTGGCCGAGCTGGACGCCGTGATCGAGGGGTGTCAGGACGCCAAGACGCTGGTCGGACTGCTCTGGTTTCGCGCCTTCTGCGCGTGAGCCGCGTCTTGCAGCCGCAAGGGATGCCCGCCGCGCGGACGAACCGTGTGGGCGATGGCAACGATCGAGCATGCCCGCGTCGAAGCCCGCTTCGAGCACCTCGTGCTCGATTTCCTCGCCTATCTCGAGTTCGAGCGCGGGTTGTCGCGCAACACGCTCGAGGCCTACCGCGGCGACCTGCTGCAGTTCGGGCGCCTGCTGGCCGAGCGTCACGTGTCGGCGCTGGAGGCGAGTCCGGCTGACGTAGCCGACTTCCTCACCCAGCTGGCCACCGGCGACGCAGAGCACCGGCCCGCCTCGCCGGCCACGATCCACCGCAAGTCCGCCTGCCTGCGCTCCTTCTACCGCCACCTGCGCCGCGAGGGCCTGCGCGACTCCGATCCGACCGCCACGCTGAGCGCCCCGCGGCGCAGCCGCAAGCTGCCCCAGGTGCTCACGCGCGGCGAGGTGGAGAAGCTGCTGTCCCAGCCGCGCGGCACCGACGCGCAGGCGCTGCGCGACCGCGCCCTGCTCGAGCTGATGTACGCGTCCGGTCTGCGCGCTTCCGAGGCGATCGGCCTCGAACTGGGCGACGTCGACCTCGACGAGGGCGTGCTGAACGCACGCGGCAAGGGCTCGAAGGAGCGAATCGTGCCGATCGGACAGGCCGCGCTGAAGGCGGTCGAGATCTACCTGGAGCGCGGTCGCCCGGAGCTCGTCAAGAGCAACGCCGAGACGCACCTGTTCGTCAACTTCCGCGGCGGCCAGCTGACCCGCCAGGGGCTCTACAAGATCGTGCGGCGCCACGCGCTGACCGCGGGGCTTGCCGACCGCATGAGCCCGCACACGCTGCGGCACACGTTCGCCACCCACCTGCTGGCGGGCGGCTGCGACCTGCGCTCGGTCCAGGAGATGCTGGGCCACGCCGACGTGTCGACGACGCAGCTTTACACGCACCTGTCGAGCGAGCGCCTGAAGGATGTCTACTTCAAGGCGCACCCGCGCGCGACCGTCGGCTAAGGCCATCCGCTAGGGCCCTCGCCCGCGAGCCAATCTCCGCGGGGGTCCGGGGGCGCGAGCCCCCGGGTGGCATCCCGGGTGGCATCATCGGCGCAGCCGATGCCTGAGCTTCCCGAGGTAGAGACGATCCGCCGCCAGCTGGCCCCGGCGCTCCAGGGCCGGCGGATCGAGGCCGTCCACGTGCTCGATCCGCGCTGGTCCGATCCGGCCCCGCCCGAGGCGATCGAGGACGCGCTGCGCGGCCGCACCATCGAACAGGTCGGCAGGCGCGGCAAGTACCTGATCGTCTCGCTCGAGGACGACGCCCACCTCGTGATGCACCTGCGCATGACCGGCAACCTGTTGATCACGACCGATTCGGAGGATCCGCCACACCTGCGCGTGGCGATCGCGCTCGACGACGGCCGGCGCCTGCTGTTCGTGGACGTGCGCCGTTTCGGCACCGGCGACGTCCTGCTCGGCAGCGACTCCCTGACCGACTACTTCGACTCGCGCCTGGGAGTCGAGCCGCTCAGCGTGGACTTCACCGCCGAGGCGCTGCGCGCGCTGGCCCGCGGCCGCAAGCAGCCGGTCAAGGCGTTTCTGCTGAACCAGGAGCGGGTCGCCGGCGTGGGCAACATCTACGCCGACGAGGCCCTCTGGCGCGCGAGGATCCACCCGCTGCGGCCGGTCGGCACGCTCAAGCGCGCCCAGATCCAGGCGCTGCGCGACGGCGTGGTCGAGTCGCTCCAGCTGGGAATCGACTCGAAGGGCGCGTCGATCGACGACTACCGCCACGTCGACGGCGCGCGCGGCAGCTTCCAGGACCGATTCGTCGCCTACTCGCGCGCGGGCGAGCCGTGCTTTCGCTGTGGCACTCCGATCGAGAAGCTGCGCGCCGCCGGGCGCGGCACCTACGTCTGCCCGAACTGCCAGCGGCGGCCGCGCGTCAGGAGGCCCGCCGCGCGGCCATGACCACGCGGGCGCCGCCCGCGGGGATCATCGTGACGTTGCGGTGGCGGGCGTGCTCGGGCCGCGGGTCTGCGGCCTCCAGGTCGGTGCGCCGCGCGATCGCGCGCAACACCACGCGCTGCTCGGCCATGGCCAGGGCGGCGCCCAGGCAGCGGCGAATCCCGCCGCCGAACGGGATCCAGGTGTAGGTGCCGGGCTTGCGGCCGACGAAGCGCTCGGGCCGGAACGCGAACGGGTCCGGATAGACGTCCTCGCGGTGATGCAGCAGCAGGATGCTCATCAGCACCGCGCTGCCGGGGGGCATCCGGTACTCGCCGAGCTGCCACGGCACCGTCACGCGCCGCCCGATGATCGGGATCACCGGGCGCGAGCGCATGGTCTCGTGGATGGTCGCCTCGAGGTAGCCGTCCGCGTCCTGATCGGAGCGGGCGACCTCGCGCAGCCGCTCGTAGGCGGCCGGGTGGCGCAGCAGCCGCTCGAACGCCCAGGCCAGCGAGTTGGCGGTGGTCTCGTGCCCGGCGAGCACGAGCGTGAGCAGCTCGTCGCGCAGCTCCTGGTCGGTCAAGCGCTCGCCGTCCTCGGTCTCGGCCTCGAGCAGCAGCGAGAGGATGTCGGTGCGCGGCTCGGCGCCCGCCCGGCGCGCCTCGATCACCGCGTACATGTGGCGATCCAGCTGGCTCAGGAACAACCGGGTCGGGCCGACCGGCTCGTCGCTGCCCAGGTTGAGCAGCTCGAACAGCTGGGCCTCCGGGCGGGTGGAGAGGTTGACCGCGCGCCGGATCGTCTGGCGCAGGCCGTACTCCGGCGTGCCCTCTGTCGGGCTTCCCTCGATGCCGAAGATGCCGGCCATGATCACGTCGAGCGTGATCGCCTGCATGCGCGGTGCCAGCCTGAACGGCGTGCCGATCGGCCAGCCGTCGATCTCGCGGTCGGCCGCCTCGGCGATCATCGCCGTGTAGCGCTCCACCGCCTCGCCGTGGAACGGCGGCAGCAGCAGCTTGCGCTGGCGCATGTGGCGCGAGCCGACGGCGGTGAGCACCGAGTTGGGGCCGACGATCGGGCGCAGCGGCGACTCGCCCGTCAACGATGGCGCCTCCTCGGGCTTGGCGGTGAACAGCGAGCGGACGTGGTCCGGGTGGCAGGTGATCGCGTCGAGCTCGTCGTCGATCGCCCCGCGCAAGAGGAACACGTCGCCCAGCTCGCGGCGCGCCCGGAACACGAACTCGATCTGGCGGATGCTGAAGCGCAACGTCTGGAGCGCGCGCGACAGCGGCAGCGACGGCGGCAGGCGCACTCCGGGCTCGGCGGAGGGCCCGGCGGGGGAGGGCGGCGCCTCGCCGACGAGGCTGTCGAAGGCGGGTGCCTCGGCGACGGTCACGCCGCGAGCAGGTCCTCGAGGGCGCCGGCCCGGTCCGCCTCCAGCAGCTCGCGGAAGCCGCCGATCGCGCGCTTCCCGACCACGATCTGGGGGAACGTCATCTGCCCGGTGAGGGCGACCAGGTCGGCGCGCCCGACCGGGTCCTTGGCGAGGTTGACCTCGGCATACCCGACCCCGCGCGCCTCGAGCAGGGCCTTGGCCTGCCGACAGAACCCGCACGGCTCGGTCGTGTACACGATCACCCCGCTGTCGTCCGCCATCCCTTTCAGAGTTTATGTAAGCGCCCCCTACGCTCAGCCACTAGGTCCTGCCCCGTTCCTTCAAAACCGAAGCCATCGTGCTGCGCACCATCCGCTATGGAGAGGCGGACCGGGTGCTGCATCTCTACACGCCCGACTACGGGCGGGTGGGGGCCGTGGCGAAGGGTGTGCGGCGCGTGAAGTCGCGGATGGGCGGTCGGCTGGAGCCGCTCAGCCGGGTGCGGCTGGTGCTGCACCGGGGGCGCGGCGAGCTCTGCACGGTCAGCCAGGCCGACACCCTCAACGCCCACGCCGCTCTGCGCGAGCGGCGCGCCTCGCTCGAGCGCGGCACGCAGGCCTGCGAGGCCGTGCTGCGGCTGCTCGACTCGACCGAGTCCAACCGGCCCGCCTACAACTTGCTCTGCCACGAGCTGGGGCTGCTCGACCACAGCGCCGCGGCCGCCACCCGCGGCCAGGCGCTCGCCTTCCGCCTCAAGCTGCTGCTGGCGGCGGGGTTCGCACCCGAGCTGGCCTCCTGCGCCGCCTGCGGCGAAGCCGAGCACCTGGGCGGGTTCTCGCCCAGCGCCGGCGGGGTCGTGTGCGCCAGCTGCGAGGCGGGCTCGTTCCCGCTCTCCGAGCAAGCGCACCGGTTTCTGGTGACCGCCCTGGCCAAGCCGCTCGCCGAGGCGCCCGACGCTCCGGAGCTGGCGCTGGCCCAAGCCGACAGGGCGATCGCCGAGACGCTCGAGTACCACGCCCACGTTCGATTGGCGCGCGTTTCCTAGGGCATACTGTCGGGGTGAAGACCGCCGCCGGCACGAAGCTCGTCTACGACTTCGCCGAGGGGTCGCGCGAGATGCGCGAGCTGCTCGGTGGCAAGGGTGCCAACGTCGCGGAGATGACGCGCGTGCTGGGCGCCGAGCGCGTGCCGGCCGGGTTCACGATCACGACGGAGGCGTGCGTTGCCTACATGGAGGCCGACCGCTCGTTCCCGGAGGGGCTCGACGATCAGGTCGCCGAGGCGTTGGAGCGTCTGGAGGAGCAGGCCGGCAAGTCCCTGGGCGACTCCGACGGCCCGCTGCTCGTGTCCGTGCGCAGCGGAGCGCGCGAGTCGATGCCGGGGATGCTCGACACGGTGCTCAACCTCGGCTTGAACGACGAGTCGGTGGTGGGCTTGGGCGACGATCGCTTCGCTTGGGACTCCTACCGGCGCTTCGTGCAGATGTTCGGCAACGTCTGCCGCGGCATTCCGGGAGAGCGCTACGAAGCGTTGATCAGCGAGGCCGGCCGCGAGCTGGAGGTGGATGGGCTCAAGGCCCTGACCGCGCGTTTCAAGGAGGTGTTCGCGGACGAGACCGGCGAGGAGTTCCCGCAGGAGCCGCGCGAGCAGCTGACGCAGGCCATCCGCGCGGTGTTCGACTCGTGGCTGGGCGACCGCGCGGTGACCTATCGGCGCATCAACCACATCCCGGACGAGTGGGGCACGGCGGTGAACGTGCAGCAGATGGTGTTCGGCAACCGCGGCGAGCAGTCGTGCTCCGGCGTCGCGTTCTCGCGCGACGAGATGACCGGCGAGCCCACCCCGTCCGGGGACTTCCTGCCGAACGCCCAGGGCGAGGACGTGGTCTCGGGGGTGCGCACCCCGCGCGACATCCACGAGATGCGCGACTCCATGCCCGAGGCCTACGCCGACCTGATGGAGATCCTGCGGACGCTCGAGGCGCACTACAAGGACATGCAGGACACCGAGTTCACCGTCGAGGAGGGCAGCCTCTTCATGCTCCAGACGCGCAACGCGAAGCGCCCCGCCCAGGCGGCGGTGCGGTTCGCGGTCGACGCGGTGGAGGAAGACCTGCTCGACCGGGCGGCGGCGATCGCCACGATCGACGCCGACAGGCTCGACGCGCTGCTGCACCCGGCCTTCGCGCACGACGCCCGGTTCGACGTGCTGGCCGAGGGAGTGCCGGCGTCGCCGGGCGCGGCCAAGGGCGCGATCGTGTTCACGGCGCAGGACGCGGTCGCCGCCGGCGAGGAGGGGCGCGACGTGATCCTCGTGCGGCCGTTCACCGAGGCCGACGACGTGGCCGGATTCCACGCGGCCAGAGGCATCCTCACCGCCGAGGGCGGCAAGGCGTCGCACGCCGCGCTGGTGGCGCGCGGGATGGGCAGGCCGTGCGTCTCGGGTGCCGCGGCGCTCGACATCGACCTGCACGCGAAGACCCTCAAGGTGGGGGAGACCCAGCTGTCCGAGGGCGACCTGATCGCGATCGACGGATCGGCCGGCGTGGTCACCGCCGACGACGTCGAGCTCGAGGAGCCCGAGGTATCGGACCACTTCGAGACCGTCCTGCGCTGGGCCGACGAGGTCCGCACGCTCGGCGTGCGCGCCAACGCCGACACCCCCGAGGACGCCGCCAAGGCGCGCGAGTTCGGCGCCGAGGGGATCGGTCTGTGCCGTACGGAGCACATGTTCATGGCCGCCGACCGCCAGCCCAAGATGCGCGCGATGATCATGGCCGAGTCCGAGGAGGACCGCCGCAAGGCGCTCGACGAGCTGCTGCCGCTCCAGCAGGAGGACTTCGAGGGCCTGTTCGACCAGATGAGCGGGCTGCCGGTCACGATCCGCCTGCTCGACCCGCCGCTGCACGAGTTCCTGCCGCAGGCCGAGGAGGTCGCGCAGCAGGTCGAGCACGCGCGCATGGAGGGTTCGGGCGACCTCGAGGACCTGGAGCACACGCTCGACCGGATCCACTCGCTGGCAGAGACGAACCCGATGCTCGGCACCCGCGGCGTGCGGCTGGGAGTGCTGCACCCCGAGGTCTACGAGATGCAGGTGCGGGCGATCGTGCGCGCCGCGCTGGCGGTCTCCGAGCCGCCGCAGGTGGAGATCATGATCCCGCTCGTGGCCTACGAGAAGGAGCTCGAGCTGATGCGCGAGCTGGTGGACCGGATCGTGGTCGAGGAGGAGGGCGAGGGGATGGACCTGGCGGTCGGCACGATGATCGAGCTGCCGCGGGCGTGCTTCGTCGCTGACCGCATCGCCGCGCACGCCGACTTCTTCTCGTTCGGCACCAACGACCTCACCCAGACCGCGCTCGGGTTCTCGCGCGACGACGTCGAGGGCCGCTTCCTCACGCGCTACATGGAGCGCAAGGTGCTCGACCGCAGCCCGTTCGAGACGATCGACAAGCCCGGGGTGGGATGGCTCGTGCGGCTGGCGGCGTGGGTCGGCCGCGAGGCCCGCCCCGACCTCAAGCTGGGCATCTGCGGCGAGCACGGCGGCGATCCCAACTCGATCGGGTTCTTCCAGCTCGCCGGGCTCGACTACGTCAGCTGCTCCCCGTACCGGGTGCCGATCGCCAGGGTTGCTGCCGCACAGGCCGCGCTCGCGATGTAGGTTTCGCAATGGTGCGCTGGTCCGCTCTCCCACTGGCCCTGCTGGTCGTGGCAATCCTGATCCCGGCTTCCGCATTCGGCCACGCGGAGCGCTACGCGTACTTCCCCGACCACACGCTCGGCAAGGTGCCGAAGCTGCGCACCGGCGGGCCTTCGCTCGTGGTGTGCAAGTCGGACTCGGGGCGGCGCATCGCCAAGCTCGAGGGCTCGGCGCGGCAGCGCAACGCAGCGCTGCTGCGGCGCTGCAAGTACCACCACATCCAGGCCGCGGTGAACGCCGCGCGCAACGGCTACCGCATTCTCGTGCTGCCCGGCGTCTACAAGGAGGAGCCGAGCCGCCGGGTGCCCAACCAGGACCCCAAGTGCGAGGGCGACCAGTACGAGGGCGAGGAGCCCGGCACCAAGAGCTACAAGTTCCAGCGCGACTGCCCCAACGTCCAGAACCTGATCGCGGTCACGGGTGACGACGACGACGCCGACCGGCGGTGCGACGACAAGTGCAACCTCCAGATCGAGGGCACGGGGCGCAAGCCGCAGGACGTCCAGGTCGTGGGCGGCGGCTACGGGCTCAAGCCTGGCGCCAAGCTGAACGTCTTCCGCGCGGATCGCGCCGACGGCTTCACGCTGCGCAACCTGCTCGTGCAGTACTCGGACTTCAACAACGTCTACGTGCTCGAGACCAACGGCTTCCGCGTGGACCACGTGATCTCGCGCTGGAGCCGCGAGTACGGCGTGCTCACGTTCACGTCGGACAACGGGCTCTACGACCACGTCACCGCGTACGGGTCGGGCGACTCCGGCATCTATCCCGGCTCCGGGCCCGAGGGTCATTGTCGGCGCTACGGCATCGAGGTCCGCTACTCCGAGTCGTACGGGAACACGATCGGCTGGTCGGGCACCGCCGGGAACGGCGTCTACACGCACCACTCGAAGTTCCACCACAACTCCGCCGGGATCACGATGGACTCGTTCTCGGGCGGCCACCCGGGCATGCCGCAGGACTGCTCGAAGTGGGTGAGCAACCGGATCTACTCGAACAACAGCGACCTCTTCAACGCCAAGCGCGACAGGTACTGCAAGGACACGCCGATCGAGAAGCGTGACCCGCGCAAGGTCTGCCCGACGTTCCAGGTGCCGGTCGGGACGGGCATCCTCACCGGCGGCGGCAACGGCAACATCTTCCGCAAGAACTACATCTACGACAACTGGCGTCGCGGGACGATGCTGTTCTGGGTGCCCGGGGCTCTGCGTGGCGATGACCCGACCGGGCAGTCGCCTCCCGTCGAGGAGTACGAGACCTCCCACAACAACCAGTACGTCGCCAACCGGATGGGCTTCCGGCCGAACGGCAAGCGCGACCCGAACGGGGTCGACTTCTGGTGGGACGAGGAGGGCGGCGGGAACTGCTGGTCCGGCAACGTCGGCCCGGGCGGAGGTGCCTTCACGAGCGACCCGACGCCGCTGTTCGCGTGCCCGACCGGCAGCCCGAACACTCGGGGCAACACCGCCAAGCAAGGCGAGCTGTTTCCCTGCGCCGCCTGGGACCCGGAGACCAACACCGATCCGGTCGGCTGCGACTGGTTCAAGCGGCCGCCCGAGCCGAAGTAGGTGGTCCGCGCGCAGGCGGCCGAGCCGGCTGCTTGCGGCTGGCGCGGTGTCAGCTGGGTGCTGATCGTCGCGCTCGCGGCGATGGCGCCGCTCGCCTGCGGCGGCGATGACGAGAGTGGCAACGGCGACCTGGTCTGGGTGGGCAAGCCGCGCGTCACGCGCGTGGCGACCTTGCCGCGCGACCGCGTGCTGAACGGCTTCGTACGCAACGACGGCCTGCGCCGAATCACGATCGAGGCCAGGGACGTGCGCGCCGTGGACGGGAGCGGCGACGCGTTGAAGAGCAACGCCACGTTCATCCGCGGCTATGTCCACCCGCTCTACCCGCCCACGCGCCCGCCGGCCGGCGGTCTGCCCGACTCGGAGCGGATCCGCCTGGGACAGGTGGTGCGCCTGGAGCCCGGGAAGCGGACCCACCTGAGCGTGGCCTGGCGGCTCGCCCCGGGCGCCGGGCCGCCCGACCGGATCGACTACGGGTTCGGGTGGCTGCCGATCCCCGGCAGCTGAAGCGGGGCGGCGAGCGATCAGCGAGCGCGAGCCTTCGTTCTCACCCTGCGAGAATCGGCGGCCCGCCGATGACAAAGGTCGCACGCGCATCGTTTCGCGAGCGGATCGAGCGCGCCGAGGAGGCGCGCCACTCCCCGCTCGCCACTCCCTCGTACCCCGCTCGCCGGTTGCGCGAGGAGCCCGATTCCGACCATCGCACGCCGTTCCAGCGCGACCGCGACCGGATCGTCCACTCGAAGGCGTTCCGCCGGCTCAAGCACAAGACGCAGGTGTTCATCGCGCCCGAGGGCGACCACTACCGCACGCGGCTGACGCACACGCTCGAGACCTGCGGCATCGCGCGCACCGTGGCGCGAGCGCTCGGGCTCAACGAGGACCTGACCGAGGCGATCGGGCTCGGGCACGACCTCGGGCACCCGCCGTTCGGGCATCTGGGCGAGGGCGTCCTCGACGCGTGCGTGCGCGAGCGCTGGGGGCACGCGTTTCGCCACAACGAGCACTCGCTGCGGATGGTCGACGAGATCGAGCGGATCAACCTGACCGAGCAGGTGCGCGACGGGATCCTGCACCACACCGGGCCGGACCCGCCCGCGACGCAGGAGGGCCGC
>Ga0209574_10000095_pt1 | contig 23942 bp, 21 predicted proteins | sample AgamicMgMarz_FD_187168 | JGI IMG/M metagenome (GOLD analysis project Ga0209574, IMG submission 187168) | Agave microbial communities from Guanajuato, Mexico - Mg.Ma.rz (SPAdes) (version 2) | ecosystem: Host-associated > Plants > Phyllosphere > Phylloplane/Leaf | place: Guanajuato, Mexico... | reverse complement strand
TGCTCAACGGCAAGGCCATCAGCAAACCTGCTCCGCCTTATCCGGCGATTGCCAAACAGGCGCGAGCGCAGGGCACGGTCACTGTGCAGATTACTGTTGACGAAGACGGCAAGGTCATCGACGCCGCGGCGGTGAGCGGTCATCCGTTGCTGCGCAGTGCGGCGGTGCAGGCCGCGCGTCAGGCAAGATTTTCACCGACCCTGCTTGCGGGACAGCCTGTGAGAGTGGCGGGCGTGATTACTTATAACTTTATACTCAACTGAGCGACGGATTTTATTGCTCAATTTAACGCAGGATATGAGCCAGCAATTTACGCCAAACAACCCTTTGCCGCAGGAGGCGAAAGTCCCGGAAGAGATGGCTGTCTTTTCGCCCGAGATAGAGGCTGAGATAGACAGGCACTTGGCGAAGTATCCGGTCAAGCGTTCGGCCATCCTGCCTTTGATGTTCATCATGCAGAGAGAGCGCGCGTGGCTCGACCCGCCGAGCGTGGCCTATCTGGCAGACCGTCTCGGCGTGCGTATCACGGACATCTGGGAAGTCGCTACTTTCTATTCGATGATTAACACCAAGCCGGTTGGAAAGTATCACATACAGATTTGTAAGACGCTTTCATGCAAGATTCTCGGCGCGGACAAGATAACAGAGCAGTGCTTGAAGCGGCTCGGCATCAAGGCCGGAGAGACGACCGAGGACGGACGCTTTACCATCTCGCTCGTCGAATGCTTAGGCTCTTGCGGCACAGCCCCGATGCTGCAACTCGGCTTCGACTTTCACGAGAATCTGACGCCGGAAAAGGTTGACGAAATTTTGGGCCAGTGCGAGCGCGGCGAGTACGTCTTCAAGGTCGGGATGAAGAGTTCCGCGTAAGAATTTTCCGGGCCAGAGATTTGCGATTTAAGTTTTAGAGCTTAGCCAATTACTTTTAGAAACTATGTTCATCGGAGTCATCGGATGCGAACCGCTTCAACTCGCGCGTGTCGGGTTGGAAAACTCGCACACACTCGAAGTCTATCGGAAGAATGGCGGCTACGAAGCCTTGAAAAAAGTGCTTGCTGGCATGTCTCCAGACGACGTGATTGGCGAGGTCAAGAAATCCGCCTTGCGCGGGCGCGGCGGCGCAGGCTTTCCGACGGGCATGAAGTGGAGCTTTGTCCCGAAGGATTCGCCGAAGCCGAAGTATGTCGTCTGCAATGCGGACGAATCAGAGCCGGGCACTTTTAAGGACAGATACCTGATGGAGCGCGACCCGCACATGCTGATAGAAGGCATGCTGATTGCGGCTTACGCGCTCGGCTCGAAAGCCGCGTACATCTACACGCGCGGCGAGTATCGTTATCTCATAGAGATTGTGGACAGGGCGATTGCGGAAGCGCGCGAGGCCGGTCTGGTCGGCGAGAAAATCATGGACACGGATTTTTCGTGCGAAGTCTATACGCACACAGGTGCTGGCGCGTACATCTGCGGCGAAGAGACTGCGCTCCTCAATTCGCTCGAAGGTCTAAGAGGCCACCCGCGCATGAAGCCTCCCTTCCCGGCGGTCGCGGGTCTTTATCAATGCCCGACCGTTGTTAATAACGTCGAGACGCTGACAGCCGTGCCGGACATTATCAAGATGGGCGGCGAGGCTTATCAAAAACTGGGGACGGAGAAGAGCGGCGGCACGAAGGTCTGGTCTGTGTCGGGCCACGTCAATCGTCCGGGCGTGTACGAGCTTCCGATGGGCTATGACGACATGGAAAAGTTCATCATGGAAGATTGTCAGGGCATCTCGAACGGGCGGCAACTGAAAGCCGTCATCCCTGGAGGCTCAAGCGTCTATATCATGCCCGCGCACGACATCATCGGCAAAGACGTGAAGATGGATTACGAGGGATTAGTGGCGGCTGGCTCCATGGTCGGCTCCGGCGGGTTTATCGTGATGGACGAGACGGTCGATATCTTTGAATCAACCAAAAATCTGATTGAGTTTTACAAGCATGAGTCGTGCGGCTGGTGCACGCCTTGCCGCGAAGGGACTGACTGGCTCGTCAAGATTTTCAAACGCATCGCGCGCGGCGAAGGCAGGCCGGAAGACGCGCAGCTGATTCTTGATCTGTGCGACAACATCGAGGGCAAATCTTTTTGTCCTCTGGGCGATGCCGCGGCGTGGCCGATTCAGTCTGCGATTAAGAAGTTCCCGGAAGATTTTAAGAAGCATTTACTGCCGCTCGCACAAACGGAAATGGCGATAGTTTAAGATGTCACAAGAGCTTATCAAAGTTACTATCAACAATCAGGATTTTGAGGTCGCGAAGGGCGCGCGCCTGATAGATGTCTGCCGCGAGAAGGGATTTTCGATTCCCTCTTTCTGCTATTACGCAGACCTCGCGCTACAGGCTTCGTGCCGCATGTGCCTGGTGCGCATCGAGAAGATGCCGAAGCTTCAGACTTCCTGCACGATTACCTGCACGGACGGCATGGTCGTCACGACGCAGAGCGAAGAGATTGAAAAAGCGCAGCGGGCTATGGTCGAGTTCCTGCTCGCCAATCACCCGCTCGACTGCCCTGTGTGCGACAGGGGCGGCGAGTGCGAGTTGCAGGAGATGGCTTTTGATTGGGGCGGACTCGAAGAGAGATTCCAAGAGCCGAAGAATGCTTTTCCCGAAAAATATCTTTCACCGATTGTCGCCAACGACCAGCAGCGTTGCATCTTGTGCAAGCGTTGCACGCGCGTCTGCGATGAATGGATGGGCGAGGACGCGATTGAGGCCGGGGGGCGCGGCGCGAACACTGTCATAGGGACTTACGGCGGCTGGCTCAACTGCTCGCAGTGCGGCAACTGCATAGAGGTCTGCCCGACAGGGACTCTGCTCGACGCGACATACAGGCATCAGGCTCGCCCGTGGGAATTGGCCCAGACGGTTTCGACCTGCACGTTTTGTTCGGACGGCTGCCAGATGTCGCTCGGCTCGCGTTCCGGCGTACTGATGCGCGCCGTCGCGCGTGACCGTTATGTCAACGGCCACAACGGAGAGTTTCTCTGCATCAAAGGCAGATTCGGGCATCCCTTTGTCAATCACGAAGAGAGATTGCGCACGCCGCTCATACGATACAAGAAGGGCGGAAAATTAATCCCCGCGACCTGGGACGAAGCCATACGCTTCACTGCCGAAAGGTTGCTGCAAGTGGACGAAGCGCACGGGCCGCAATCCATAGGCATCGTCGGCAGCCCGCGCCTGACCAACGAAGCAAACTACGCGCTCCTGAAATTCGCGCGCGAGGTCGTAGGGACTGACAAATTCACGGCGACCGAGGCATTCTCTCTCAGACCTTTCTTTCAAAACCTGGGCGCGCCGCTCGCAACGCATCGTGACATCAGATTCGCAAAGACCATCCTACTCATCGGCGGCGAGCCGGAAGAGTTGCAGCCGTTGACGGGCAGGCAGATTCGGCAGGCCGTGCGCAATGGCGGAGCGAAGCTCATCATCGTCAACAGCGTCCCGATTCGCCTCAAGCAACAGGCCGCGCAGTTCATACACATACTGCCCGGCGCGGAAGACGCAGCCGTGCTCGCGCTCGCAGGCAAAGACAACGACGGGCTTGCCGCGCGAAAATTGGGTATCGAGGCGAGCGAGCTTGAAGCGTTGCGCACCGCGATTAACGAGACTCAGGGCGATGTCGTCATCATGTTCGGCTCGGAATTGAGCGAGGCCGCGCAGAGCATTCTGGCCCAGACGCCGCACACGCTTGGGGCGGAAGGAAGAAGAGTGTTGCTGCATCCGCTGCCGCTCTATAACAACAGCATCGGCGCGCATGACATCGGGCTGATGGATGGAGCCTTGAGTGCGTCCGAGATGTTGCAAGCCGCAGGCGATTCCGTGCGCGCGTTGTACATCGCCGGAAGCTTTTTGCCGGAACATCTGGCCGGGCAGGAGGATGCTCTATCAAGGTTGGATTTCATAGTCGTGCAGGAGTTGTTTGAGACAGAGACGACGCGATACGCGGACGTGGTTCTGCCAGCCGCTTCGTTTGCCGAGATTGACGGGACATATACGAACAACGACGGCTTTGTACAGCGCGTGCGGCAGAGTATTCCGCCCGTTCATCAATCAAGGCCCGACTGGGTGATAACTTCTCTGCTGGCGAAAGCTCTCGGAGTTGATTTCAATTTCCAGATGTCCGCAACCGCAGTCTTCAAGGAACTGGCAGAGAACGTCGCGGCTTACAACGGCATGCGATATCCGCTCTTGAAGGATGAGACGAATCCGTTGCAGGCAAAGCATGTTCTATCAGCGAAGCGCGAGATGGCGAAAGAGTTGGAAGGCGTGCGTCTGGGCGTGGAGAGTTTGAGCGAGACGGGAGCCAAGTTATTGGAGACGCCTCCCGTGGGCCACGAGCTTTTCAAGACAGGCACGCTGACCGGAAAGGTTCCGCAGTTTCACCTGCTCGAAGCAGGAAACCCTGAGCCGCAGTCTGTCTTTATCTCGCCGCTTTATCAGATCACCGTGGACGCCGGACTCAGACGCGAGAAGGCCACGGCGGCAGGCGATTAGAGAGATTTAAGATTTAAGATTTGAGATTTGAGATTTTAAATCATGGATTGGAATTTTGTTCTGAGCATCATTTTGCAGTTCACGGCGATTACGGTGGCGTTCACCGTCGTCCTGATGATTGTCGCCTACACAGTCTTGGCGGAGCGGCGCGTGCTGGCATTTATACAGGGGCGGCTTGGGCCAAACCGCGTCGGCTACGGCGGCGTGCTGCAACCCTTCGCAGACCTCTTAAAATTCATCCTCAAAGAAGAGATTGTCCCGGATAAATCGACCAAGTTCGTCTATTTCCTCGCGCCGATTCTAGCCATCACAACGGCTCTCATGCCGCTCATCGTTTATCCCTTTGGGCCAACCGTCAGGCTTCCCTTTCTTGGCGACATTGCGCTTGTCATCGCGCGCTTTGATGTCGGGCTGCTCTACGTCTTGGGCATCACGTCCGTCGGCGTCTATGGCATCGCGCTCGCGGGTTGGTCTTCAAATAACAAGTACAGTCTGATGGGCGGCCTGCGCGCTTCGGCCCAGCTTATCTCGTATGAGTTGTCGCTCGGATTGTCTCTCATCGGCGTGGTTTTGATGAGCGGCACGCTGGATTTGTCCGGCATCGTCGAGCAGCAGTCGGCTTGGTACGGGATGCGCTGGAACATAATCTTTCAGCCGATTGGTTTTATCATCTACCTGATTTCAGCGATTGCAGAGACGAATCGCGTGCCTTTTGATTTGCCGGAAGCAGAGACGGAACTCGTCGCGGGTTTTCATACGGAATACAGCGCGCTCAAATTCGCGCTCTTCTTTATGGCCGAATACGTCAACATGTTCACAGTCTCGATGCTGGCGACGACGCTTTTCCTGGGCGGCTGGAGCGGCCCTTTCATACAGCAGTTGCCGTGGCTTGGGCCATTCTATTTCTTAGGCAAGATAATCTTTTTCCTGTTCCTCTATATCTGGATTCGCGGGACGTTGCCGCGCTTCCGTTTCGACCAGTTGATGAATTTCGGCTGGAAGTTTCTGCTGCCCGTCGCCATCCTGAATATTATCCTGACGGCGACGCTGGCACTGTTTGGCTGGATATAATTTTTTTGATGAGCGCGATTCTGTTCATACTCTTTGCGGGCCTTGCCATCGGCTGTGCCGTCTCGATGATTGTGCAGCGCAATCCGCTCTACAGCGCGATTTCGCTGATTGGCGTCTTTATCTCGCTGGCCTGCATTTACGTCACGCTCGCCGCGCCGTTTATCGCGGCGGTGCAGGTCATCGTCTATGCCGGAGCGATTATGGTGCTGGTCGTCTTCGTCATCATGCTCTTAAATGTCGAAGAGGAAGAGCGGCCCGCGTTCAGGCTTCGCTACTTAGTGCCGACGGCGATTCTGTTCGCCGCGCTGCTCGCCGCCGAAGCCTCTTTTGTGATTTTCACAGTGCAGACTTCGCCTTACCAGCAAGCGCATCCTTCCGCGTCCGCGAATCCTTCGGAAGTCGGGTTGACAGCTTCAATCGGCAGGGGACTTTTTACGCAGTACCTCCTGCCATTTGAAATCACATCGCTGCTTTTGTTGATGGCGATTGTCGGCGCGATGACGCTCGCGCGACGCGCTTCGTTCCTGTCTCCGAATGTGCGGGTCGTGCCCGGCGCGCAGGTTCTGACGAGACAGACTGTTGACCCGCGCGCGGTCGGAGACGCGACGGCGATTGAGACGGATTCGACGATTGAGGCAGAACGGCTGCTCGGCCTGGAGAACGCGCCGCACGCGAAAGATAGAGATTGAGATGGAACTGACACCGCAGCTTTCATGGTATCTGGCGCTCTCGGCAGTGCTGTTTACGATTGGCGTCGTGGGCGTCATCGTCAAGCGCAATGTGATTGCGATGTTCATGTGCATAGAGTTGATGCTCAACGCCGTGAACCTGACGTTCGTTGCGTTTTCGAGTTACTTCCGCGATGTCTCCGGCCAGCTTTTCGTGTTTATCGTGATGACAGTCGCCGCAGCCGAAGCCGCCGTCGGGCTCGGCATCATCATCGCCATCTTCCGCAACCGCGAATCGCTGGATGTGGACGAGGCGAATATTTTGAGATTGTGAAGACGTAGCCGTTTATGCTTCGTTACATCATCTTTGCTCCATTGCTCGGCGCGCTCGTTAACTGGCTCGTGGGCCGGCGCGTGCGTAGTGAGCGATTTATCGGCGCGGTGGCGTGCGCGTCTGTCGGCATCTCGACGGCGATTGCGTTTTACGTCGCCTTCAAACATGACGGCGCGCTGCATGCGACTGTGCCGGTGCTGGATCACATCTGGACTTGGATTGAGGTCGGGAGCTTTCGCGCCGATTTCGGTTTGGCGATGGACAGGTTGAGCGGCATCTACACGCTGTTCATCACTTTCGTCGGATTTCTGATACATCTTTTCGCCACCGGATACATGCATGGCGATAAAGGCTTCTATCGCTTCTTCGCGTATCTCAACCTATTCATGTTCTCGATGCTGACGCTCGTTCTGGCAGACAATTTTCTGCTGATGTTTGTCGGATGGGAGGGCGTGGGGCTCTGTTCTTATCTGCTGATTGGATATTACGTTGACCGCAAAGAGGCTGGCGATGCCGCGAAGAAAGCTTTTATCGCCAACCGCGTGGGCGACTGGGGAGTCGTGCTCGGCATCATGCTCGTCTTCTCTCTGACGGCGCAGGCGGGCAAAGCTTCCATCAGCTTTTTTGACAAGCCGCAGTTCGGCATCACGAGCGCGCTCGCTACCATCGGCAGCTTCGGCGCAGACCCTTTCATATGGAGCGCGCTCACAGCGGGCGGCGTGACTTCGATTGCGATTCTGCTGTTCATCGGCGCGACGGGAAAGTCTGCACAGATTCCTCTTTACGTCTGGCTGCCGGATGCGATGGCCGGGCCGACTCCTGTTTCCGCGCTGATTCACGCGGCAACGATGGTCACGGCTGGCGTCTATATGGTCGTGCGTTGCAACGCAATTTTTCAGAGCGCGCCGACGGCGATGTTTATCGTCGCCATCATCGGCGCGGCCACGGCCATCTTTGCGGCGACTATCGGTTTGGCCCAGAACGATATTAAAAAGGTCTTGGCCTATTCGACCGTTTCGCAACTCGGCTACATGTTTCTGGCCTGCGGCGTAGGGGCATTCATCGCTGCGATCTTCCATGTGATGACGCACGCCTTCTTCAAGGCCCTGCTCTTCCTCGGTTCCGGCTCTGTGATTCATGGCATGCATCATGAGCAGGACATGCGGCGCATGGGCGGCCTCAAGAAGTACATGCCGATTACGTTTGCGACGATGATGATGGGCTGGCTGGCCATCTGCGGCATTCCCATCTGGGCCGGGTTCTTTTCCAAAGACGAGATTCTGTGGAAGACTTGGAGCACGCACTCTCCGAGCATCCCGCACAACGCAAACTATATCCTGTGGGGCATCGGCGCAATCACCGCTCTCTTGACGGCCATCTACATGACGCGGCTGATGGTCATGACTTTCTGGGGGACAGAGCGTTTCCGCGAGACAGATGCCGGAGGTCAGGCGGACGAAGCACATGCGCATGCTTATGACGAAGACCTGAAGCCGCACGACGCGCACGCGGCTGCCGCTGGAGATCGCCCGCGTCATGCGCCCGAAGATGAGATGACGGATGCAGCGCATGACTCGCATAATCATCACGGCCCTGTCGAGCCGCACGAATCGCCGTGGACGATGACTGTGCCGCTCGTCGTGCTCGCAATCCTTTCGACTTTGGGCGGACTCATCGGCGTGCCGTATGCTCTGAGCGGCGGCAAGTTGCCAAACTATTTCGAGCACACGCTTGAGCCTGTGATTGCTAAAGTCCCTGCGAAGCAAGCTACCGCTCCAGGCGGGGCGGGACACGAAGAGCCGCGTTATCTCTCGCCGCCGCCGCAAGCGACTGACAGCGCGCCGCCCGTCACTTCTCTTGAAAGCCCTGCGCATGAGACGACCGCCGAAGACGCTCATTCGCCGGAAGAAGTCCGCATGGAGCGAATCTTCTCGGCCATCTCGGTCGGCATCGCGCTCCTAGGCATCGGAATCGGTTGGACTGTCTTCAAGAAGAGGCCGCTTCTCAAGATGCCGCGCGTGCTTGAAGAGAAATACTACGTTGATGAGATTTACAACGCGGCGGTCATCAATCCGATTAAGGCAGGGTCGCGCGAGGGCTTGTGGAAGATTTTTGATGTCGGTGTGATTGACGGCATCGTCAACGGGCTTGGCAGGAGCGTCACGCAGTTGGGCGCGGTGGTGCGCTATCTGCAAATAGGCTTTGCGCGCAGCTATGCCGCCGTCATTCTCTTCGGCGCGATTCTCGTCATAGCCTATTTCGCCTACACGTTCAGGGACGTTCTGAGCCGTTAAGGAATTTATGCAGCAACACCTGCTCACAGCTTTGATACTTCTGCCGGTTGTCGGCGCGCTGCTCGCCATCGCGCACAGACTTTTCCGCAGGCACAGCAGCCAAGAGACTGACTATCGCTGGATTGCATTGCTGTTTTCCGTTCTTACTTTCGGCCTCTCGCTCATGCTTCTGGGCCACGATGGCGGATACGGCGCGGACGGTTTTCGTTTCGTCTATAACGTCCCTTGGATTGGCAGCATCGGCGCGCGTTATCACGTAGGCGTGGACGGCATCAGCCTCTGGCTCGTGATACTGACGACGCTCCTGATGCCGATTTCAATTCTGTCGAGTTGGACTTCGGTTGAGAAAAGACAGCTCTCTTATTATGTCTTTCTGCTGCTTCTTGAGTCAGCGATGATTGGCGTCTTTGTCTCGCTCGACCTGCTGGTCTTCTATCTCTTCTTCGAGGCTTCGCTTGTTCCGATGTTCTTCCTGATTGGCATCTGGGGCGGCGAGCGCAGGATTTACGCGGCGACGAAGTTTTTTATCTACACGGCATTGGGAAGCCTCTTGATGCTGGTCGGTATCATTGCCGTCTACTATCTCGTCGGCTCGTTTGATTACGTGACGGTCTTAAACACGCTCAGCCGGACGCAGCTTGGCGAGCGCACGGAGTTCTGGCTCTTTCTGGCCTTTGCCTTCGCGTTCTGTATCAAAGTCCCGCTCTTCCCTTTTCACACGTGGCTGCCGGACGCGCACACGGAGGCTCCGACGGCTGGCTCTGTGATTCTGGCAGGCGTGCTGTTGAAGATGGGGACGTACGGGCTCTTAAGATTTAATCTCGCGCTCTTTCCTGCCGCGTCGAGATGGTTTGCGCCCGTCATTATCACGCTGGCGATTATCGGCATCATCTACGGCGCGCTGGTCGCGATGGTGCAGCCGGATGTCAAAAGGCTCGTCGCGTATTCGTCCGTGAGCCACATGGGATTCGTAGTGCTCGGACTCTTCTCTTTTACGGAGCAGGGCTTGCAGGGCGCGCTCTATCAGATGCTCAATCACGGAGTTTCGACGGGCGCGCTCTTCCTCTTGGTCGGGATGATTTACGAGCGCAGGCACACGCGTCAAATCTCAGACTTTGGCGGACTGGCCCACTCGATGCCTTGGTTCTCTGCTTTCTTTGTCATCACTTCGCTGTCGTCTATCGGCCTGCCGTTTTTGAATGGCTTCGTGGGCGAGTTTTTAATCATGCTCGGCATGTGGACATCGAAGGCTGTGAGCTATTCGCGGATTGCGACGATGCTCGCGGGGACTGGCGTTATCTGGGCCGCAGTCTATATGCTATGGATGTTACAGCGCGTCGTCTTCGGGCGCATCACGAATCCGAGGAACGCTGCGCTCGCAGATTTAAGTTGGCGCGAGATAGGTCTTCTCCTGCCCTTGCTCGCGCTGATGCTGTACATGGGCGTCTATCCGCGCCCGTTCCTGAATCGTTCGCGTGAAAGTATTCAAGCCGTGCAGCGGCGCGTGGGCGAGCGTCCCGCGGGCGGCTCGTTTGCAAAGCAGAGCGTAGTCGAAGCGCAGGACAAGAGATAGAATCGCTTCCAAAAGACTGTTGACCGTTCACCCCGATTGCTTATGAAGAAAATTCCCCTTTTGCTCTTTGTCATGTCTGTCGTCTTCATCTTTCCCCCGAGAGCGCAGCCGCTTGTCAAAGCGGACGATGAAGAAGAGGTGAGCATCAATCTCAAAGGAGTTGACGGCAAGAAGTACGACATCTCGAAGATGCGCGGAAACTTCCTGCTCGTCTCCTTCGGCGCGACGTGGTGCCAGCCGTGCCACGAAGAGTTGCGCGACCTCGAAATCCTGCATCAGGAATTCAAGGACAGGCCGATAAAGTTTTTGTGGATTACGGTTGAAGACAAGCAGGAGGCGTCGGACGATTTCCTGCGCCGCTTTGCGAAGGATTTGAAATTCACTTTTCCGGTGTTGCGCGACCCGGACAAGCGCGCCTACAGGCAGTTTTCCGAACGCACGCGGCTTCCGCTGGTCGTCATTTTTGATAAAGAAGGGCGCGTCATGATGCCGAAACAGTTCGGCGCGTCTTCGCAGCCGGGAGTTTTCAGAATCAATCTGCGTAACAGATTGCAGAAGCTTTTCGCACAAGCGCAAGAGACGGAATCCGCCGGCACCGAATGAACGGATTTTGATTTGAACACATGAAGAATTTTCTGGCCTTACAAACTGTCCTGCCGGACGTAAATTTTCTCATCATCCTGCCGGAGTTGATTGTCGGCGTGGTGGCCGTCATCGTGATGATGGTCGACGCCTTTGCGCGCGAAAAGCAGCGTTGGCTGACAGGCATCGTCTCGCTCGTCGGACTCGGAGCGGCGGCCATCGCCTGCGTCTGGATGTGGCAGGGCGGCGTGGCTTCGCCCGAGAACGATTTCAACGGGATGATTGTGATTGACGAGTTGCGGCTCGCCTTCACTTTGATTTTCCTGTTTGTCTCGGCCTTGACGATTCTGATTTCCGTCGTCTGGGTCGAAGGCGAGAATCTTCCCGCGGGAGAGTTTCATTCGCTCCTGATGTTTGCCACAAGCGGGATGATGCTCATGGCTTCGGGCAACGACCTCGTCATTATTTTCCTGGGCCTGGAGATTCTTTCCATCGCAACTTATGTGATGGCCGGATTCCGGCGCACGGATTTGAGGTCAAACGAATCGTCGCTCAAATATTTTATACTCGGCTCGTTCTCCTCTGCCTTCCTGCTCTATGGCATCGCTCTCATCTACGGCGCGACGGCGACGACCAGCGGGTTGCCAGGCACAACCAACATTACGCAGATTGCTGCGCGGCTCAATGACTCGCAGTATCCGGCTCTGCTCTTCGCGGGCGCGGCATTGATGCTCGTCGGTTTCGGTTTCAAGATAGCGACTGCGCCGTTCCATGTCTGGACGCCGGACGTGTATGAAGGCGCGCCGACGCCCGTTACGGCCTTTATGGCCGCAGGGCCAAAGGCCGCAGGCTTTGCTTCATTCCTGAGGGTCTTTATCTTCGGCTTCCCTTTTGTCGTCGCCACCTCAGGAGTCTTGTCGCCGGACGCGATGATTCACAAGGCTTGGATTACTGCTCTGACTGTGCTGGCGGCGCTGACGATGATTATCGGCAACATCGTCGCCATCGTGCAGAACAACGTGAAGCGCATGCTCGCTTATTCTTCGATAGCGCACGCCGGATATGCTCTGGTCGGTTTTGTAGCGGCGGGCGCGGCTTCTGATGCGGCCAAACGAAGTGAGGCACTTGCGGCAGTCGCTTTCTACATGCTGACCTATGCCGTGATGAATCTGGGGGCGTTTGCTGTCGTGACTTTGATTTCGCGCAGCGGCGACAGTCGCACGGAGGTCGAGGATTACAACGGCATAGGATTTCGCGCGCCGGTGCTCGCCTTCGCGCTCTCGCTCTTTCTGCTGAGCATGCTGGGGCTGCCTTTGACCGCAGGCTTCATGGGCAAGATTATGGTCTTTCGCGCCGCGCTCGATGAAGGCTTTTACTATCTCGTCGTCATCGGTGTGATTAATACCGCCGTCTCCGCTTATTACTACCTGCGACTTATCATCGTCATGTTCTTCCGCGAGCGGACGACGGAATGGAGCGCGCCCGTCATCCCCGCGAGCATCACTGTCGCGCTGATTATCACCGTGCTCGGAACTTTTTACCTCGGGCTGTTTCCGGGCCGCGTGCTCGAAGTGTTTCGCAAGCCGCCGGCGGTCGCCGCGCGTGCGGCGCGTTAAATGAGCCACAGATGAACACAGTTCTCTCGGCCAGCATTGCTCACGCAAATTTTGCGATGCCCAAGCAAGCGAAAATTCCGCAAGCCTCTTCGATGATTCACACCGCCGAAGAGGTCAAGGATGCTCTGGGCGAGACGTGGCTGCCGCGTCTTTACAGAGAGCGTATCTTGAAACTGCGCACGCGCTCGCACAATCTGCCAGTGCCGGCCAAAGAGAATCGGGTCGAAATCCAGCACACGCTTCTGGGAGTCGAGATAAAGACTGGCCGCCGCAGAATTCTTTCGCCGGATTTGGCGACGGCGCGTTATCTCGCTGTCTTTGCGCGCGCGGGTTGCAATGATGTGGCTGTGCCTTACGACATTACTAAGATTTCTCTGCTCGCGGACGAACTCGAATCTTCATGGCATCGCATGCTATTATTGGTCGAGCAGGCCGCAGAGGCCCGCAGCCGTTCATTCTTCTCGCGCGTGCGCTCCGCCTTGATTGCGGACATCAGGCGCGAGATAACAGAGGCCGGCGCGGGCACTGCCATTCCGCAGTTTAATCAGAATACGAAACAGCGTCGCGCCTGATTTTGAGCACGCGCGCGGCGCGCTAAAATTTAATGGAAGATGGAAGAGATTTTGCTTAACGAAAACTTACCCGCAGACGCACCGGAACCGCTCCCATTCCCTTTTAACCAGCGAACCTATTGCCGCTACGAGCCGATTGAGAAGCGGATTGAAAGCGCGCGCGTGCTCGTCGTCAACAATCTCTTGCAGGACGAAGCGGACGTATCCGAAGTTGCGGTCAAAGAGCTTGGCCCAAATGTCACGCGGCAGATTAAACGCGAACGACAGATTTCCCTGCTGGCCGTAGACAACATACGGCACAACATAGAGCGGCTCGTTAAGCATCATGACATACATGTCGCGCATCTTTCCAAAGTCAAAGAAGTGGTCGAAGAGCTACGCCCGCAGGCAATTGTGCTGAGCGGGACGCTGAGCGACTTTGATTACTACAACCCGCAGCACTTGGAAAATTTTCAGAGCTTCATACAAGAGACGCGCATCCCCGTGCTCGGCATCTGCGGCGGTCATCAACTGATTGGCCTGAGCTTCGGGGCGCGCGTCCTGACGCTCGACAATCAGGAGCAGCACACGAATCGCGCCAACCGTTCTTTTGAATATCAATATCGCTTCATACGCATCATCGAACCGACTGACCCAATCTTTCGCGGCATCAACGATGAGGAGTCGGGCGTCTGGCAGGACTACACGCGCGAGGCGCGAATCCTGCGCGTCTGGCAGAATCACGGGCTACAGCTTGACAGCGTGCCTGACGGATTCAAACTGCTGGCGACGGCCTATCTCTGCCGCAATCAGATGATGGTCAAGCGCGACGGCGGACAGCTTATCTACACAGTCCAGTTTCATCTCGAAAAATCTTTCGAGGACTGGGACAGGACACGCGCCACGCGCTGGGAGCACCCGAACGAATCACGCGACGGGCGTATCATCTTCGAGAATTTTCTGCACGAATCTCTCAAGCACGCGAGCTAAAAAGAATTTCCCGCAAAGAGGCAAAGGCGCAAAGAAAAGATTAATCTCTTTCTTCGCGCCTTTGCCTCTTTGCGGGAAATTTTTGTTCTCAATCTAGAGACTCAAGCAGGATGCCAATCGCCCAGCTTAGCTTCCTGTGGCACGTTCTCCATCGTCCGCGCAATCAATAAATCCACGACGGTCTTGAGGTCTTTCGTCTCTTCATAAACCCTGAGTTGCGCGTCTGCGGAAGTGCCTCGCTCAAGAATTGTGTGTATGTGCTCGACCTCTTTGCGCGAATCCAAATCATCGAGCACGTCGTCCACAAATTCCAGCAATTCAAGAATCAGGTCGCGCACAGGCACTTCCTTCTGCTTGCCGAAATCAATCATCTTGCCGTCGAGTCCATAGCGCACAGCGCGCCACTTGTTCTCCTGTACAAGCATGCGGCGATAGAGACGGAAGCCAAGATTTTTTTCAATCAGCCGATTCAGCTTGCACACGATGGCCTGAAAGAGTCCCGCGATGGCAATCGTATCGTCAACCCTTGTCGGGATGTCGCAGATGCGAAACTCAAGCGTCGGGAAGAACGGATGCGGGCGCACATCCCACCAGATTTTCTTGCCGTTGTCTATGCAGCCCGTCTTGACCAGCAGGTCAACGTATCTCTGGAACGAAGCGTGCGAATCGAAATGGTCTGGGATGTCCGTGCGCGGGAATTTTTTGAAGACTTCCGAGCGATAAGATTTAAGGCCGGTGTTGTGGCCGAGCCAGAAAGGCGAAGAGGTCGAGAGCGCGAGCACATGCGGCAGAAAATATCTGGCCGCATTCATAATGTGTATCGCGCGCTCAGGGTCAGGGATGCCGACATGCACGTGCAGCCCGAAGATGAGCAGAGAGCGCGCGACCATCTGAATCTCTTCGACGAGAAATCTATAGCGTTCGTCGTCGAAAATCTTCTGGTCTTCCCAGTGTGAGAAAGGGTGCGTCGAGGCCGCGACAATCTCCAAACCCTTGTCGCGCGCGAGGCTTGAGATAATGCAGCGCAGCCGCGAGATGTCGGCGCGCGCCTCGTGTATGTTGGCGCAGATGCCCGTGCCGACTTCAATCATGGACTGAATCATCTCGGGCTTAATCTTCTCGCCCAGAATCATCCTGCCTTCTTCCAGAAACTCTGAGACGTGCGAGCGCAACTCCCTCGATTTCGGATCCACGATTTGAAATTCTTCTTCGATGCCGAGCGTGTATTGTTCAAACATATCCTCTCACTCCTCTCAGGCCCATTTCACAACGATGCGCCGATGGCTTTCCAATCCGGCGTCTCGCCGCGAATCTTTTCATGCAGCAGATGTCTCCAAGCATTGAGCGGCGAAGCCCATGGGTTGTAAAGGTCAAAGTGGACTGCCCAGCGCCTCGCCCCGGCCTCGTCTATGTATAAAAAGTGCAGCGAGGCTCTCTTCTTCCCGCGTTCGAGGAAGCCCCCTGTGTTGTCTTTATGGTTGGCGAAAAGAGCCGTAAAGTTGTCGCGCCGCTTAAGCTCCGATAATAGAACGGGCCAAGCTTGAAAGCTCATGCCGACTCCGCCCTCGCCATAAACATTTTCGATGCGCCGCACTGCGTCCCAGAGCTTCAATTCGCGGAAACGATGCATGAGCAGCAAGAGAGCCTGCTGCTTATCCTGCGCGAGCGAGTTGAAAGCAGACTCGTCGCGCTCGTGTCCGAACAAGCCTTCGAGTTTGCGCTCAAGCAATGTGCGCTCAAGCTCTGTCAACTCCTGCCATCTCATAAAGGTCAGAGCGAGGGAAGCTCTTTTTCCATCAACTCGCGGTCTTTTTCAGTGAGCCCGTGAAACCTGACTCCGACGCCGCGCCCCGGATTGCTATAGACGACTTCGGCATTGACGATGACCTGTTGCTCCTGGCCCAGAGGAATACGCAGAGTGAGCAGCGCGCCTTCCGGCAACTCCGCCTGCGTGTTCATGTAGAGGCCGCCGATGCTGATGTCCTTCGTGCTGGCAACGCCCGTCGCGTCCGCGCCGTCAAAAAAGACATCCACAATGAGGCGCGAGCGGTCAAAGAAACGCCGCTCATCTTCCTCCGGCCTGCGCGGTAGCGAGTCTAAATCGTCAACCACTTTTCACCTCTTTGGAAATGATGAGTGATAAGAGAGATGCTAAACAGCATTTCTCCTGGCTCATTACTTCATCACTTCTTATCAATAATATAAGTCGGCACCATGCCGCCGCCGGACGAGACGTTGGCAAGCTCTGTGAACGAGAGCCGCGTGAAGGCCGAGCCGACTTTGCCGAAGAAGAGCAGCGGGTCGAGGTCAACCAGCTGCTCCGCAAATTCGACAGAGCCGTCTTCCTGTAGGGCCGGGAAAACTTCTCGCGCCGTCGGCACGCGCTCCTGCACCAGATAGTCTCCGTTCGAGAGCGCGCCGCGCATCGCCTCGCTCCACGCAATCTCGTCCGTGTTCCAGCCGATATGGATGCCATGCCCGCCGTAATCATCATTCGGCTTGAGCACAAGGCGGTCACGATTGCTCATGATGAATTCCAATAAATCCACTTCTTCGCCAAAATGGTCTGTCTTCTCCGCGCGGACTTTTCTCGTCCAGGGAACATGCGCGCGGATGGCTTCGCGCTCTTCGCCGGAAAATAGCCCGGCGTGTCGCTCGTCCGTCAAGACCGCGAAGATAGCTTTTTTGTGCACGAGCTTGGAGCGGAAGCTGTTGACAAGACAGACGGCCCCGGCGCGATATGCGTCGAGCAGCGCGGGGGCTTCCTCTATGACAGGCAGATATTCGTTGACCAGCAATCTTTTATAAACAATATCAATCTCGAAATCTCCAGTGCGCAGCCGTCCATCCTGAAACTCTAAATCTTCCGGCGAACAGATGATTGCAGGATTGCCCTGCCTGTCAAAGAATTCCTTGAACAACTCGAACTCCTGCGTGGTCGGCACGTCCTTCAAATCCACTATGGCAATCTGCGGCGCGCGCTCCGGCTGGCGACCAAGATATTCCGCGTGCGCGCGCAAGAGCACGTCGAGCATCTGCTGTCTGCCAAAGAGCGAGCGCACTTCATACTCTTCGGCAAAGCGACGCATGACCGGCAGAGCGGAGAAGATTTCATAAGCAGCATCCGCGTAGGCTATCCCGGCAGGACTCTCGCCATTGAGTTCGACAAAGCTGTAAGCCTCGTCCGTCAGAAACGAATCGAGCCGCGCCGTCGGTGAGACTTCACGATAGCCAGGGTCAATCGCCACCAACTCGCGCTCGCGCTCCGTCACGCCAAGCTCATCAAGCAGCGCGTCGTTCTCAACAGCAGCGTCTTTAACTTTCTGAATCGCGCTCCAGACAGTCTCGCAGATGCGCGTCACGCGCGCCCAGTCGCTCTCCGTGACAAAGTGCGGGCGCAGGTAGGGCGAGAGCCTGCGGCCACCGAAAATCAGGCGCGCGCGCTCAAGGCCCTCGTCAAGCATGGCTCTTGAAGACTCTGCAAGGTCAGCTTCCGTCAGTAGTTCGTGATAACGCGAGACAGCGGTATGCAGCATAAAATCAGACGAAAAATCTTTCGAGCGAATTGAGCTGAACGAGCATCGAGATGCGCTTAGCTTAGCACAGAATGTGGCCCATCGGCTAAGTTTGCGCGGAGGGAAAGGAGAGTTTCCAGCACAGACGCTGGCGGCGCAAAGAAAGAAGCGAAGGAAAACATTCAAGATAAGAATGCCTTCAAGTCCTTCAAGTCCTTTGCCGCCTTCTTTGCGCCACCAGCGTCTTTGTGGGAAACTCTTGTTCTGCTTATCGCTGCTTCACATTATCTGCAACGAGCTTGACTTCCATCTTCTGCGCCTGACGAATCACGCCGAGCGAGATTTTCGCGGGCAGCGCGGCGGGCAGAGCCGTCTCCGAAAGCAGCCTGCCGTCAACCGATTCAATGACATCTCCTGCGAGAAGTCCCGCGCGCCAAGCCGCGCTCTCTGGATGCACGAAGGTAACGAGCAATCCGCCACGGGAGTACAGACGATGGGCCACTTTGGGTTTGATGAAGAGAGTCTCAAGCCCGCGTGCGACAAATGGGTCGCGGCTCTGTAAACGCGCGGCGCGTGCTTCGGCAGCCTCCATCTCAAGCACCGGATTGAGAGATTCACGAAGCTTGACCTTGACCACCTGCGGCGTCGGGCGATCCGGCCTCACGACTGTGAAGCTGACGGGCGTGCGGCCTCCCGCTTCCTTGAGCAAGGATGAAAAATCTTCCGCGCTTTTGACTTCGCCTGTGTTTACGCGCGTCACTACATCGCCCACGCGCAGGTTAGCAAACCAGGCGGGCGTCTGCGGCGGCACAGAGGTCAAGACAACCCCTTCCCTCAGATTCATCAAGCGGGAAGCGTTGTTGCGATCCCAGCCGACGGTCATCATCTGCTCAAGCGAAGTCGCAAAGAGGGACGAACCGCGCGCGCCGAGCCACGGCTGCGGTTTGCGCTCAAGCCTCAGGCGTATGCGATTGACTGCGCGACGCACAGCCGCGACCGGAATCAAGTAGGCTTCGTTTCCATTACTCGACTCGACCATCCCTATGGTTTCCCCGGCCTCGTTGAGCGCGATGCCTCCGACCATGACCTGCGAAAGCTTGTCCGAGCTAACCGTCAGGCGCGTCACATGGCCTGACGTAGCGCGTGCAATCTCCGTCAGCTTTCCTTCAAGCTCGCTGATGTTCAAAAAGAATTGGTCAGGGGCTAAGCCTTCAACCTGCGGCGCACGCGCGGGAGAGAGCAGGCGCACGCGCTGGCCCACAGTCAAAGTCTCTTCCTTAGCGTCCTGCGCGGGCGCGAAAGTCAGTCCGTAGATACGCAGGAGCGAAAGACCTGTCCCGCCGTCGAGCCCGATGAATGTCGCAGGAAGCTGCTGCCCGTTGCTCTGGACGATTAATAGATTCGACTGCGGCGGGGTGTGCGGCGCGGCCTTGGTTGAATACATCGTGTACAACAGCGAAGGGACTTCCAACTCTGCCTGCGGCAGCCGCGCGACGATTGTGCCGTCTTCGAGCGAGAGTCCGGCGGTGATGTTAGTGTGCATGTCATCCGCCATCAGCGACTCGTCATCAAGCGGGGCCACTTTTGCTCCCTTGCGGCGCAGGAGGTCAAGCATCTTGATACCGTTGATGCGGTGGAGGACTGTATTGACCTGCGGCGCGTCCGGGCGCAAGGGCGCGGACACTTGCTTTGTCTCGGCTGTCGGCGCGGCGGGCGTGTTTGTTGGCCCACTCTGCTGCGCGCGCGCCGGAAGACATGCTATTGCGAGGCTTGCCAGAGCGAGTAATAATTTGTGCGAGCTTGCGTGCATCGAATTCTTATTCAAAAGTCTTGTCAAAATTTCTTACCAGATGCTCTGAGCAGTTTTGACAAACATCTTCTGCGCGTCGTCCTGCTCAAAAACATCCTGACCGCCGAAGGTCACGGAGCGCAGCGAGACATTGTGCGGCCTGGCTTGCCTGTCATTGAGCATAATCGTCGTCGGCTTCATCTGCGCCTGCACTGGGATGGACAAAGTTGTCGGCTGCGCGGAAGGGTCTGGAATGCCGAGCGGCGTATAGATTGGAGGCGGGCGACGCACTATGAAATCATTGTCAACCACCTCGCTGCCAGACCTATTCGCAACGGCTTCGCGTGCTTCGCCACCCCTGCGCGCCGTCTCCACTCTGCTATTCGCTAATGCCGGTTGAGGGTGATTCACTTCGACGACGGATGGCGTTTTAGTCTTCGGTTCATTATTAAGCACGGGAGCAAAAGTCGGTGCGGCGATGTTCAAGGGGGCCGCGTTGCCGACGATGGCCAGCGGCTTGTTGTCTGTGCTTGTTGAAAACCATGCTTGATTGACGACTAAGCCGAGGGCGACGAGCAGGACAAATGAAGCCGCGAGAGCCATTGACCATGCTCCGGGCGTAAAGCGAGAGAGGGCAAAGCGGCTGTCGCCCGCGCTCTTGGCTGCCGCGATGCGCGCGCGCAGCCGGAAATCGAAATCCGCAGGCGCAGTCACGACTTCGAGGCCTGCAATCATCTGCCGCAGCGCGAGCCTTTCGTCGCGGAAGGCGCGACACTCCGCGCAGGCCGCGAGGTGCGCGCCTGTCGCCGCGCTCAGGCTCTGGCCCTGCTCTATCTCTTCTATCTCAACCCGACAATCTTTGCAGCTCATCTCTTTCTTACTCCAACTTTAAAAATAGGCACGCAGCTTATCTCGCAGAAGCCCGCGCGCGCGACTGATGCGCGATTTGACCGTGCCTTCGCTCGTTTCAAGGATGCGCGAAATCTCTTCATAGCTCTTGCCCTCGACATCTCTGAGGACGAGCGGCGCGCGATATTTCTCCGGCAAGGTGCCGATGGCGCGCGCGACTGCGGCCCGCCTTTCGGCCTCGACCATCTCCACGTCCTGCAAGGGGCGTGTGTCGGGCGGATTAAACTCGACAGGCTCTGCGCCCTCTTTGCCCTGAAAAAATCCTGTCAACGAAACCAGCTTACGGCGCTTGCGCTTGCGCAACTCGCTGATGGCGAGGTTGGTCGCAATCCTGTAGATATAGGTCGAAAAAGCATGGCTCGTCTGGTATCTGTCCGCGGCCTTATAGACGCGCACAAAAGTCTCCTGCGCCAGATCAACCGCCCCGTCGTAATCGCTCGTCATGCGGTAGATATAGTTTGTTATCTGATTACGATAACGACCCACCAACTCCGCAAACGCCGCCTCATCGCCGACACGTGTGGCTTCAAGCAGAGCATGATCCGAGCGGCTTTCCAGCGCGTCGGCAGTCTCCTCTAGCTTACTGCTGTCGCTGAAACGCAGCTCTTCGATGGAGGTCAGCGTATTCATCAGGGCAGGCAGGCTCATCGGGCGCATACGCTTTAACTCACCGAGAAAACTCTAAAAATTACAGTCTTCCTTAGCGCCGGGCGGCCTCTCCGTTTCAGTAATTATACACCTTCAAGTGACGACCACCCGCAGTTGATACACGCGTGTGTCGCCCCCAAGTTCCAAAAGGCTTATGACATCAATACTATAAAGCGTCGCCTCCAAAAATCATTTCGAGGAGGCGACGCTCAAAGGCGAACAATTTATGCGGGCCGCGATTCAGGGCTCAGGGATTGGTCGAAGTCGAGGTCGTGTTGGTCGTCGCGGGCGAGCCCGCATTCTGGAAGAGCGTCTCATCCACCTTGGCCCCGTAGGTCACGGTGTTGATGCGCGTCTCTTCGACCTGCTTGCCGTCCCTGTAAAGCACTGAGCGATAAGGCACAAATGTGCCCTGCGCGATGCGGTAGTCGTAGAAGCGACGCTGGTATTTGACCTGCGAGCCGCCGAAAGCCTCTTCATATTCGAGCCAGAGGACGCGGCCCGTGCGCGCGCTGATGTAATAGCGCGTCCGCCGCTTCTCTTTGTCCGTCACTTCAAGAACAACCATCTCGACGCCCATCTGCTTTTCCTTGCCGATGTAATTGATGGTCGAGCCGTTCTCTTTATAACGAAGCAGGGCATCGATTCCGTGCCAGTGCTGGGCCAGAAAGTCCTCTGCCGTCTCCTGTCGCGGCGTAAAGGTAGTTTCGTTGATGATGCCCCACGTGCTGCCGCTCGAAAAGATGAGCGCATACTCAGCCGTCGGCATCTTCTGCTCAAGGCGTATGCGGTCTTTCTCCATACTCTCGCCGCGCATAAAACGGCGGTCATAAGTGACCTCTTCGGTCTTGCCTTCGCCGTTGGTGCGTGTGATGCGCCCGCGCTCGATTCCAGTGCGGCGCACCTGCGAGAGTCCTTCGCGCGTCCCGTTCAGATAAATGACAGTCTCCGCGACCTGCTCGCCCGTGGGCTGCTGCTGCTGTTTATCGTTCTGCGGCTTCACAGGGCTCGGCTTGGCGGCAGGCTTGTCATTCTGCGGCTTGTCCTGAGCGAGGGTGGCAGGCGCGCTTGTGTAGGCCGCAGCGCAGGACAGCAGCGCGAGCCAGAGGGCAAGATTTACAATACGTCGAAACACGAATTCGGCTTCTCCTTCAAGCTTGAAAATTGACTGTGAACGGCGGATCGGGGAAAGTCTGGCCATCCGGTTATTAAATTGTAACATAGAGGGATTAAAACTGCTCCCGCGCCCGCCAACGGAGGCAATTCTTATTGATGCTCGCGGGCACGGGCGTGGATGCCCGCCGCTTATTTGACAAGGCCGCGCCGGGGCATGTAGAGTGCAAAGTTTTCATCAGACAGTGGAAAGTGAACTATGGCAATCTGAGAGCTTTCGCTATCTTTTGCGCCGCTTCAATCTGTCAAAAACTTTGAAGCTCAAAATTTGAAAGGACAACACTGATATGAAAAAGGTTGGTTTACTGGTTGGCCGCGAGAAATCATTTCCACAAGCACTTATTCAGAGAATTAACGAGCGCGGCGAAGGCGAAGTGATGGCGGAATTTGTCACTGTGGGCGGCGTGCGCGCAGTCGAACCGCGCCGCTATGACCTGATTATTGACCGCATCTCGCACGAAGTTCCCTTTTATCGCGGGTTCGTCAAACGCTGCGCGCTCGAAGGCACGCTTATCATCAACAATCCTTTCTGGTGGTCTGCGGACGACAAATTTTTCAACTACTCGCTGGCGGCCAAGCTCGGCGTCGCAGTCCCGAAGACAGTCCTGTTGCCGCAACAGGATTACATCGAAGGCATCGTCAGCGAGAGCCTGCGCAATCTGGAATTTCCGCTCGATTGGGAAGGCATAGTCGAATACGTCGGGATGCCCGCGTTCCTCAAACCCTTTGACGGCGGCGGCTGGAAGAATGTCTCCAAGGTCAACTCACTCGAAGAGTTGTGGCAGGAATACAACAAGTCCGGCACGCTCTGCATGACCTTGCAGGAAGGCATCAACTTCGACCAGTTCGTGCGCTGCTACTGCGTCGGGCAGGAGGAAGTGATGATTATGCCTTACGACCCCTCGAAGGCTTATCTCTCCGGCGAGCAGTATATCAACGACCCGAACTATCTTTCGCCGGAGTTGACTGAGCGCGTCGTCAGGGATGTGCAGACGCTCTGCCGCGCGCTCGGCTATGACATCAACACGGTCGAGTTTGCCATCAAGGACGGCGTGCCCTACGCGATTGATTTCATGAACCCCGCGCCGGATGCAGACCTGCATTCAGTCGGAGAGTTTTATCATAACTGGGTGACAAACGCCGTGACGGATTTGGTCTTCAAGCGTCTGGCCCAGCCGCAGGACAGACCGCGCTATCGCTGGGACTATTTCCTCAACCCGGAGCCTATGCAGGTCATGTCGGCAGTGGCTTCCGCGACGGAGCAGGCCGCGCGAACAATTGTGCCTGAGCCCGTGCGCGAAGTCGGCTCGGACATCGTCTCCGGCGTGAGCGAGATGGTGAGCGGCGCAGCCAGTGCCGTCTCAGAGCTTATCGGCTCAGTCATCGAGCCGAGCGAAGAGCAGACAAAACCCGCCAAGACCAGTACGCGCAAGACCGCGGCCAAGAAGACTTCGACACGCTCGAAGAAAACTTCCGCTTAAGAACTGAAAGCAAGTCTCCCGCAAAGCGCAAAGGCGCAAAGAAGAGCATGAGTGCTCTTCTTTGCGCCACCAGCGTCTTTGCGGGAGATCTGTTTTTAGCTTGGCCTTACTCTCCGACGCTGTGACAAAAGTTTTCCAACGAACGCGACCAGAATCCAGGCGATGATAGAGGTCGAAGCCAGCGACCAGCCGAGCGTTGCCAGCGAATCGTCA
>Ga0209574_10000093_pt1 | contig 23966 bp, 22 predicted proteins | sample AgamicMgMarz_FD_187168 | JGI IMG/M metagenome (GOLD analysis project Ga0209574, IMG submission 187168) | Agave microbial communities from Guanajuato, Mexico - Mg.Ma.rz (SPAdes) (version 2) | ecosystem: Host-associated > Plants > Phyllosphere > Phylloplane/Leaf | place: Guanajuato, Mexico... | reverse complement strand
CGCTCTGTCAGGGCCGCGGCGTCGAGGCGGAGTCGCAGGGGCTGTTCTCGATCTCGCAGCCGTGCCGCCAGTGCGGCGGCACCGGCACGGAGATCAAGGACCCGTGCCCGACCTGCCAGGGCAGCGGGCGCACGCGCCAGGTCAAGAAGTACCGCGTGAACATCCCCGCCGGCGTGCGCGACGGCAGCCGCGTGCGGCTGTCGGGCAAGGGCGAGGCCGGTCCCCGCGGCGGCCCGTCGGGCGACCTCTACGTGGTCACGCGCGTGGGCGAGTCGCCGATCTTCACGCGCAAGGGCGACAACCTCGAGGTGGACGTCCCGATCACGATCCCGGAGGCGATCCGCGGGGCGACGATCGAGGTGCCCACGCTGACCGGCACCAAGCGCATCCGGGTGCCCCCGGGAACCCAGCACGGGACGGTCCAGCGCCTGCGCGGCGAGGGCCCGCCGAAGCTCGGCGGCCGCGGCCGCGGCGACATGCGCTACCGGCTTCAGATCGACGTGCCCAGCTCGCTGTCGCGCGAGCAGAGCGAGGCGGTCGACGACCTCGCGGCGGTGATGGACGGCAACCCACGGGAGCGGCTGCTCTCGCAGAAGCGGTGATCCGCGTGGCGAACGACGACAGCTCCCGCGGCGTGTACATGATCTCGGTCGCCGCCGAGCTGGCCGGGATGCACCCGCAGACGCTGCGGATCTACGAGGCGCGCGGGTTGATCACGCCGAAGCGGTCGCCCAAGAACACCCGCCTCTATTCGCGCGACGACGTCGAGCGGCTGCTGCGCATCCAGGCGCTCACCTCGGAGATGGGCATGAACCTCGCGGGCGTCGAGAAGGTGTTCGAGCTCGAGGAGGAGATGGAGCGCATGCGCCGCCGCATGCGCGCGCTCGAGCGTCAGGCCGCCAAGGTGCACCAGGAGCTGAGCGCCGAGCTGGAGCGCGTGCGCCGCTCGGTGAAGCGCGAGCTGGTGCTCTACGAGCCGCCCTCGCAGTCGCTGATCGGCCCGGGCGTGCGGGTGCCGATTCGGCGACCGGCTCGCTAACCGGCGGCGGCCTTCACCAGCTCGAGTGCGATTTGCGTGTGGCCTTCGGCCGCGCCCGCCTGAACGGCGGCGGCCAGCGGCTTGCTCGCCGCGGTCGAGGCTTGCGCCAGCCGCGTGAGCTCGGCGGCCTCGCGCTCCTGCTCGCGCGCGCCGGAGCGCGTGTAGAGCGCCGGATCCCACTTGATCGCCAGGTCGCGCACGGCGGCGAACGCCGGCTTGCGGGTGGCGGGGTAGGTCGGCTGGGACTCGTCGATGTGGCCGATCCCCTCGCTCAGGAACTCCCCCCACAGGTTGTCGCGCAACGTGACGAAGATCTGGCCGGCGCCCACCTGTCCGAGCAGCCGGATCGATCGGCGCAGCAGCGCGGCCTGGGCGGCGGCGCCGGTGGCGACGTCGGTCCCGCGGTAGGCGGGGTCCCACTGGAAGGCCGGGTCGGCCGGGTAGCCGTGCTCGGTCACCCAGATCGGTCCGGCGAAGCCGTGCTTCTGCAGCAGCTGCCGCCACGCGGTCAGCCACTCGGCGATCTCCACGAGCTCGTTGCGCAGCCGCAGGCGCAGATGGATGGCGGCGATGTCGAACTTCTGGGCCGCGTCGGCGCCCGGCGTGGCGAAGACGCGAGTGATCCAAGCGTGCTCGCGAGGGCGCTCGACGCCGCCGAAGACCACTCTCGCGTCGGGCGCGCGTGCCTTGATCGCGTCATAGGCGGCGCTCAGCATGCGCGCGTAGTCCTCCGCGTCGCCGAGGAAGGCCCAGCGCGCGTCGGGCTCGTTGAGGATCTCCCAGTGGTCGATCGACGTGCGCGCGTGGGCGGCGACCTCGCCCGCGAGCCGGCCCCACGCTTGCGGATCGCGCGGCGCGCAGAGATTGGCCCGCTCGCCGCGGTCCGGGCACTCGGACAGCCAGTTCGGCGTGCCGCGGACGATCGCGAGCAGCTTCACGTCATGGCGCTTGGCGAGCTCGATCATGCGATCGAGACGGCTCCAGTCGGGTTGGTCGGCGGCGGCCTCGAAGATGGCGTGCAGCTCGACGTCCACGCGCACGTACTCGGCTCCGCTGGCCTCGGCCTCCTCGAACATCCGCACCTGGAGCCCGTCGGTCGTGCAGCAGGTGTAGAGCTGCGCGGCTGAGGAGATCGGAGCGGCTTGCGCGGACGCGGGCACCGTGGAAGCGATCGCGAGGAGGATCGCCAGTAGCTTGCCCATGCCCGCAGCCTAGGCGCGCGGGGGGCGATAGCCCGTCAGCCGGCCAAGCGCGCCGAGCCCCTCGAGCAGCGGCACGAGCACGGGCTGCGGGCCGGCGAGGCGAAACACGTCGCGGTACTGGGTGAGGTAGGCGCCGAACGCGAGCGGGCCCGGCATGCCGTTGCGGCCGACGCGGCTCGACTCGCGCAGCGCGTGGATGTCCGCGAACCAGCGCCAAGTGCGCCCGGCCGGGGAGGTGCGCCAGGTCCCCCTGGCGGGCACGTCCGCGGCATTCCAGATCTGGTGCACGGCGCCGTGGCGGGGGTGGCGACTGGCGAAATCCCCCATTCGGGGGATACTGGACGGCGGACTCATGCAGGGGAACAACTCCCGCCGAGCGGCCTGGCTCGCCGCGCTGGTGGTCTTGCTGCTCGCTGTCGCGGGCGGTGTGGCCTTCCTAGCGCTGGGCGGGGAGGAAGAGGCGAAGGCGCAGACCGTCCACTTCGAGGCCCCTACCGACGTGGGCCCCGATCCCTTCACGAAGCCGGCGGACCGCCGCGGCCCCAAGAAGGTCGAGGTGCTCGGCGAGGGCCCGTTCGGCGGCACCGGCTCGGACCTGGTCTGCGACCGGGAGCTGCTGATCCGCTCGCTGGTCGCGCGGCCGGACAGGCTGCGCGAGTGGGCGCGCGTGCTGGGCGTGACGCCGACCGCCCGCGCGGTGGCCAGCTACATCCGCAAGCTGCGCCCGGTCACGCTCACGCGCGACACGCGCGTGACCAACCACTCGTTCGTCGACGGCCGCGCCGTGGAGCTCCAATCCATCCTCCAGGCGGGCACCGCGGTGCTGGTCGACCAGGATGGCGTGCCCGTCGCGCGCTGCCGCTGCGGCAACCCCCTGCTCGAGCCGAGGTTCATCCAGGAGGCGGACTGCTTCGGCTGCCCGCCGAACTACCGGCCACCGCCGCCCTGCGAGTACTACGACTACGACGACCGCGACTACGACCGCTACGGCGACGGTTACTGGAAGCGCGTCTACGTGCGCTCCGACTTCGTCGACGCCTGCTACCTGCCCTACCCGGATCCGCCGACGATCCACGGGGCGCCCAAGCCGCGCATCCACCGGGCGAAGCCGAAGCCGCCTCCGGAGCGGCAGCCGCAGACCAACCCGGCGGCGGCGTTCTCACCGTCGAGCGGAACCCAGGCCGACACCTACACGCTCTACGCGTCGGGCTTCCGGCCGGGCGTGACGCTGAGCGTGCGGCTGGTGCGCCCCGACGGCGCGGCCGAGAGCTACAGCATCACGACCAACTCGAGCGGCGCCGGCTCGTACACGTTCCCGCGCGTGTCGAACCCGCTCACCGGCACCTACACGGCGACGATCACCGATTCGGGGACGGGCGACTCGGCGTCCGCCAGCACCACGGTCAGCGCCGCGCCCGCGGCGAACGAGCTGCAATGCAACCCGCCGCGCTCGCAGCTGGAATCCGAGCAGTGCGCCGAGCTTCAGGGCAACGCGCCCCAGGACACGCCGGTGCCGGAGGACGACCTGCAATGCGACCCGCCGCGCTCGCAGCTCGAGTTCGAGGAGTGCGCGGCGCGGGACTAGCGCCGGCGCTCGCTAGGGGGCGAGCGAGCTGCAGCGGCGAGGGGATCGGTCCCGGCCTTCGCTCGCCAGCGCTCGGTGGTCACCGGGCGCCAACCTTGCTAGTCTCCGACTTAGATTTTCTATGCAAGCTGATCGGTTCACTGTCAAGTCTCAGGAGGCCCTTGCCGCGGCGCAGCGGCTTGCGGGTGCGCGCCACAACACGGAGGTGGCTCCGCCGCATCTGCTGCTCGCGCTGCTCGAGCAGGACGGTGGCATCGTCGGGCCGGTGCTGCGTCGCGCCGGTGCCGACCCGGAGCGCACCCGGCGCCGCGCCAACGAGGCCGCCGACGCGCTCGCCACGATCACCGGCGAGGCCAGCGCCACCCCCGCGCTCGGCTCCGCCCTGATCGACCTGCTCAAGAGCGCCGAGGAAGAGGCGCGCGCCATGGGCGACGAGTACGTCTCGACCGAGCACCTGCTGCTCGCCCTCGCGGCGGACCCGAGCATCGACGCCGGTGCCTCGCGCGACCAGCTCTTCGAGGCAGTCCAGGAGGTCCGCGGCCCGCACCGCGTCACCGACCAGAACCCCGAGGACAAGTACCAGGCGCTCGAGACGTACGGCCGCGATCTCACCGAGGCCGCCGAGCAGGGCAAGCTCGACCCCGTGATCGGCCGCGACGACGAGGTCCGTCGCGTGATCCAGGTTCTCTCGAGGCGCACCAAGAACAACCCTGTTCTGATCGGCGAGCCGGGCGTCGGCAAGACCGCGATCGTCGAAGGCCTCGCCCAGCGGATCGTCTCTGGAGACATCCCCGACTCGCTGCGCGACCGCCGCGTGATCGCCCTCGACATCGGCGCGCTGATCGCGGGCGCCAAGTACCGCGGCGAGTTCGAGGACCGGCTCAAGGCCGTGCTCAAGGAGGTCGCCGACGGCGAGGGCCGCATCATCCTCTTCCTCGACGAGCTGCACACGATCGTCGGAGCGGGCGCCGCCGAGGGCGCCGTCGACGCCGCCAACCTGCTCAAGCCGATGCTCGCCCGCGGCGAGTTGCGCGCCGTCGGCGCCACGACGCTCGACGAGTACCGCAAGCACATCGAGAAGGACGCCGCGCTCGAGCGCCGCTTCCAGCCCGTCTACGTCGAGGAGCCGAACACCGAAGACACGATCGCGATCCTGCGCGGGCTCAAGGAGCGCTACGAGGTGCACCACGGCGTGCGCATCCAGGACTCGGCGATCATCGCCGCGGCCACGCTGTCGCAGCGCTACATCGCCGACCGCTTCCTGCCGGACAAGGCGATCGACCTGATCGACGAGGCCGCGTCCAAGCTGCGCATCGAGATCGACTCGATGCCGACCGAGATCGACGAGGTCGAGCGCCGCATCATGCAGCTCGAGATCGAGCGCCAGGCGCTCGAGAAGGAGAAGGACGAGGCGTCCGTCGCCCGCCGCGACGCGATCGAGCGCGACCTGGCCGACCTGCGCGAGCAGGCGACCGAGATGAAGGCGCGCTGGCAGCACGAGAAGGACGCGATCGCTCGCGTGCGGGAGCTCAAGGAGCGTCTCGAGCAGGCGCACCGGGACGCCGAGCGCGCCGAGCGCGAGGCGGACCTCCAGCGCGCCGCCGAGCTGCGCTACGGCGAGATCCCCGAGCTCGAGCGCGAGCTGGGAGCTGCCGAGGCCGAGGGGGAGGAGCCCAGCGCGATCGGCGATCGCGCGAGCACCGGACCATTCCTCAAGGAGGAGGTCGACGCCGAGGACGTGGCCGAGGTCGTCGCCAAGTGGACCGGCATCCCGGTCTCGAAGCTGATGGAGGGCGAGGTCGAGAAGCTCGTCCACATGGAGGAGCGCCTGCACGAGCGGGTGGTCGGGCAGCGCGAGGCGGTCGAGGCGGTGTCCAACGCGCTGCGGCGGTCCGGCGCCGGCCTGCAGGACCCGAACCGGCCGATCGGCACGTTCCTGTTCATCGGTCCGACCGGCGTGGGCAAGACCGAGCTGGCCCGGGCGCTGGCCGAGTTCATGTTCGACTCCGAGCAGGCGATGATCCGGATCGACATGTCGGAGTACATGGAGAAGCACTCCGTGTCCCGGCTGGTCGGCGCGCCGCCTGGCTACGTCGGCTACGAGGAGGGCGGCCAGCTCACCGAGGCTGTGCGGCGGCGGCCCTACTCGGTGGTGCTGCTCGACGAGATCGAGAAGGCCCACGCCGACGTGTTCAACGTGCTGCTCCAGCTGATGGACGACGGCCGCCTCACCGACGGCCAGGGCCGCACGGTGGACTTCAAGAACACGGTCGTGATCATGACCTCGAACGTCGCCGGCGGGCTCGACGGGGTGCGCGCGACCTTCAAGCCCGAGTTCGTCAACCGGCTCGACGAGATCGTCGAGTTCCACTCCCTCGCGCGCGACGAGATCGGCCAGATCGTCGACCTCCAGGCGGCCAAGCTCGTGGAGCGCGTGCGTGACAAGGGCGTGGACGTCGAGCTGACCCAGGAGGCCCGGACGCTGATCGGCAACCTCGGCTACGACCCGACCTACGGCGCCCGCCCGCTCAAGCGGGTGATCCAGAAGCAGCTGGTGGACAAACTGGCGCTGAAGCTGCTCGACGGCGAGTTCGTGCCCGGCGACCGCGTCGCCGTGGACGCCGAGGGCGGCGAGCTGACGTTCGCCAAGGCCAGCTCCGTCGCCCCCGCGACAGCGGCGTAGGATGGCGCGCGTGCAAGCGCGCGAGCTGGCACTCTCCAACGCCCGCGGCCGGATGGCGATCGGCGCCGCCCTGGTGCTCGCACCTCGCCTGGCCGGGCCGATGTGGATCGGTGACGAGGGCGACCGCCCCGGCGCGAAGATCATGGCGCGCTCCCTGGGAGCACATCACTAGAGTGTCGTAACCCGTACGGGGGACGCGGCCTGCTCAGATGGGGTCGGCGCACGGAACCTGTGTCCAGCGCCGGCCGGTCTGGCCGGGATCGCGCGTAGCGTGGCGTAGTGAAGCCGTTCGTCGCGCTCCTCGTCGTATTGCTGCTGGCCTTTCCGGCCAGCGCGGCCGCTCGCGAGCGCGACGTCCCGCAGCCCGGCCCGCTGCCCGCCGGCGGCGCGCTGGCCCAGGCCGAGTTCACGGTGGTCCAGGCCGAGGACGGCGCGATGCGCACAGCTCGCGCCGCCGGCCCCAACGCGCGCCGCTACTCGACCCCTGACGGCTACCAGGTGGCCGTGGAGGCTTCGTCCGCGTACCCGGTCGACCCGACCGCGGATCAGCAGCTCGTCGATTTCCTCGCCTCGCGCGTGCACGGCACCGAGCTGGGGGACCTGAGCGTCTACGTCGGCACGCCCGCCGAGATCGTCGGCCTCTGCGGAGGCGACGCGCAGGTCGTGGCCTGCTACGCGATCGACGAGGCGCGCATGTACGTCCCCGGCGAGTCCGTGCGCGGCATCCCGGTCGAGTACCCGCTCACGCACGAGTACGGCCACCACATCGCGCTGTGGCGGTCCAACACCCCATGGGACGCGCTCGACTGGGGCGGCAAGTACTGGTCCAGCCAGAAGCGCATCTGCGCCGGCGTTCGCCGCGGTCTGCTCTTCCCCGGCAACCAGGGCAAGCACTACTGGGACGATCCGGGCGAGGGCTTCGCGGACGGCTACGCGCACATGCACTACCCCGCCCAGCCCTGGTACTACAACGACCTGATGCGGCCCGACGCGGGGACGTTCGCGGCGATCCGCCGGGACGTTCTGCGGCCCTGGACCGGGCCGCGCTCGCGCACCTTTCGCGGACGGGTCGGCAAGCGCCACCCCAAGCGCACATTCCACATCCAGGTCAAGCTCGACGGCGACGTCGACCTGAGCCTGGCCTCGCCGCCCGGAACCGTCTACACGGTGGAGGCCGCGATCCCGGACTTCGCCGCCGGCCAGCGGCTGCGCAACGGCGGCAAGTTCGGCGTCGAGTGGTGCCGCCATCGCAAGGTCGACCACGTCGAGTTGACCGTGCGCCGCCGCAAGGGCAGCGGCCCGTTCGCGCTGAAGGTCAGCTGGCCGGGCTGAGCCCGGACATCGCCGCCCTGGCCGTGCCGGCCGTGCGGAAGACGGTGACGATGAACTCGGTCTCGACCTCGCGCTTCGACTTGTGGCGGCGGAAGGTGTCGAACTGCACGCGGTACCTGCCCGGCGCGGTGCCCTTGGAGAACAGGCGCCTGCGCGCCTCGACCTGCTTGCAGCTGCCCCTGATCCGCCCGATGCGCAGGTTGCGCGCCTTGCCGGGGCGGCGCCCCGTGCGCACCACGTGGGCGTAGAGGGTGCTGCCCCCGAAGAACCCGCGCGCCTTGATCGTGAGCAGCCGGTGCGGCGCGCCGCCCTCGGGGCGCAGACCCACGTCGGTGGCGGTGACCAGCAGGCTGACCTGCGCGCTGAGGGCCGTGTTGGTCGCGTCGGTGACCACGTATGTCAGACGGCGCTGGCCCGTTCCGAGCCCAGGCAGGGTCAGCTCCGGAAACAGCGCCCCGCTCGGGTCGGCGACGAGGCGGTTCCCCTCCCGATCGAGGATCTCGGTGCCGTCGCGCGTGAAGACGACCGGACCGTTCTGCGTGAACCCCCCGCCGACCAGATGCACGGTCGACTGCTCGCGATAGCAGGGCGCGGCCCGATCGACGGTCAGGCTGGCCTGGGCGACCGCGCTCACGGGAGCCGCCAGCGCGACGGCGGCTACGACAAGGCCGATGACGGTCGAGTTCCTCAGAGGGCCGAGGCTAGCGCGGCGCCGCTCGTCCCGCCATCGGGATACATTCCGGGCTATGCCGACTTACTTGATGCTCAGCACCTTGACCCCGGAGGGCGTCCAGACGATCAAGAGCAACCCGGCGCGGATTCGTGAGGTCAACAAGGAGCTCGAGCAGCTCGGCGTGACCGTGAAGGCGCAGTGGGCGGTCCTGGGTCGATACGACTTCGTCAACGTGATCGAGGCGCCCGACGAGAAGGCCGTGGCCCGCGTCTCGATGGAGCTCGGCTCGCGCGGCACTGCGCGCTACGAAACGCTCACGGCCATCCCGGTCGACGACTTCATAGCGGCGCTCTAGGGGTGGCCGCGCGAGTGCTCGTGGTGGGCGGGGGCGGGCGCGAGCACGCGCTCGTCCGCGCGCTGCTGCGCGGCCCGCGATCCCCCGAGGTGATCGCCGCGCCCGGCAACGCGGGGATCGCTGCCGACGGCGTCGAGTGCGTCGGCGACGGCGATCTCGTCGCGCTCGCGCGCGAGCGCCGGGTGGACCTGGTGGTGGTGGGCCCCGAGGCGCCGCTGGTGGCCGGTCTCGTGGACGATCTGGCGGAGGCGGGCATCGCCGCGTTCGGGCCTTCGCGGGCGGCGGCCCGCATCGAGGGGTCGAAGGCGTACGCCAAGCAGCTGATGAAGAGCTGCGGGGTGCCCACGGCGGCGCACGCCGTCTTTCGCGATCGCGAGGAGGCCACGACGCACCTCGCCTCCGTCTCCTACCCGACGGTCCTGAAGGCCGACGTCCTGGCCGCGGGCAAGGGCGTGATCATCGCGGCCGACGAGCGCGAGGCGCGCGCCGCCCTGGACGTGTTCTTCGGCGAGCTGCGCTTCGGCGAGACGGAGGTCGTGCTGGAGGAGTTCCTCGACGGGGAGGAGCTCTCGCTGCTGGCGCTCTGCGACGGCGAGCGCGCCGTGCCGCTGGCGCCTGCGCAGGACTACAAGCGCATCTTCGACGGCGACGAGGGGCCGAACACCGGCGGGATGGGCAGCTACTCGCCGGTACCGGGCTTCGATCTCGCGCGCGCGCGGGAGATCGCCGCGGTCGCGCACCAGCCGATCGTCGATGCGCTGCGAGACCAGGGGACCCCCTTCCACGGGGTGCTCTACGCGGGCCTGATGATGACCGCGGCCGGGCCCAGGGTGCTTGTGTTTTTCGAAGGCTCGGCGGCCCCCGAGACGCAGGCCGTGCTGCCGCGCCTGCGCTCCGACCTGCTCGACCTGCTCGAGGCCTCCACGCGCCCGGGCGGGCTGGCTGGCGTGGAGCCGGACTGGTCGCCCGACTGGGCCGTGACCGTCGTGCTCGCATCGGCCGGGTACCCGGAGTCGTCATCGAGCGGCGATCGGATCACGGGTCTGGACGCACTCGAGGACGTGGAGGTCTTCCACGCCGCCACGGCGCGCGAGGGCGACGATTTCGTGACAGCCGGGGGGCGGGTGCTCAACGTGACCGCGCTCGGCGCCACGCCAGCCGAGGCGCGCGACCGCGCCTACGCCGGCGTCGAGCGGATCGACTTCGAGGGCATGCAGGTGCGCAGCGACATCGCCGCTCGCGCCGTCGTAATAGATAAGGTCGCGCCGTGAGCGGGACAGAGGAGTTCACCCCTGTGACTGAGGTCGAGCACCAATTTGACGAGCTGGACGTTGACGACGCTCCGCTGGTCGGCATCGTGATGGGCTCCAAGAGCGACATGCCGGCGATGGAGCGGGCCGGCGACGAGCTGGAGGAGCGCGGCATCCGGTTTGAGATACGCGTGATGAGCGCGCACCGCGACCCCGAGACGGTCGCCGAGTACGCGCGCAACGCGCGCATGCGCGGCCTGAAGGTGGTCATCGCCGGGGCCGGGTTGTCCGCCGCGTTGCCGGGCGTAGTCGCGGCTCACACGGACCTGCCCGTGATCGGAGTCCCGCTCACCTCCAAGACGTCGATTGCGGGCGGGCTCGACGCCCTGCTCTCGATCGCCCAGATGCCGCCGGGAGTGCCGGTGGCCACCGTGGGCGTGGACAACGCGAAGAACGCCGCGGTGCTGGCGGCGCGTATCCTCGGGGCGTGATCGACCGCTATACCCGCCCGGAGATGGGCGCGGTATGGTCGGAGCAGCGCAAGCTCGACGCATGGCTGCAGGTTGAGCTGGCGGTGGTGGATGTGCTCGCCGAGCAGGGAGTGGTGCCAACCGAGGACGCGGCCCACGTGCGCGAGCGCGCCACGTTCACCCCCGAGGCGGTGCGCGAGCGCGAGCAGGTGACCGACCACGACGTCGCGGCCTTCGTGGACGTGGTGGCGGAATCGGTCGGCGAAGCCGGCCGCTGGGTGCACCACGGGCTCACCTCCTCCGACGTGCTGGACACCGCGCTGGCGCTCCAGCTCTCGCAGGCGGGGCTGATCCTCGCGGGCGGGGCGCGCGAGTACCGCGACGCGCTGATCGCGGGCGCGCGCAAGCACGTCGACACGCTCTGCGTAGGTCGCACCCACGGCATCCAGGCCGAGCCGACCACGTTCGGGGTCAAGCTGGCCGGCTTCGCGTTCGAGGCGCAGCGCAACCTGCGCCGATTGGAGCGGGCGGTCGAGGGCGTCTCGGTCGGCGCCCTGTCGGGGGCGGTGGGGACCTACTCGGCGAACGGACCCGACGTCGAGGCCGCCGTGCTCGAGCGCCTGGGGCTGAGCCGCGAGGACGTCTCGACCCAGGTCGTTCCGCGCGACCGCCACGCCGAGCTGCTCGAGGCGATCGCGCTGGCGGGCGCCGGGCTCGAGCGCTTCGCGACGGAGATCCGCCACCTGCAGCGGACCGAGGTGCGTGAGGCGGAGGAGCCGTTTCGCACCGGCTCCCAGAAGGGCTCCTCGGCGATGCCGCACAAGCGCAACCCGATCCTGTGCGAGCGGATCGTCGGCATCGCCCGGCTGCTGCGCGGGTACGCGCTGACCGGCCTCGAGAACGTGGCCCTCTGGCACGAGCGCGACATCTCGCACTCCTCGGCCGAGCGGGTGGCGCTGCCGGACGCGACGATCCTGCTCGACTACGCCCAGCACCTCGCGACGCGCGTCGTCGAGGGCATGGTCGTGCACCCCGACCGGATGCTCGCCAACCTCGAGGCGACCCACGGCGCGCTGTTCTCCCAGCGCGCCCTGCTGGCGCTGGTCGAGAGCGGGCACTCGCGCGACGACGCGTACCGGATCGTCCAGGAGAACGCGCAGCGCGCCTGGGACACGGGCACACATTTCCGCGAGCTGCTCGGCGCCGCGGCGCCCGACCTCGACCTGGACGCCGTCTTCGACGCTGGCGCGTTCGTGCGGCACGCCGGCGCGATCGTCGGCCGCCTGGACGCGATCGCCTAGTCGTGCAATAGCCGTTTGTTGGACATGGTCGAGCGCTGGTTAGGCGCCTACCGTCGTCGGTGTGCCAGTCCTGCTCGGCTTGCTCGGCGTGCTCGGGTTCAGCTTCACGCTGCCGCTCACGCGTGTGGCCGTCGACGGGCTCGATCCCGCCTTCGTCGGGCTCGGCCGTGCCGCCGTCGCGGCGCTACCCGCGGCGGTGCTGCTCGCCGTGTGGCGCGAGCGCTTGCCGGATCGCGGCACGCTCGCGCGGCTGGCGCTGGTGGCGCTCGGCGTGGTGTTCGGCTTCCCGCTGCTGTCCGCGCTCGCCCTGCGCGAGCTGACCGCCGCCCACAGCGCGGTGATCGTGGGGCTGCTGCCGGCCGCCACCGCGGCGATGGCGGTCGCTCGCGCCGGCGAGCGGCCCTCGGCCGGCTTCTGGGTGGCGAGCGGTGCGGGGCTGGCGGCGGTGCTCGCCTTCGCGGCGTCGCAGGGCGCCGGGGTGAGCGTCGCGGACCTGCTCGTGCTGGCGGCCGTCGTCTTGGGCGCGGTCGGGTACGCCGAGGGCGGGGCACTCGCGCGCGAAATGGGGGGCAACCGAGTGATCTGCTGGGCGCTGGTGCTGTCGCTCCCGCTGACGCTGCCGATCGGCGCGGTCGCCGCGGTTGCGGGCGGGGTCGACGCGCCCGCCGACGCCTGGCTGGGCTTCGCCTACGTGGCGATCGTCAGCCAGTTCGTCGCGTTCTTCGCCTGGTACGCGGCGCTGGCGCGGGGCGGCGTGGCCAAGATCGGCCAGGTGCAGCTGGTGCAGCCGCTGCTCACACTCGCCTGGGCGGCCGCGTTCTTCGGCGAGTCGGTCGGCGCGGGCACGCTGATCGCCTCGCTGGCCGTCGTGGCCAGCGTGGTGGCCACCCAGCGAGCCCGCGTGGGCCACACAAGACCCCGCACGTTGCGGAATCCGGCGCCGGGCATCGACTACTCGCGCTGATAGCCTCGCCAGGGTGAGCGAATCCGCCGCGCTCATCGCGCAGGGCAAAGTCCGCGACATCTACGAAGCGGGCGACGACCGCCTGCTCCTGGTCGCGTCAGACCGCATCTCCACCTACGACGTCGTCCACCCCACGCCGATCCCCGACAAGGGCAAGGTGCTGACCGGCCTGACCGCCTTCTGGCTGGACCGGACGGCCGACATCTGCCCCAACCACCTGATCTCGTACACGGACGTGCCCAAGCAGCACCGCGGCCGCGCCATGCTGGTCGAGAAGCTCGAGATGGTGCCGGTCGAGTGCGTCGTGCGCGGGTACATCACCGGCTCGGGGTGGAAGGACTACCAAGCCACCGGCGGCGTGTGCGGAATCGAGCTGCCGGTCGGGCTGCGCGAGTCCGAGCAGCTGCCGGACCCGATCTTCACGCCCTCCACCAAGGCCGAGCTGGGCGACCACGACGAGAATGTCGACTTCGACCGCGCCGCCGAGATCGTGGGCGACCGCCCGCTGCTCGAGGAGCTGCGCCGGCTTTCGATCGCGATCTACCGGCTCGGCGCCGAGCACGCCCGCGAGAGCGGGATCATCCTCGCCGACACGAAGTTCGAGTTCGGCCGCCGCCCCGACGGCACGATCGTGCTCGGCGACGAGGTCCTGACGCCCGACTCGTCGCGCTTCTGGCCCGCCGACGGCTACGAGCCGGGTCGCGGGCAGCCCAGCTTCGACAAGCAGTACGTGCGCGACTGGGCCAGCTCGTCCGGCTGGGACAAGACCCCGCCCGCCCCGGAGCTGCCCGACGACGTGGTCCAGCAGACGCGCGCCCTCTACGTGGAGGCCTACGAGCGCATCACCGGCGAGCCGTTCGCGCGGTGGCTGGAGCGCAGCGCTTGAGGGTCCGCGTCTTGATTCGGCCGAAGGAGGGGATCCTCGACCCGGTCGGTCAGACGGTGGAGGGGGCGCTGCCGGCGCTCGGCTTCGAGGGCGTGCGCAACGTCCACGTGGGCCGGCTGATCGAGCTGGACGTGGAGGACGCGGCGGAGGTGCCGGCGATGTGCGAGCGGCTGCTGGCCAACCCGCTGATCGAGGACTACGAGATCACGTCCGCGGGGCATCCTGCCCCGCGTCCTGATGGCGACGACCGGCCTCCGGCCGTTCGAGACCGGGTATGAGATTTGGCGTCGTCCGCTTCCCCGGCTCCTGCGACGAGGTCGACGCCCTGCTGGCCTGCCGCCGCTTCGGCGAGGCGGATCTGCTCTGGCACAAGGACCGCGACCTCGACGGCGTGGACGCCGTGGTGGTTCCCGGCGGCTTCTCCTACGGCGACTACCTGCGCGCGGGCGCGATCGCCCGCTTCTCGCCGCTGATGGAGTCGGTCATCGAGTTCGCCCGCGAGGGCGGCCCCGTGCTGGGGATCTGCAACGGGTTCCAGGTGCTCTGCGAGGCGGGGCTGCTGCCCGGGGCGCTGCTGACGAATCGCTCGCTGCGCTTCGTCTGCCGCCAGGTGGACATCGTCGTCGAGAACCCCGACACGCCGTTCACGCGCGCCTGCGCGCAGGACGAGCTGCTGTCGGTGCCCGTCAAGCACACCACCGGTCGCTACTACGCGCCGGGGGTCCCCGAGGAGCAGGTCGTGCTCCGCTACGCGCCGGGGCACAACCCCAACGGCGCCCAGGACGACATCGCGGGCGTGTGCAACGCCGCGGGCAACGTGCTCGGGCTGATGCCCCACCCGGAGCACGCGGTGGATCCGCTGACAGGGTCCGCCGACGGCGGCCGGCTGTTCGAGTCGCTCGCCATGGCGCCGGTGGCGTGAGCGGGTCGGCTCTCGCGCCGCATCGGGAGCTGGGCCTCACCGATGCGGAGTACGACGCGATCCGCGATCGCATGGGCCGCGAGCCGAACCCGCTCGAGCTGGCGGTGTTCTCGCTGATGTGGTCCGAGCACTGCGCCTACAAGCACTCGAAGAAGCTGCTGCGCGAGCTGCCGGTCGAGGGCCCACACCTGCTGATGGGCCCGGGCGAGAACGCCGGGGTCGTGGACGTGGGCGACGGGCTGGCGGTGGCGTTCAAGGTCGAGTCGCACAACCACCCGAGCGCGGTCGAGCCGTTCCAGGGAGCGGCGACCGGGGTCGGCGGCATCCTGCGCGACATCTTCGCCGTGGGCGCCCGCCCGATCGCGGTGCTCGACTCGCTGCGCTTCGGCGAGCTCGACTCGCCGCGGTCGCGCTACCTGTTCGACTGGGCGGTCAAGGGCATCGGCCACTACGGCAACTCGATCGGCGTCCCGACCGTCGGCGGCGAGGTGCTGTTCGAGGCGTCGTATGAGCAGAACTGCCTGGTCAACGCGATGTGCGTCGGGCTGGCGCGGCACGAGCGGCTGATCCGCAGCGCGGCCGCGGGGTACGGCAACGTCGTGGTGCTGCTGGGCGCGCGCACCGGGCGCGACGGGATCGGCGGCGCGTCGGTGCTGGCCAGTGCCGAGCTGTCGGACGAGGACGCCTCCAAGCGCCCGACCGTCCAGATCGGCGATCCGTTCGAGGAGTCGAAGCTGATCGAGTGCTGCCTGGAGCTGCTGGAGCGCGAGACGCTCGCCTCGCTCCAGGACCTGGGCGCCGCGGGACTGTCGTCGTCGTCGTCGGAGATGGCGTCCAAGGGCGAGGTGGGGCTCGATCTCGACGTGGCGCGCGTGCCGCTGCGCGAGGCGGACATGGAGCCGTTCGAGGTGATGATCTCCGAGTCGCAGGAGCGCATGCTGTGCGTGGTCGAGCCGGCGCTGCTGGGCGAACTCCACGAGGTCTGCGAGCGCTGGGACGTGCGCGCCACGGAGATCGGGTCCGTCACGGACACACGCCGGCTGCGCGTCTTCGACGGGGACGAGCTGGTCGGCGACATGCCGGTCGAGGCGCTTGTGGACGACTGCCCGCTGTACGACCTCGAGCCCGCTCCGCCAAGCGCGCCGCTGTACCCCTCGCCGCAACCCCGACTCGCTCCGGCGGCGGCCCTCGACGAGTGCCTGCTGGCCCTGCTCGCCGCGCCTTCGATCGCATCCAAGCGATTCGTCTTCGAGCAGTACGACCCGATCGTCGGATCGCGCACGGTCAGGCGCCCGCAGACCGCTGACGCGGCGGTGCTGTCCTTGGCCAACGACGGCGGGCAGGGAGCGATCGCGGTGTCGATTGACGGCAACGGCCGCCGGACCGCCTGCGACCCCTACACCGGTGCGGTCGAGGCGGTGCTCGAGTGCGCTCGCAACCTCGCCTGCGTCGGGGCCGAGCCGCTCGGCCTGACCAACTGCCTCAACTTCGGCAACCCGGAGAAGCCGCACATCGCGTGGCAGCTGACGCGCGCCGTCGAAGGGCTGCGCGACGCCTGCCTGGCGCTCGAGGTGCCGGTGGTGGGGGGCAACGTGTCGCTCTACAACGAGGGCGGCGGCGGCCCGATCTTCCCCACGCCGATCGTGGGCATGGTCGGCTCGCTGCCCGACCCGGCGGACCTACCTCGGATCCGGTTCGCGCAGGCCGGGCATGCGGTGGCGCTGGTGGGGCCGTACGCGCCCGCGCTGGAGGGCTCGGAGCTGGAGAAGCTGCGCGGGAGCTTGGCGAGCTCGCTGCCGGCCGTGAACCTGGCGGAGCAGGCCGCCGCTCTGGTCGCGCTGCGTGACGCGGTGCGCGCCGGTGGCCTGGCGACGGTGCACGACCTGTCCGAGGGCGGTCTGGCCGTGGCGCTCGCCGAGTGCTGCATCGAGGGTGGGCTGGGCGCGCGGGTCGCCCTGGACGCGCTCCCGCATGACGGCGGTCCCGAGGCGGCGCTCTTCGGCGAGGGCCCCGGCGGTGCCGTGATCGCCGGCCCTCGCGAGGCCGTCGAGGCCGTCCCGGGCGCGCGCGTGATCGGCGAGGTCGGCGGCGAGGCCCTCGAGATCCACGGCGCCCTGGCGACCCCGGTAGCCCAGCTGCGCGGGATCTACGAGGGAGCCATTCCGGCGGCGTTCGCCTGAGCCGTTGGTACCCTCCGGGCGGTAGCGGGAGCCCGGCCGCCGACGGCACTTGGGACCCCGCCACCGACCTCATGACTCGAGTGGCACTCGACGAACGCGACGGACCTCGCGACGAGTGCGGCGTCTTCGGCGTCTACGCGCCGGAATCGGACGTCGCCCGGCTCGCGTACTTCTCGCTATACGCGCTCCAGCACCGCGGGCAGGAGTCGGCGGGCATCGCGACGGCCGAGAACGGCCACATCATGACCGTGCGCGACCTCGGCCTGGTCAGCCAGGTATTCGACGAGGAGAAGCTGCGTGCGCTTCAGGGCGCGATGGCGATTGGCCACGTGCGCTATTCGACCACCGGGTCGTCGGCGTGGGAGAACGCCCAGCCGGTGTGGCGCTCGGACAAGCGCCAGGTGGCGCTCGCGCACAACGGCAACCTGATCAACGCGGTCGAGCTGCACGCGCTCCTGAGCGAGCAGGGCGTGCAGTTCCGCGGCACGTCCGACTCCGAGATCATCGCCGCGCTGCTCTCGACGCACCCGGCCGAGCGGATCGAGGACGCGCTGGCGGACGTGATGCCGCGGCTCCAGGGTGCGTTCTCCACGGTCGTGATGACCAAGGACCGGGTCGTGGGCTTCCGCGACCCCGCCGGGCTGCGCCCGCTCGCGCTCGGCCAGGTCGCCGATCGCTACTGCCTCGCCTCCGAGAGCTGCGCCTTCGACATCATCGGCGCCGAGCTGCTGCGCGAGGTGCAGCCGGGCGAGATGATCTCGCTTGGCGAGCGGGGGATCGAGACCCGCCAGCTGGTCGAGTCCGACCGCAAGGCCTTCTGCGTCTTCGAGCACATCTACTTCGCCCGCCCCGACTCGATCCTCGAGGGCAACCGCACCCAGGTCTCGCGGCGCAAGATGGGCGAGATCCTGTTCCGCGAGGCGCCGGTCGAGGCCGACGTGGTGATCGCCGTGCCGGATTCGGGCAACCCGGCCGCCAGCGGCTACTCCAAGGCGTCGGGCATCCCGCGCGACGACGGTCTGATCAAGAACCGCTACGTGGCGCGCACGTTCATCCAGCCCGGGCAGGAGCTGCGAAAGCACGGCCTGCGCATGAAGTTCAACCCGCTGCGCGAGGTGGTCGAGGGCAAGCGCCTCGTGGTCGTGGACGACTCGATCGTACGCGGCAACACGACCCGCCAGATCGTCCAGATGCTGCGCGGCGCCGGCGCGTCAGAGATCCACATGCGCGTCTCGGCGCCGCCGATCCGCCACCCCTGCCACTACGGGATCGACATGTCGACGACGCAGGAGATGGTGGCCCACGGGCGCACCGAGGCCGAGATCGCCGAGGAGCTCGGCTGCGACTCGCTGGCCTACCTGTCACTCGACGGCGTCTACGAGGCAATCCGCTCGACCCGCGAGACACACTGCGACGCCTGCTTCTCCGGCGACTACCCGCTGGCCCGCACCGACACGGCCAACGGCAAGTTCGCGCTGGAGGAGCTGGCGGTGGTGCGGAGCTAGCGGCGGTTAGTCAAAGTCAGTCTCGTGGCGGGGTGCCCTGGTTGCTGTCGTTCGCGAGCGCCGGAATAAACGCGGGCGGCTCTCGCTGGCCGCGAGCCGCCTCCGGGTCGACCCGGGCCAGACGGTCAAGGTCAAGCTGAAGCTGCCCGCCAAGGCCAAGTCGTCAAGGAGAGCCGGGGGCGCGGCTCGTTCTGCGCGCAACATCTCCGCGACTTGCGTGAAGCCTTTGCAAACGCTGCTTCCTCCCGCCGCGCGCGCCGCTACTGTGGCCTCCCCGATGGAGCTCACCAGCGCCCTCCACGATCTGTTCGGCTTCGGCGAGTTTCGCCGCGGCCAGCGGGAGGCCGCCGAGGCCGCGCTGGCGGGCCGCGACGTGCTGGTCGTGATGCCAACCGGCTCGGGCAAGTCGCTCTGCTATCAGCTGCCGGGGCTGCTGCGCGAGGACCTCACCGTGGTCGTCTCGCCGCTCGTGGCGCTGATGCAGGACCAGGTCGAGGCGCTCGCCGCGCGCGGGCTCGGTGACCGGGTCGCGCTCGTCAACGCGCAGCAGGACGGGACCACGAACGCCGGCGTCCTCGCGCGCGCCGCGGCCGGCGACCTGCGCCTGCTCTACGTGGCGCCCGAGCGCTTTGCCGCCCCGGGGTTCCTCGAGCGCATGCGCCAGGTGCGCGTGGGCCTGTTCGTCGTCGACGAGGCGCACTGCGTGTCCCAGTGGGGCCACGACTTCCGCCCCGACTACTTCCGGCTCGCCGACGCCGCACGCGCGCTGGGCGCCCAGGCCCTGATCGCATCCACCGCCACGGCCACGGCGCGGGTGGCGCTCGACGTCGAGCGCCGGCTCGGCCTGCGCGACCCGCTGCGCGTGGCGACCGGCTTCGACCGGCCCAACATCGCCTTCGCCGTCGCCCGGCCGGGCGGCCACGAGAAGCGGCCGCTGATCGCGGAGGCGCTGCGGGAGCCCGATGCGCTGCCCGCGATCGTCTACGCGGGCACGCGGGCGGGCGCCGAGGAGCTGGCCGGCGAGCTGAGTGCCGCGCTCGGCGAGGAGGCGGTCGCCTACCACGCCGGACTGGACCGCGAGCGGCGGGCGTCCGTCCAACGCCGCTTCCTCGCCGACGACGTGCGCGTGATCTGCGCCACCAACGCGTTCGGGATGGGCGTCGACAAGCCCAACGTGCGGACCGTGGTGCACGCCAGCGTTCCGGCCTCGCTCGAGGCCTACTACCAGGAGGCCGGCCGCGCCGGCCGCGACGGCGCTCCCTCCCGGGCGCTGCTGCTCGCCGAGAACCGCGACAAGGCACTCCACGTCCACTTCATCAAGCGCGAGCAGCTCGACGAGGGGCTGCCCGGCTGGCTGGCCGATCGCATCGCGGCGGCCGCGGACGGCGACGGCCGCTACGTGCTCGACGCGTACGAGCTGGTGCGCGGCCTGGGCGGCGACGGGGACCGCCTGCGCTCCCTGCTCGGGCACCTCACGCGCGCGGGCGTGATCTCGCCCTCGCCATCGGCGCCCGACCGCGTCGCGGGCCGGGTGCTGGGGCCGTTCGACCGCCGGGCGGCGGCGCTCTGCCGCTCGTCGATCGAGGAGGGCGTGAAGGCGCGCTGGCGCCAGTACCGGGAGATCTGGGCCTACGTCGAGCAGGACACCTGCCGCCGCGTGGCGATCCTGCGCCACTTCGGCGACCACTCGGCGCCCGCCGCCGCTCCGGGCGCGTGCTGCGACGCGTGCGACCCGGGATTGGTCCCCGCCCCGCCGCCGCCCGATCCGGTCGCGATCGAGAACCTCGACGACGCGATCATCTCTGTGGCGCGCTCGGCTCGGCCCTCGGTCGGCCGTACGACCTGCGCGGAGATCCTGCACGGCGGCCGCAGCAAGAAGCTGCTGCGCAACTCGTACGACGGGCTGCCCGCCTACGGCAGCTCCTCCAACATGCGCCGCGCGGACATCCTGGCGCGTGTGGACGAGCTGATCGACTCGGGCCGGCTCGAGACGACCGGCGGCCCGTACCCCGTCCTGCGCGTGCCGGCCCACGCCGCCGCCGCCTGAGCGTGGCGTCGTTTCGAGTTGCCGTCCTGATCTCGGGCGCGGGGACCAACCTGCAGGCGCTGCTCGACCAGCTGCACTCGCCGGGCGGACCGATCGAGATCGTGGGCGTCGCGTCGTCGCGCGCCCAGGCACCCGGCCTGCGCCGCGCCGAGGCCGCCGGCGTCGAATCCGCCGTATTCGAGATCGCGGAACACGACGACCGCGCCGAACGCGACAGCGCGCTCGGCGACTGGCTCGACTCGCTCGGCGCCGAGCTGGTCGTGCTGGCCGGCTTCATGGAGCTGCTCACGCCGGAGTTCATCGGCCGCTTCGCGGGACGAATCGTGAACGTGCACCCCTCGCTGCTGCCGGCGTTCCCGGGCCTGCGGGCGATCGAGCGCGCGGTTGAGGCGGAGGTGGAGGAGACCGGTGTGACCGTGCACTTCGTCGACGAGCGAGTGGACAGCGGGCCGATCGTGCTTCAAGAGGCCCTCGACCTTTCGTATCCTGCGCGGATCGCCGAGATCGAGGACCGAGTGCACGGCGTCGAGCACCGGCTGTTGCCGCGTGCCGTGCGCCTGATAGCGGCGGGGCGAGTGCGCCCCGATCCGGACGACCCTCGGGCGATGTTGGTCGACGATGACGATTAGGTCGAGGAAGGCTGGGGTGAGCGCGCCGGGCGACGTGCGCATCCGGCGGGCGCTGCTGAGCGTGTCGGACAAGCGCGGGCTGGTCGACTTCGCGCGCGGGCTCGCGGAGCTCGACGTGGAGATCGTGTCCACCGGCGGGACCGCCTCCGAGCTCACGGGCGGCGGCATCGAGACGCGCGCGGTGGAGGACTACACGGGCTTCCCGGAGATGCTCGACGGGCGCGTGAAGACGCTCAACCCGCGCATCTACGCCGGTCTGCTGGCGATCCGCTCGGAGCCCGACCACGTCGACACGCTCAACGACCACGAGATCGAGCCGATCGACCTGGTTTGCGTGAACCTGTATCCGTTCCAGGCCGTGGCGCAGCGGCGCGGGGTCGAGGACGCCGATGTGATCGAGAACATCGACATCGGCGGCCCCACGCTGATTCGGGCCGCCGCCAAGAACCACCCGTTCACGGCGGTGGTGGTGTCGCCCGAGAGCTACGACGCGGTGCTCGAGGAGCTGCGCCAGAACGACGGCCGGCTGTCGAGCCGCACGCGCGAGAGCCTCGCGCTCGAGGCGTTCGCGCTGACCGCCCGCTACGACACGGCGATCTCGCGCTGGTTCGCCGAGCGCGAGGAGGACTTCCCGGCCCAGTACACGCGCTCGTACGAGAAGGTGCTCGACCTCCCGTACGGCGAGAACCCCCACCAGCGCGCCGCGTACTACTCCGAGGTCGGCGCGCGCACGCACCTGATGTCGATGGTGTCGAAGCTGCACGGCCGCGAGCTGACGTTCAACAACCTGCTCGACCTCGACGCCGGCCGGCGGCTGGTCGACGAGTTCGAGCTGCCGGTCGCCGCGATCATCAAGCACAACAACCCGTGTGGAGTGGCGATCGCGGCCGGGGCGGAGCAGGCGTTCGACAAGGCGCTGGCCACCGATCCGCAGAGCGCATACGGCGGGATCTACTGCTTCAACCGCCGCGTCGACCGGGCGCTGGCCGAGAAGCTGCACGCCCAGTTCGCGGAGGTGATCTTCGCGCCCGGGTACGACGAGGACGCGCTGGAGGTGCTCGAGCAGAAGCCGAACGTGCGGCTGCTGGAGAGCCAGGAGCGCCGGCGCATGCCGGTCACCGAGCACGACGTGAAGCGCGTGCGCGGCGGCATGCTCGTCCAGGACCGCGACACCGGGCTCGAGGAGCGCGAGGACATGGACGTGGTCACGCGGCGCAAGCCGAGCGAGGACGAGTGGGGGCAGCTGCTGTTCGCGATGCGGGTCTGCAAGCACGTTCGCTCGAACGCGATCGTGCTGGCCACCGATCTCGGCACGGCCGGCATCGGCGCGGGCCAGATGAGCCGGATCGACTCGGTCCGGATCGCGGTCGACAAGTCCGCGGCGGCGGGCATCGACCTCGGCAAGGCGGTGCTGGCCTCCGACGCGTTCTTCCCGTTCGCCGACGGAGCCCAGCGGGCGATCGAGGCGGGCGTGCAAGCGATCATTCAGCCGGGCGGCTCGCAGCGCGACGGCGAGGTGATCGACGCCTGCGACGAAGCGGGCGTGGCGATGGTCTTCACGGCCCGCCGCCACTTCCGCCACTAGTTCTTAGACATTCATCGAACTGTCGCTAGACTCGACCGCAGCAGCGAGCGCATGAGGGAGCCCCACCACCCAGCCCGCGCAGAGCTCGAGCTCTCCGCCGTCCTACACGCCTTGAGCGACCCGGCCCGTCTCGAGATCGTGCGGAGGCTCGCCGACGGCGACGAGCCGTCCTGCGGAACGTTCGAGCTCGGCCTCTCCAAGGCAACGCTGTCGCACCACTTCAAGGTCCTGCGCGAGTCCGGATTGATCCACACCCGGCCTGAGGGCCGCAAGCGACTGCTCTCACTGCGCACGGAAGACGTCGAAACGCGCTTCCCCGGGCTGCTGGACGCGGTGCTGGCGGCCAAGCGGCGCCGGGCGAAGTCAGCGGCCTAGCCTCCCGAGGGGCCCCCGCCGTCGGACCGACCGTCCTGCCTAGACCCCCCATACGGTGGTCAAGTCAGGACGCTGCGGCGGCCGGCTCGGGAATCGGGAAGAGCCGAACGGAACGGAGGCAACCGCCGTCGACCGATCGATTTGCACCTAACAGGACAGCTCTCAAACCTTTCGCCACGGCTTCGCGACCTGCTCACGCCCGCCTGAACTCCGCCGCCCGCCCGGTGCGTGCCCTGCCAGGCCAAGCGGCGCCTTGAGGTAGCCTCGCCGCCGGTGGAGAGATTCGCTCGTGATGGTGATGCTTGGGTGCTCCCGTGCGAGGGCTTGCGCGTGTCACAGATCAGAGTCGATTACGCCTTTGGTCTCGAGCTAGCTGAAGATCAGCAGCGCGCAACGGACGACCCTTGGCGATTTCGGATCAACACTGCATTACGTATGGCTCGCGTACATGGCTCGAGGAGACGCTCGACCCTGAGGGTCCGCCCGGATCGTTGGGGTCCGGCGCTGAGCGTGCGACATCAGACGCTGACGCTCGCGCGACTCTGGCCTGACGGCAGATTGCGCCTTGAGTTTGCGCATGGCGACGTGATCACCGTGGCCGCGCACGACCGGTACGGAGCCTGGGAGGCCCACGGAAGCGAGGACGGCGAGCCTGTCAGCTTGATCAGCCCTATTGCACCGGACACGATCTGACAGGACGGGCTCTCTAACCTTTCGCCACGGCTTCGCGACCTGCTCACGCCCGCCTGAATTCGGACGGCGGCGATCACTAGGGCCTGCCGCTTTGCATGGATAGCCACAGCGGCGCAGGACCGCACCTATCAGGCGAAAGCGAAACCCGAGACTCATAAGGAGAAGCGGGGCAGCCGGTCAGAGCGGCCATGTTCTTGCCTATGCAAACCACGGCGAAGGGAGGGCTTGGCCGCGCGCCTGCTGCTCGTCCATTCCGCGCATCTGGCGGACGCTAGCCCGGACGTTCGCTC
>Ga0209574_10000087_pt1 | contig 24692 bp, 27 predicted proteins | sample AgamicMgMarz_FD_187168 | JGI IMG/M metagenome (GOLD analysis project Ga0209574, IMG submission 187168) | Agave microbial communities from Guanajuato, Mexico - Mg.Ma.rz (SPAdes) (version 2) | ecosystem: Host-associated > Plants > Phyllosphere > Phylloplane/Leaf | place: Guanajuato, Mexico... | reverse complement strand
AAGTAAGGTGCCTGACTCATACTTTCCATTCCGCCTGCTACAACGATTTCAGCATCTCCTGCAAGGATTGCCTGCATAGCAAGATGAACAGCCTTCATACCAGAACCACAAACCTTATTAATTGTGAGAGCCGACGCCGTCACTGGAATACCTGATTTTATTTGGGCTTGACGAGCTGGATTTTGACCAATTCCTGTTTGAAGAACGTTACCCATTATGACCTCGTCTACCTGCTCCGGTTTTACTCCTGCTCTTTCAAGTGCCCCTTTGATAGTGACTGCGCCCAATTCAGTTGCAGATACATTTTTTAAACTTCCAATAAAATTCCCAATTGCTGTACGAACAGCACTTACAATTACAATCTCTTGACTCATATTCTTTACTCCTTTTTATCTGCTTTTGTAACACATAACTATCTTTTAAATTTAGTGTTAAAATCAGTCTCTATTGATTTCTGAATATCCAGTAGGTACTTTGTGAGTATGGGCACTAATGGATTGATTTCATTAAAAACATCACTCTTGATTAACCAAATAGTTTTGGCTTTCTTTATAGCCTCACCTTTTGTTGTGATTTTTTCCTTCCAAATCGGTTTCAAAGAATTAATTTTAAGTTCAACAGTAGTAAAGTTGCCATTCGTTTCTAACACTACTGAAAAGGCTACGCCATTGTCATGTCAGCTATATCACGTAGTATTTCTTCAGGGATCCCCATAGGGTTTGTACGCTCTTCTTTACTAAAAGCCTAATCCTAAAACCTCCTTACGCTTCTCGATTTGTAACAACTCTGCGCCTATTAACTTAGCTATAGGCGAAGGTAGAAACTCATGATTATTTTTTTGCCTATTTGAATTTTGCTGGTTCATATAACTCCCTCCAATAAAAAATACAAACCGGTTTGTTTTTTATTATATATTAAACTAAGTTGTAATTGTCAATAAGATTTGAATATTCTAACAAAAAAGTGGGTGATTTAAAAGACATAAAAGGTTATAATTGCATTAAAAAGACCGTTTGGTTTTAATATTCTAATGAAAATGAGGGTTAAAGATGCGTAAAGGAGCACGAACAAAACAGATGATTATTGAAAAAGCCTCTGGACTTCTAAATACTCAGGGGTACTTGGCAACTTCCATTACAGATATTATGGAGAATTCTGGTATGGAAAAAGGAGGAATTTATAATCACTTTAAAAGCAAACAGGAACTTTCTATGGATGCATTTTCATTTTCTATTGAAACGATGGCCACAACCTTCGAAGAAGCAATTAGAAATAAAAATACTTCCATTGAAAAATTGAACGCACTTCTTGAGGTGTTTTTGTTATTAGCTGAAGATAAGCCAATTCCTGGCGGTTGCCCAATTCTTAATGCAGCAATTGAGGCCGATGATGCATACCCAGCCTTACGTGATGAGACTATAAAGGCAATGAATGGTCTTTATTCTTTGATACTTGGAATTATTCGAAATGGGATAAGAGACGGTGAAATAATTTCAACAATAGATTCGGAAACATTCACAACAATTTTTATATCTACAATCGAAGGATCTCTTATGATGACAAAGCTTTATAACGACACCACTTATATAAATCGATCGATTGGATTTTTAAAAGACTACCTTTCAAAATTTGAATCTAGAGAAAGTAATTAAACGTAAACATATGTAGGCTTAGATAATAAAACGAACAAATTGTATGAAATTTAATTAATATAATGGTAATTATCGGTACAAAGAACCTAATTTATTATTCAAGGCTCTTTATTTGGTGTTTCCTAGAATAATAATTATGGTAACTAGCTATGTACCCTATATATATTTGATTTTAACCATCGTTTTATATATTGAAGTATAATTAGACCTACTACTATTCTTTAAGAAAAACAGTTAGGAGATAACGATGAAATACTTTGAACAAGCAAAAGAAATATGGACTAAATACGTTCCTAGAAATGGTCAGTCAGATATTGTAGAGGGTGAACTAATTAGAGCAATTGAAAAACTAAGGTGGGAAGCTCAAAGTAACGGTAATGGAAATTGGGATGAAGGATTTGAAATGTTGGCTTCATATATTTTAGAAATATTAAATGACAATGACGTGTTTAAGCCAGACACATTATTAGAAATCCAAAATGATGTAAATATATTACTTACTTCTAAGTATGAGGCCTATTTAGAAGATGACTTATATGATCGTTTAGCAGATCGTGTCGTTGAATGGCATTTTGCGAAGAAAGGTCCAATTAAAAGGACAATTAATCAGAACCTTTATAGATAATAAATTAAAAAAGAGAAGAGATATTTCTGTCTCCTCTCTTTTTTTACGCGTTCCTAAAATGATGATTATATAAATTAGCTTTGTATATGGTATTCATTAGTTTCCCTATCTTTATAATGTGTTAAAATGTAATTATAAGGAAAAATGGAATATTTATATGTTTACAGTGGGGATCGATGTTAAGAAAACAGAAAAAGAATTAATCATAAAATGGCAACTTGCTAAATTTAATATTGCACTAGAAGATATTATTGAAGTTACGGAAGATGATACGTATGGCGGTAAAGAAGCTGATACAATCCGTATAGGTCCTCCATATGGAACGACTGATCGAATTTTCATTAAAACTAAGAAGCAAAATTACATACTTTTCACTACAAACAGGGCAACAATCCTAAACAGAATAAACTCATAATCGATAGTTTTTATGTACATATAATGGCCATATCTAACCATAGATGTGGCCATTAATATTTCGCTTTACTACCGAGAAATCACATTACGTTAACTAAAAATTTATATCCTATACATCTTAAAAACATAAAAAACTACTGGCTCATCAGGATCAATAGTTTTTTATGACGTAATTAGAAGTTAGTATAGATAGTACCTCACATCATGAGTAGTTTGCTCGAGACGTTATTTATTATTCAATTTTGTAATTATTAAATAAAAAGAAACAGACTTGTTAGGAAGTCTGCAACTGCAACAAGAAATAAAGTTATTTACATACAACAGATATTGTATATAATCAAGCGAACTTTAGCAGTTTGCCCTATTGAGGAGATCCTATACTTTATTGACCTTATGTGAACTAGATTTGTATACTGTATATATCTTTAAAAAAGAAAAGACTACCCTATGGGAGTAAGGTAGTTTCTTCATTTGCACCTCAGAAAAAAGAAAATGTCGGGAGGATAAATCCTCTTTTGTAGTTTGCTCCAGTGAAAAAGAGTTATACTTGTTAAACCAACAAATAATTTGAAATAAATTCCTTATTTTGTCTTTTTGCTAATATTTTTATCTGTTAGTTTATGTATGCCAACAATTAAAATTGTGAGTAGGAGTAAACTAAGCGTATTGGCCTTAAAGCCAAGTATTTGTATGTATATTTCCTTCGTATAGATAAAGCGAATAGCAAAATATATTCCAAATAAAATTAACATATTGTTGTGAAAATCTAATGTCTTTTTATCCATGTATATACTCCTTTTATGACTAAATCATTTTTATAATCACCTTTATTTAGGAAAAGATACATTGACAAACGGTAAAATGGAGCACTTTCATAATGATATTAAAAAACAAAAAAACTACCTGATACAGTAGTTTTTCTTTTTTTACATACATAAGCTTTTGATGCTTTGAACAAACTATTCAAGAAGCTTTTAGGCTTCATACTTTAAAACCCTTGCTGCAATAAGGCAGAAAAAACTACTTCTCTCCGTCGGCGTAGTTTTTTCTGTTTTTTAATATAAAGACGCTATGCTCTAAAAAAGTTCCTGTAATATGAACCTTTTTCATGCTCAATCTCATATCTTAGCCTTGTTTGTTTTCTATAAAGTTTATCGGACAAATCATTAAACTCATCTTCTGTGATATTTCCATTTATTAAATCATTGAATAGATCGTTAATACGTTTAGTTAATTCTTGAAGTTTTTTTTCTTTCAATGAAGTTCACCCTTTAAAATAATTTTCATTAAAAGTATAACAAATAAAACGGTTTCATGCTATAAAGTTCGAATATGTTAGTGTATTAAAGTAATAAATCAGTCTCGTTCAAATCCTTGTTCTTGCCTTTTATTTTTGTTTTTGGCTTGCTCAAAGCTTATTTTCCATCTTATATATCCACTTATAATATTCTAATACGGTAAATAAAAGAACGGGATCAATAATGGCTGAATACCATAAATTCCACCAGCCATAATGAAAGTAACCCCAAGGTTTAGGAGTACCAATAAGCATGATATTTTGCATCTATGTAGGTATCAACTAATGCTTGCAGTGCTATTGTGAAAGTCCAAATATGAATAATTTGATTTGGTGTTAAGCTTTTATTTGTTTTAAACGCAATAAAATTAGATATAATAATGGCAATAATAAGTCCTATCATGTTTTTTTTATCTCAATATACCACATAATGTTAAATAGAAAAATTATAGTTTTTTCTAACGAATTTAGAAAGATATTTGTCATTTTCCTTTTCAATAAACAAATAATACTCTACAAATCCGTTATTTTATGACCATTTAGGAGATCACGATTCATAAGCTACAAAAATCCCTTTATAAAAAGGCTTTTTAGTGTCTTATAGGTACGCAAAACAACCCTAGAGTTATAACTCTAGGGTTATCTTAGTAATGATTACTTAGATAGAATAAACGTTATTTACTTTTTCAAAACGATATTAATTTCACAAACTCATCTACATTTCTGCGTGTAGAGAAAACGTCTCTATTCCTCCTACATTCGGTTCAGTTCTAGATATTCTCTTAATGTTTGCTGTAACGTCCCTTTTGCTTCTGCCTTATCCTCAAAAGAGATTCCTGAGTGAATCATTGTGCGCACTAAATCAGCACGTAAACCTGTAAGAATAGCTTTACATCCCATCATTGAAATCCCAGTTAATATTTTTTGGAAATGGTCAATGACATGCATCTCCATGTTCGCAATTCCAGATAGGTCTATAATTAATGTTTCAATCTTTAAATCTGATATACCTACCAATACTTTCTCCTCAATCGTTTGGATACGATATGTGTCAACCATTCCGATTACCGGTAATACAGCTACAGATTGGCTAAGTGGTATAATGGGCACCGATAGATGTCCAACTAAGGCTCTCTGGGAGGCGATTAATTCATCTTTATACTTGGAATAACTAATTAGAAAACTGTTCAGAAATTGATCAATTTTATCATTAATACGCTTCTCTAAGGCATAAAATTCTTCACGGCTATTAAAATGGTTATTTATTCGATCGTATTGATAGAGAAAATGCCACAATGTTCGCCTAATGGCCTTTACCCATTCTAGTTTGAAGGCAAGAGTTAAGGCATGCTTCGCCCAGGCTACCCCTTCTTGTTGAGCGAAAGCAATGAGCTGTTCTTCTTTTTGCTCTACGACATATAGAACTAACTTTTGAGCATTTTTTAAAAGATCAATATTTCCAGTTTCTAAAATATCATTAATCTTAGTGGCTACATTAACAGCCTCTGACAAGAGTTTATCCTGGAAATTCTGTTTGTTATCCCTAATAAAATCGATCATTTTCTCTCTCTGATTATAAATAATTTCCATTTGAATACGCCCCTTATTTATTTTTAGCTTATAGTTATCTTTAAGTAATCAATATCTTTAAATGAATTATTATCTATTTTCATTCTTTGTATATACAGAAAAGTCCTCCTTCCTGAGAGTAACCACACTAGATATATTTTTAGATAAAAAACAATAAGGCTTTTGTAATGAATCTTTAAACTGAATACACCCATAGTAGTGCCCGTTTTTTTTAACATGATAAGAGGTTAATTGAGGTCATTTTCACTAGCTGATACCCACTCAGATAGTCTATCAAAAATAATCTGAACTTGTTCTTTATTTAATGCGTCGATTTTCTCCCAAGCAATAGAAATATAATCTTCTAAATAAGCAGGATAGGAAATAGATTCAAAAGCAAGTGCTTTATAGAATAAAGGGTTACCACCTCTATCTACTTCACCCTTACATCTGTAGTTTTCAAACTTCCAACCATCTTTTGTTTTTATAAACTGATAAAGGTCATTTTCCCCCCATCTAGGACTATAAATTCGCATTTTGAATCTAGATGTGTTATTCAATTGTAAGTATCTCCCATCAAGAAAAAACATGTATTTTATTTACATCTTTTTTACCATGCATATCTGTAGTTTCTAAATATACTCCATTCATTAATTCCTCTGCAAAAAATTGATTTTTTGGTTTTTTTACAAATTTATTACATGTTTTACATTTTTATTTCAATAACAGTAAGGAATAACCTATACATATACCCTATGTTAGAATAAATTAAACTTTAATTTGTGAAATTCCTTGAAATAGTTAGAAAGAAAGGGGTTTAATAACAAATGACGATGACTAAAATCAAAGACATGTTAGAAACTTTATTGTATTATGATAACAGTGAAATCATTCATAAAATTCACAGTGGAAATCATACCTTTTCTCTCAGTTATTCTAAAGAACGACAGGCTTTTCAATTGAAAAATAATGAAACTGGGAACATCGAAAATTATACAGACATAGAAAGTATTTCTTTGACTTTATATAATATAATAAATGCTAATGAAAAAGAAGTCGCTGAATAATTAGTGACTTCTTTCATTTATTGTTTTCTCCTTTTCTTATATAACGTACTAAGATTTTCGAACATATCTCCATTTCCCTGATTGTATCGGGTAAAATATACAGCAACCTCAACCACCAGTAATACGCTGAAGCAAGTTTACAATTACATGGAGGAATTTATGAGCATCGATTCCTCCACGTAATTGTATAGAAAAAGAGCATGTAGAATCTTTAATACTGCTAAAGTAAAGGGTAATATTTAAGCTATAGGAGTGATTAGATGGATCCAAACTCTAAAACAATGGACTCAATTATCCACTTGATATCTAAAAAACTTTCTGAGAACAAGTATATTCTTGCAGAGCAAGCTTTTAACATATATATAGGGGACTCCCAACAAAATTATGCCACAGCTGCAAAAATGAGTGAACATGATTTTATGAATTTATCTGCTCAAGTTCTCACTGTACTTAGCAACAATTTGAACCGTCGAATAGATAATGCAGCCACTAGTAGTCTATGGGCAGAAAAAGTAGGTGAGAATGCGGTAGATTTAAATTTATCTTTAAGTACCGTTTTACAGGTTATTCCTTTTTGCAAAACAGCCATTTGGTCTTTTCTTGAACACCTGGCGCAAGAAAGTGAGATGTCAGTGAAAGATATCTTACGAGTGACATTAACCATTGATTACTTCCTTGACCATATGGTGAATGAAATCAGTTTTTCATTCATCAATTATACAGAAACTATGTCTGAGCAATTCCGACTGTCTTTACAAGAATTATCTGTACCTGTTATTCCTCTCTTTGATCATATCGCTATTTTACCTTTAATTGGTGAACTTGATACAGAACGGGCACAATTTTTAATAGACTCAACATTACAACGCAGCCAAACGTTACAATTAACACATCTTATTATTGATTTATCAGGCTTACATAATGTAGATGTAACTGTCGCTCAAGAGCTTTTCTATTTAGCTGAGACATTAATACTGTTGGGTGTAAAACCTCTCTTAACAGGAATTCATCCAAATATAGCACAAACTGCGGTTTCTTTAAATTTGAATCTCAAAAACTATCCAGTTTTCTTAAACTTACAAAGTGCGTTAAAGAGCTTAAATTATAAAAAGGATGAGTGATTTTTTCACTCATCCTTTTTAAGCATCTATTAAATATTCTTCTCTATCTGTAATTAATTGATTTGAATTGAAATTATTTTTTATTAAGAACAGTATTTAGGAGGTTTATATCATTACATAAGGCTTCTTTAACAGATGGTATCGAACACTTTGAACGTTCGGAAATTAATCGAAGCATTTCTCTTTCGAATAAAAGTCGTTCTTGATATTTTAACATACTTGTTCTCCTGTTTATGACTTCTTAATTCATTACCCCCTAAATAAGAAATTTAATACACTAATTATTTCCATATTAATAATACCACCTCTCAGTCAAAAGACATTCATGGAACAAAAAACCTATTAGATATGGGATTTTATTATGTTATCTTCGATAATCAGATTTATCAATTAAATTTGTATATTGTATACACATTTATCTACAGGGAAAAGTTTTATATCTTTTAAACTGCTATTTTAGGCTAGATTTCATTTATTCAAGAATCTCCTAAATCCTATCTCCTCTAAAGCTTGTTCTAAGGTAGCTTTCGTATTAATTTTTCTAAAATCAATACCTAACTTTACACTTGTTTGAGCAATTTCTGGGCGTATTCCTGTTAGGATTGTTTCTACACCAAGGAGTCTCAATGAATAAACAAGTTTAAAAAGATTATCTGCAACCTTTGTGTCCACAATTTGAACACCTGAAATATCCAAGATTAAATGGCTCAATTCCATATGTACACTTTTGGTCAAGCCTGTTTGCATAATTAGGGTAGAACGATGAGTATCAATTTCTCCAATAATAGGCATAACAGCTATTCCTGTCGTAATCGGTACAATGGGAACTGATAATTCTTCTAATGCTGTATAAGCAATATTAATTTTCTTATTATTCTGATTTTCGTAAATTTGACTAAAGACGTAACAAATGTCATCAAGAAAAGGATCGATAATTTTACTGACGGAAAGCATAGTTATAGGCGAAAATCGATTTTGTTCTAGTTCCTCCGTGAAGACATTCCATATAACGTGACGGACAAAAGAAATTGATTTGATAGCATGCTTTAATGAAATTCCATTTTCAGCAATCGTTTTCCCTATATATGTAGCCAAATTTGTTATTTTTTTGTTAACAGCTTTTTGGTCTTTAAATAAGGATTCCCCTATATACTGAATTAATTTCGTTCTCCAATCCATAATCTGGTATTCTTCTATACCATATTGATGTAGCTTTTGGTTATATTCTACGTACATGAGTTCAGAAAGGTTGTTCGCTAATTCAGCGTTATTCTTAACAATTTTCTCGCCTATATATTGTAATTCTTTCTTCATCTACTCTTGCCCCCCGTAGTATGTCTTCATTCTTTTTTGTTCATTATAATATACTATTAATACTTACTAATAGAGAGAAAATACATAAATTAAAACTTTTTGATTCTTCCTTAGACTTAGTCTGAAGAGTAATTTAGAGCATTCACTTCTGGAAAATTTACTTGTTTTAGCTAATCAAGGTTTGGATGGGTAATTACCTGTTGTTTATCTCTTGTACCAGAATCAATATTTTGAGTTTGAAAAGCATCAATAGGCAGCATAACATCAACTATTGTTCCTTTCCCCATCTCACTTTCAATCACAATCTTTCCTTGATGTGCTTCAATGATTTTATAACAGACCATTAATCCTAAGCCGATTCCTTGTTCTTTGAGACTATAAAAAGGTTCCCCTAAATATGGAATACGTTCATGTGGAATTCCTTCCCCCTCGTCAATAAAACGAATGCTTACCTGATGATCGTCAGATTTAATGATTTTAATTAAAATATCCCCTCCTGTTGGCATTGCTTCAATCGCATTTTTTAAAATATTAATAAACATTTGTTTTACTTGATTTTTTTCACAAGACACCAACGGAATATTAGGCTCACATTCCATTCTAATTTGGATATTATTTATCGTTGCCTGAGGCTGAAGTAATATTACTACCTGTTCTGTTAATATACACAGGTTATTGGATTGAACCCTCACTTGTTGTGGTTTAGCTACTGACATAAACTCATTCGTAATCAATTCTATTTGTTCAATTTCTGATGACATGACATCTACGTACCACTGATTTTCGCTATTTAATGTAGAAGGGAGTAATTGTATAAACCCTTTAATAGCCGTTAAGGGGTTTCGAATTTCATGAGCAATCGCTGTAGCTAATTGCCCTACAACAGCAAGCTTTTCAGACTTTCGTAATAACGCTTCCGTCTGTACCCGTTCAGTAATATCTCGAGATATTACTAATAAAACTTCTCTTTCACCTAAATTGAAATTACAGACACTAAACTCGAGCTGCAATTTTATTCCTGACGCAAAAACATACTCGTCTTGTAATGTAAACGAATGTAGTCCTTCTTTAATTTTTTGGACCGTTCTTAGGAGCATTGTAGAATTTTGATTAATAACATCAGCACATGGCATCAAAAGCAGTTCATCTCTGCTGTACCCAAATCTTTTACACCCAACTGGGTTTACTTCAAGGAATCGAATCGGTACTCGATCCTCATTTAATTCTAATAAGTAAACTGCATCAATGGCATTTTCAACCAACGCACGATATTTCATTTCACTTTCCTGTAATTGTTGATGTAATTGATGAAGCTTTTTCTCAGCTTGTTTTTTTTCTGAAATATCTCTATAAATCGTTGATAGAGCAATGACATTTCCCTTTGAATCTAGAATCGGTGAAATCGTTAAGCTTACATCCACAAGGCTTTTATTTTTTCGTTGTCTAATTGTTTCTAAGTTTGTCATAGGAGCTTCCCCAGATATCACGTTTTGAATATTCTCTAAAGATTGGTCCATTAAATAATCAGGTACACAAGGTAATTTTTTTCCTATGATTTCGTGGGTTGACCAACCAAATATTGTCTCATAAGCTTTATTAGCTTTTAGAATTTGGCCTTCTAAATCAGAGATAGTGATGGCATCCATATTATGGTTAATAAATGATTCTAATCGCTCTTTGGTGGTTTTTAACTCCTCTTCTATTTTCTTGCGCTCTGTTATATCAATCGCAGACCCGACAACTTCCATGACTTTCCCTTCTCGTGTAATAGGGCTGAGCGAAAGAAAAATAAGGCTATTATTATCAGGCCAAGGTAATTCAAAGGAGAGTTTGCGCCCTTCCCATGCTTGTTGATAATAGTCCAACAGTTTAGGTATTAAATGTGAAGGGATGACGGAAGAATCCATTGTTTGTAAATCTTTACCTATCACTTCGTTGGGATGCACCCCGTGTTTATAATAGAATTGCCCATCACACAAAGTGTGGATAAAACAATCATTTACCTTTGTGAACTTAAAAATAGCTCCTTGTTGTTCACGTACTGTATCTTTTAATTCTTGTTTTGATTTTACTAATGTTTTATTCAAATCAGATAAACTCTGGGTTAAATGATAAAGTTTATTATAAGATTCGATAAGTAATATCCCCAATAAAAGTCCAGTAAAAAAAAACAGAAAATAGCCCATATGCAGGTTATTGGCAGCGTTTGCAGTTGAAACAAATTCAACTGTTAAACTATAAACAACAAAATGAACAGCCAAATAAAGAAAGGATTGTTTTATGAAAGAATACTTTTCCATATAGCCTTTCAGTAAAGTGAAGAGGAGAATCGTTCCACCTAATATAATTACACTTGTCATAGTGGGTCCAGTTATGTATATACGAGCAATAAACATAGAGATGGCTGTCATCCATCCAGCTTTATAACCAGAATAAACAAATATCAAAATAAGAGGAACATATCGGAGATCATAGAAAAAATCATTATATCGAACGGAGAAGTACATGAGAACAACTGTAACGATACTAGCATAAACTCCATCGACTAAGTAACCTATTTTCGATGATTTCAGTTTTGTAAATACCCGAATAACTAAAGCAAGGCTTACAAAAAAAGAAAAAATACAAAGATTAATAAATAAATTAGTAAGTATCATTTAGACCTCTCCTTATGTAGTATTTTCATGTAATGTGATTGATAGAGTTCTACTTGCAATAATTATAACTATTATTATCTTTAGACGGAATATTAAAATTGTTAAAAAATTAAAAAAATTTAAGAAAGATTATTATACAATTTTGTGCTGCAGAAAGTCTTTAACTTTGTCAAAGCATAAGGTTAATACCAACTTTTTTAAATTTTCATGCCAAAGAAAAATGATTTCTAGATTAGGTAATATTTACAAGGCTTTCTCTATCTGATTTTTCATTTGAACAATACTTACATTTATATACATAAATTCACTTTAATTGATAGCAACAAAAGTGTTTTTCTGTTTAATTAGTATAATCATAAAGGTATCGGAATTCCTGTAGAATCTCCAAAACAATTACATTGCTATACCATTTATGTTGAGTTAACTGGGGGATTTACAGCTAAAGTGTTCTGTTAACTGAAGAAAGGAAGTTTTTCTTTTCGATTGTTTGTATGTCAGAAACTATCTGAATTTCCAATCTATTGAGTGAGGCAATTAGCTTTAACTGATATCTATTTCATTATCCATAAAAATCCAATTAAATTATATAATTTAAAAATAAGAAAAACCTCTCCATAAGGAAAGGTTCATTTATTGGGATTTACGCCTACCTCTAAACCGAAAAATAAATGCGATAATCGCAATGATAAGAAGAAGATGAATAACTCCCCCACCAATTTGAAATATAAAGCTTAAAATCAAAAAAATAAGTAAAATAAATATAATTGTCCACGACATTAGTAGTTCTCCTTATGTATATGTTATATCAATAAACTACCCATAAAAACGTTAATTAAACTAATTGGTTTTGGTGGAGAGAGCGAATTCACTTGAGGAATTATATAGGTTTTTTATAGAATTTTGCAGGCTTCCCCTTTCTTTTTGTTAAAATTAAGTAAGTATGATCTCAGGTTCTTCTGCTGGACGACCTCGGTGCTTGGAATAGCGATCAGAAAGCAAAATATGAATGAAAGAAAAAAATAAAAAAGTTGTTTGGATAAAAAGAGAGCTTGAGCCGTATGACGGGAAATCCCTCATCTATGGTTCTTAGGGGAGAGGGCCTTTTGGACTTGTCAATATTTACTGGACACTAAGTTAGGCTACTATGATGAATAGGCTTTTTCGTATTCAATAGGGGAAAGATAATGCAGAGAAGAGTGCATTCTTTTGGTATTGTAATAGAGCTCTATATATTTAAATACTTCTTTTCGAGCTTGTTCTGGTGTCGTAAATTTTGCACCATGAATGAGCTCTCTTTTTATGGTCTTATAAAAAGATTCCATTTCTTTATTATTCTACTATCTTTATTCTTGAAAACGGAAGATTATTTTAGTTAATCGTCTTTTTTGTACAAAAAAAGACGCCTAATATGGCGTCTATATCCAACGAAATAGTTTGGAAAAGGGGAAAGAATACTAACTCAAAGAGTTAAAATGATCTTGTTTAGTTTTTACCCTTTTAAAAAGGAATAAAACACATATTGTAGCCAAAATAAATAAGCTACTTAAAGCTCTTATTCTCTTTATTAATATTCTGGATTTATTTCAAGACTATTCAACTTTACCATTCTTTTTTTGTACCAATAAATAACATTATGGTGACTAAGGTTGTATGTGATATATTCGTATAAAACAAAAAGGAAACTACACCAATATATGGCTGCCTTTTACATTCCTCTTTTTAATTTCATTCTTAGAATTATAACTTTTATATGAATCTTTTATTGGCTGAATTTCTGAATAAATAAACCTTTTCCTTTTTCATACTCTACATAAGATACCTCAGATAAGTTATGGATATTTTCACGCATAAGTTGATCTAGCAGCCATTGCTTTCTTAAAGCATGTTTTGAAAGGTTTTCCTGTATTATTTCTCCATTTGCAATCAATATAGTAGGTATGCTTTTTTCTTTAAATGAAATGTTCAAATTCTTACGATTCGGCGTTTCTTTGTCTGATTTTTGCATGACACTCATAGTTCCATCAACTGTTTGGATTAACTTCATAAGTTAGCAATTCAAAGGAAACTGATCCTCTATGTTTCTAGGAACAAGTTTTGCACCAGAACCAAAAAGCCCATAAAGATATCTGTTTCAATATCTCATGGGATTTTCACCTTTATTCAGTACATTGCTTTTATTGATTATCGACTTAAAATAAATATTTTCACTTTACATTTTTTCACAATTTAATAATATGGCTGGCTATAATATTCTTATTACTAAAAGCATTTTTGGTATCAAGGATTGTAGTTGCATTTTCAGCTATTTCCTCATAAGGAAATAGTTCATGGGCAGTGGTTAGGATAACTACGTCTGCTTTCTGAATTAGCTGTTTATTATAAGATGATACCTTTAAAATATCATTATTAACATGGACTTCACTAACGTAAGGATCCATAACTGCTAAATTATTGACTTGAACCTTGAGCTTAGATAGTAGATTTAATACAGGGCTTTCTCGAACGTCTGCTATATTTTCTTTATAAGAAGCACCTAGTAATACAACATTAGCTTTTTTCAACAATATCTCTTTATCATTTAGTACTTCAAGGATACGGTAGTACGTAAAATCAATCATATGATCATTAATTTCACCGGCTAACTCAATCATTTTTGTACGCTGACCGTATTCCTTGGCTTTGTATGTAAGGTAATAAGGATCAACAGGAATGCAGTGCCCACCTACCCCAATCCAAGGTGTAAACTTCATAAAACCATAAGGTTTAGTGCCAGATGCTTCTATTACTTCCCAAATATCAATTCCTAATTTATTACATAGCACTGTCATCTCGTTTACAAATGCCATATTAATGTACCTAAATGTATTCTCGTAAACCTTACTCATCTCTGCAACCTTGAGTGAAGAAACTGGATGAGCCATTTCTCCTATAAATTCTACAGCTAAGTCCATACAATGTTCAGTATAACCTCCTACTACCTTAGCTGTATTATGTAAGTTGAACTTTTTATTAGCTGGATCAATACGCTCAGGTGAGTAAGAAACAAAAACATCCTTTCCAACTTTAAAACCCTTAGATTCTAAGGCAGGAATTAAAATTTCTTCGGTTGTTGCTGGATATGTTGTACTTTCTAAAATAACAAGTGTACTTGGTGCAATATTTTCAGCAATTGTATGACTAACTTCCCTGACATAATTTAGATTAGGCTCTTTATATTCATTTATAGGTGTAGGAACACATACTACAATAACATCCATGTCTTTTAGTAGCCTGAAATTGGTAGAAGCTCTTAACTTGTTCTTTGCAACTAGCTTAGTCAAATCAGCTGTTTTTATATCATTAATATAACTCACACCATCATTAATTGAAGTAACCTTCTCTTCAGAAACATCAAAACCTGTTACCATGTAACCTTCTTCAACCTTATAAAAAGCTGTTGGAAGACCTACATAACCTAATCCTATTACTCCCACGAAAGCTGTACATGACTTAATTTTTTGTAGTAACTCTTCCTTTCTTGATTTAACTGCTATTGACATTCTTATCTCCCCTTCTTATTATTTTTTAGCGCGTGCCCCAACTGTTTGATTTTAATGTTAATAACGCATAGAAACGTAAAGGAAATAGTAAACATAAGTGAATTAGTCCATATAATGGTGCACATAAGAAAACTAAGGGATGTTTTAAAATATAAAACACATTTCTTGCATAAGCCGATAAAGATAAGTATCCAAAATAATAAATTAATATAATTAGGCCAAGTGTTTTAATTTTAAAAAGTAATGTCATTAACACAATAAATCCAAACATTAACCAAAGAGATAGTTCTAAAAGAACCCAAATTAAAGTTTTTGGCTTTTTCATTCCAATCTTTAAAGCTATTAAACTTTCTCTAAAGAAAGATTTATTCCATCTAATCTGTTGCTTTAAAAACTGTTTAAAGCTGCTTGGAACATCAGTATCACAACGGGCTGTAGATTGATATAATGTCTTTCCTTTGAGGATGGCATAATTAGTTAAGCAACGGTCATCACCGAATTGTACCTTATCTCCAAGAAAAGTTTGGCTCCCATATTCTTCAATGTTTTCCATAATGACTTCACGTCTATAACAAGATATCGGACCAGAGCAAACTAGCACATTTCCAGTGACTGATTGAGCTGCACGTTCTACACGAAATGCATTATCGTATCTCATGTCTAATAAACGAGTAAACCAGTTCTCATTCTTATTTCTTGCATTAATATGACCTGTAACAGCCATGACTTCTGGATCTCTAAACGGTTTAACAAGCTCTCTAACAGCATTCGGATAGGTATATCCATCACTATCAACAGTGAAGATGATGTCTCCTTTAGCCTGTTTAAAAGCCCATATTTGCGCATGACGTTTACCTTGATTTTTTTTCAAACGATGAACGATTAATCTTGGAAAAGATTGTTTGAGTTTTGAGCCTGAAGCCGCCACTTGTTGATACGTGGTTGTAAGTTGTTGTTGATACTCAAGAATAGCCTCATAACCACTTGTATCTGTGCTCCCATCATCTATTAAAAAAACCTCATACACTGGGTAATCCTGCTTTAGAATACTTTCAACCGTTTGCACGACAGCTTGAGGTTTCTCATTAAAGGAAGGAATGACTACAGAAACTTTTAGGCCCATATAATCTTCTTCAACAGGTTTATACCTAAATGATAAAACCATCTTTCCTAATAAATAAGTAACCATGATGGATCCATATACTCCAAAATAAAAATGTATGCTACCTTTTGCTACATAACTAACGTAAGCTAAGGAGGCAATAATGAGACAAAAAAGTAGAATAACAAATATTTTATTTGACAGCGTTTCTTTTTTCACATAATTTCTCCCTTCTTAATTTTAGGTCTAATTCATAATAGAACAATATTTTTCATATTTCTACGAGTCTAAATAATCAGTTATTTATAGAGTGTTTAAAAAGAATTTTATATAATTTATTAAATAATAAGTAAATGCAAAAAAATTACTTTATATCATATGAACATAATTCCTATCTCCCCGTTAACAGGATATTTATTCATAATAATTCCATATAAATATATATATATATTGACTTAGAGTGTGGATAAATTTACAAAAACAACATTTACTTAGCTCCTTTATTTTTATTAGTTCAATAAGAAATAGACACTAAGAATTAAAGTTAAAATAAGAAAAAAGTTATAAAGAATAATACTTTGTAGAAAAATCTTAAAAGTCTACATTTTTTAAGATGTAGACTTTTAAGATTTTTTAATATTAAAGTGGTATAAATTTAAAATTATCAACAATAATCTCAACTGGCTTCTGATTCAGAGGACCTTTTCTTTTGTATGTCCAAAGTGAAAAAGAAGCTACCTCCCTGTGTGGAACAGGAATATCCTCCCCTTTAAATGTAACATCCTTAATAATAGAACTAGTCTTCGAACGGTCTTCAGTATTTCCCTGTAACGAAGTAAACCTGACATAATGGCGTTTCCATTCCATAATATGAGTACTTTTATTATCTATTAATGACGTCTTATAATCGGATACAAATTTCTCGCTTCCAAATTTAACACGTTGAATAACATATTGTGAATTGTTAAATCGTTCTTCATTCCCCCACTTAGCAAACTCTATATCAATCTCAGTTAATTCATTATTCTCTTTATTTTTTTCATATACAAAAAAAGCCATGACAACATTAGCGTCTAATTTATCTAAAGGTGCTTCTATATGAAATGTATATTTACCATATCCTAAAGATTGAGTGTTATAGACCTGAGCAGATTTCCATTTTCCCTGATCTTTAGTAAGTAGAAGATGTAGACGATTTCTACTATCTAAGTTGACATTTTTCTGAGAAAAAAGGTTTCCGTTAGGAGGCTCTCTAGACTCATTATTACGGACTGACCATTGATAGTTACTAAAATCAATAATTTTATTGACTACTTGATCTGGTTTATTTTCTTTTTTTGAACAAGAACTACATATTAGCGTGGAGATTAAAACAAAAAGAAGAATAGTATACAAGCTTTTTTTTTACATTTCAAAGAAAAGCCTCCCTATCATAAGTTTAAAATTTCTCATAATATTCTTATGCAGGAAAAGTTTTTTAATACATTTATATAAGTTTATTTTAATAAAAATTAAATTATATTACGTCGGACATAAAATATTGAAAATTAAAAATAATGTATATATAATGGAATGAATGTCTTGGAAAAGGAGTCTAAATATGAGAAAAGCATTCTTAACAGTTGTAATAGGAATCTCAGCCCCCCTTGCCATTTGTCTAATTATATATTTATCCCAAACCTATTTAAATGCATCTCATGCTCTAGAAAAAGCATATCACTCACTCCCTTATACACAATCATCTAGACGTGAAGCTCCCATTGATTTAACCAAAGGGGAGCCTATTTCCATTTTACTTATGGGTATAGACAAAAGACCAAATGAAACAGGTCGATCTGATATCTTATTATTAATTACACTCGACCCTAAAAATAAATCGATGAAGCTAGTTAGTATTCCAAGAGATACTTACACCAAAATTACTTATAAAAATACGTATGATAAAATCAACCATGCCTATTATCTCGGCAAAACTAGATTGGCCATAAAAACTGTAGAAGATTTTCTAGATATTCCTGTTGATTTTTATGTCGAAGTAAATATGGAAGGGTTTAAAAAAGCTATTAATGCAATAGGTGGTGTTAACATACATAATGAAACGCCATTTTCTTTTGGAAAAAGCAACTTTCCCATAGGTAATTTACATTTAGATGGAACTGAGACATTAAATTATGTACGTATGCGTAAGGAGGATCCCCGTGGAGACTTTGGGAGGCAGATGAGAGAAAGAAAGGTCATTCAGTCTTTAATAATGAAAAGTGAAAAATTACAAACATTGAGTGAAATTAGTACTTTATTAAATATACTTGAAGATAATGTGAAAACCAATTTTAATAAAAAGAAACTTTACTATCTTCAAAAGGAATATAGAAGTAGTCTCAATAATGTCGAGGAAATAGAAATAGAAGGCCAAGGGAAGTTAACTAAGGGTGTGTGGTATTATTATGTAGATCGAGAAGATCAAATACGTTTATCCCATAGATTAAAAGAAGAGTTGCAATAGGACTGCTCCCTGTCATAAAGATAGGGAACGTCCCTACATAGCCTTTAGATACTATGTAGCTACCGCAGTAAGGTTGCTATTTATGACCTTTTGACAATTCCAACATAGTAAAAAACCACTGGCTATTATGGGGTCAGTCCCAACGTCTATTTATTCTTTAAAATAAATCTTATTGTACGCATAAAAAGTAATCCACCTTTTTATACGTTATGTCATATACTTCGCGTATTTATACGATATGCAAATTTAGTCGGTTCCGAGTCGTGCACTGACTTTCTGTTTCCGCGTTTCCTCATACAACCGACAGGCCCGTTACCAAGCATGCCGTTTCGGGTGAAGATCACCTTTGCGTCTAGATGAGTAGCGTTAGCTACACTGTAAGAAAGCGACTTCTTGTCGCACCATAATCAGTATTCTAGGCACAAAAATAAGTAAACCCCATTATCAAGGGTTTACTTATTTTTTTATAGATGAATTCATAAGCTAAATATATAACAAACAGTGTTATAAATAAAGGTGTAAGCACCCTCAATAATATGGATCATCTTGCAGTTACTGTAGGGTATAAATATAACTCAACAGCCATTATCAAGGAAAACTCCGATACAACACATAGAATGGATCAATTAGAACTAAACGGAAGACCAGGTACACGTGCTCCACATATGTGGTTTAAGTATCATGATAAGTGTATATCTACCTTAGATTTAATAGGTGAAAATTTCGTCTTATTTACGGGAGAAGATAATAGCCTTTGGCGCACTGCTGCCCAAAATGTATCTTCTCACTTAGGTGTCCCTATTAATGTTTATGGTATCGGTTCACAAGGAGATTGTGTTGAGTATGAGGATAGCTGGGAAGCATTGTACGATGTTAACTCTCAAGGAGCTGTGTTGATAAGACCAGACGGTTTTGTAGCATGGCGTACAAAAGAGGGAGAATCAAATCCTCATCTAATTCTTAAACAGGTCATGACTAGCATACTATGGTAAATAAACTAATACGAATGCGCTTGATTTAAAATTGGTTAAAAATTAAATAATAAAAAATTTTAAAAGGCATACGTATTAAAACGCATGTCTTTTAAGTGAGCTTTCATAAAAAATCCCAAAGTATAAATATCAGATAATGCATATAGGGTTTGTCGAAAACTATTTTATCAAGTAAATGCCGGCTCTTAAATATGGAAATATAATCAATTAAATGGATTTGGTTGGATAACCTTAGTGAATTAGATACAATTACATAATTAGAAAGGCGTGAACAATGACTATAAACTATAATTTTACAAACGCTATTATTTTCCAGTAATTCAAAATAAGAAATGCAAATACTAAAGTATTCTTGATATATCTAATGTTTTACTTTTTACACTTAATGTAGACAAATAGTGCGTTTTACTTCTCATCATGTACCAAACTATCTTCTTCTCTCCTTTTAAGAAACAGTTATATATATAATTACTTAGCAGAAAATCTATAAGGATTTAAATTTATTGTATTTTAAATAATATAATTAAATCCAAAATAAAATAATCAACTTCTTTGATATAAAGAAGTAAATGGACAAACTAACTTATGAAAACAATAGTTTTATCATTTACTCTACCTGACGACAAATAGACGCTTTTTCTACATTATAGGTAATAGGTATTCTAAATTTATAAAAAGTGAGTTTCATCTTTTACTTCTATATAAAATAAAATTGATAAATCCTAATTATAAAAAATAAATTTTCATATGTAGTTATCATTAATAACATTTATTATTTTATTTTTATTCTTTCTATATTTAAATTGGTTATTAATTTAAATATTACTATTTAGAATTGATTTACTATTTATATACATATCAGTACATACTTCATACTCCATGCGTAAAAAAGTAATCATTTAATAGGAATTTATAAAATCGAAAAGCTTATTTGGAGATAAATGGGTTTATATGGAATAGATAGGGTATGAAGAAAGTATAACTCAAAAAATTTTCATCAAAATCTTTAGCTTTTGGTAAAGTAAAACTTTGTGAACTGGCTAATGTTAAAAATCGAAAGCGATAACAAAGCAATAAATGTGTTCTAAAACCCTGAAATTTGCATTGAATGAGTAGTTATGCAAAAGCATCTTTCCATTTTTTTTATAAAAATAATAAAAAAGAGGAGAGTTATTATGAAGAACATCTTTATTAAATTAATCACTATTTTTGCTTTACTGATATTCGTATTGTGTGGGATCAATCAAGGGGAGACAGAAGCAGCAAGTAAGTCTGCGAATCAAGATTTGCTTATTATTAACAAATACTATAACAAACTAGCTTATTTTCATAACGGACACATTGAAATAATTGTACCAGTAGCAACAGGAAAAACGTGGGAGAAAACACCTGTTGGATTCTTTAAAGTAGTGAATAAGATTAAAAATCGCCCTTATTATAACGGAAATATACCTGGTGGAGATTCTCGTAATCCATTAGGAAAGCGTTGGTTAGGGTTGAACGCAAACGGTACGTATGGTGAAACATACGGCATACATGGAAACAACAATGAAAATAGCATTGGAAAATACGTGAGTCAAGGCTGCGTGAGAATGCATAATGCAGATGTTGAAAAGCTTTATGACCAAGTTCAAGTTGGCACACCTGTGCCATTACGTATTCCTATAAGAGCTTTGTTGATTTAACTAAAGTGTACAACTATAAGTTAAAAGACAATTAATACGAAGCAACATTCCTTGCCTTGATATGCTCCCAATTAAGCCAATAGATTTTTTATTTACTCTGTCTACTTAATTAGGAGCATATCAGGGTGTGTTTGTAACACCTGTTTTACAAACGCACAATATTGTTTTAACTACCGTATTTCTTCACCTATAGGAAGAAGTTTAAACGTTACACAGCCCTCTCCAGAAGCAATAATTCTACTTCCTTGTTCTGTCCATTTATTAATTTCTACAGTATAGAAGCCAGCCGGTTTTCCGTTTTTTTCAATATCATCTATTGAGTCAGCTTCCACTTGTAACGTTTTCAGCCTAATCTTCTCCCCATTTGTTAATGCTGAGAAATTCATATTTTCTGTCAGAAAATCAATATAACTTTTCTCGCTATTTACACTAACATCATCACCATGAATATCCGTTATTTTTGTCCATTCATTTTGGTTCTTAACTTCTAGCTCCCAAACATTAGCATGAAATATCATAATACCCCTCCGTTTTTTAGAGTATGTAACATATATTGTAGTGTTGTTCCCCATAAGGCTTTTATTAAACAACTTTGTTATAAGAAATTTTATCTTAGTTGAAACAGGATCAAATATTTTTTTCGTAAAATTATACTTTTACGGTTATTTTGCAAACTATCTGTTTGTGTTCATTTTTTATAGAGCTATAAGGTAATTAAAAGTAAGTGATGAACATGACCATTATGTTCATTCATAATAGAAAAAAACACTAGCTTATGGGGCTTTTTTTAGTTACATAAAGCATTTTATTTTTGTATTCATATATAATTAATTGTTAAATGAAACTTTTAGGAGATTATCTATATTGGAAAGTAAAACAGGCACAGTAAAATATTTTGATGATGAAAAAGGGTTTGGATTTATTTCACCTGATAATGATGGTGACGACCTATTTGTTTATTTTAGTTCTATTCGTAACGCCACCTCTTTAAAAGTAGGACAGAAAGTTTCTTATGTAGAATATATGGGGCAAAAAGAGCTACAAGCAGAATATGTAGTAATACTCTAATCGTATATTTTTTATAATAAAAAAGACAACCCTCTACTATTTTGATATGCTTTTTTCTGTTTTTAGATAAATAACTTATACATAATACGTCTTAGGTTAACTAGAGATCACTAAGAGATCAATTGTTTTTCTCAACAAATATACAGCTTCTACTACCTAGATATTCTTTTTTCACATCCATATTTAAGTACTTTTTTTAGAAGTACTATCTGATTGTATAACTCGTTCTTAGTAGTTAGATGTCTACACTTATCATAATCTGCAATTAAACATTTAATCTCCCTATGGAATAGGAAGCGTTCATAGTTATCGAGCATTTCCTCCCCTCCTGATGTTATTTCTTTTACATTACCCCTTCGGCACATACTGACACTTAATTTCTGATAATTCACATTATGTTAACTAGCATTCCTTTTTGAAATTACTTGGTGTACTGAAATAAAAAAGTCCTCTTGATATGATGTAGAAGGTCATGGCCATGACTTCAATTCATCATCCAAGGAGGACTCAAAACGAAAAGTTAAATCAAGTTACACCCCATATACTGTTGTCGGAGTAGATATTGCTAAATCTAAGCATATTGCTCGTGCACAAGATAACCGTGGAAAGATTCTTTCCCAAGCTCTTTTATAAATAGGTTCTCTTCCAGCACCGACTAAACTACAGCCATTTCAAATTGACGATCATAAACTTCTCTACCTATAAACCGAATCACCTTTTTCTCTTAGTTAAGAGTCCAGTTTATCGTACCATCTCCATAAAATTAAATAATCTTTTTCTATACAATTTTTTTAATACAAAAAAGCCGGTGTTTCGGCACACGGCTTTTTCATAATTCCTAGCATAAATATAGCACCTCTAAATACCAACATGAATATCCATATTTATCCAAAAACCTTCTTATTAAATTAATTAGCGAGCAAATGTATGATTATCTATTTGTATTACTGTAGGACGAGTGAAAATCCATTTATTCGTAGCTGTAGTGGGATTGTAATAATAGACCGATCCCAGGGTAGGATCCCAACCTTTAAATGCGTCAATAACAGCCTGATATGCTGAAGAATTAGGAGTGAAATTAATTTGTCCATCGTTTATACAGCTAAAGGCATTCTTCTGATAAATTATGTCGGAAATAGTTTTTGGAAATTCAGGAGATTCAAGACGGTTTAATATGACAGAAGCTACAGCTACTTTTCCTGTATAGTTCTCTCCACGAGCCTCTCCGTATACTATATGGGCCATTTGTTCAACATTTATCATTTGTTCATATGTACGTGCTCCTACTTTCCCATCTTGACTAAGTTTTGTATCTTGTTGAAATTTTTTTATAGCATCCTCTGTAGCTGAACCATAATATCCTGTAGGGGAAGTTTGTAAATATCCCATTTTGATGAGCTGTTCTTGCAGTCGATATACTTGGTTACCTTTACTGTTAGTATTCAGTAACTCAGCAGCATCTACTCTTGATACTTGTATAAGAAGAGTAAGAAGAAGAGAATAAATCATTATCATTCCATATTTTTTTATTTTACCCAAATTAATTTTCTCCTTTTTATTGTGATTTCACCCTGATAATTAGCATAGGTATCTCTTTTAGTGCTAATTTTCACATTAGCACTTTATTCCTCGATAAGTACTTTCTCATAAAAAAGAATAGCTTTTTTAAACCATCAATAAACCGATAATAAGCCTTCTTTTTTTAAAAACCATTGTCCTTTGACCAATTATCGTTTTGAAAGAATGATTTATGTAAGCCTGGTGTTAGTTCTAACTATCCCCCCTTCCAATTAATTATCATTCACAATATTTTTATTATTTGTTTCAGCAATGTTTGAAGGTACTTTTTTAATATAAAATCCTTGTTCTTGGAGGAAACAGTTTATTTCCCCCTTATATCCCTCGTTTTTTCCACATAGGAACACAATTAGTGCTTCCCCGAATAGATAAAGCTGTCAGGTAAGGAACGAATTTATTTAATTTATTATAATCAGTATCAATTTTTCTTTTATTTGAATTTTTCTTTAATAACACTATCATAAAAATAATCCAAATATATGATTTATCCAAAAAATAAGGAAATACGT
>Ga0209574_10000086_pt1 | contig 24876 bp, 16 predicted proteins | sample AgamicMgMarz_FD_187168 | JGI IMG/M metagenome (GOLD analysis project Ga0209574, IMG submission 187168) | Agave microbial communities from Guanajuato, Mexico - Mg.Ma.rz (SPAdes) (version 2) | ecosystem: Host-associated > Plants > Phyllosphere > Phylloplane/Leaf | place: Guanajuato, Mexico... | reverse complement strand
TCGCGAATCGACCGCAGCACCGGCATCTGCCCTTCTGCCCACTCGACCCGCGCCCGCCCGCCGGGGGCGAGCGCCGAGTCGAGGATCTCGCTGGGCAACGGCTTGGGCCGGGGGCTAGCGGACATGCCAATCTTCACGGGGGTCCGGGGGCGCGAGCCCCCGGATGGTCTCCTCAGTACCTGTAGTGATCGCTCTTGTACGGGCCCTCGACCGGCACGCCGATGTAAGCGGCCTGGTCGGCGCTGAGCTCAGTCAGCTGAGCGCCGAGCGCGTCGAGGTGCAGGCGGGCGACCTTCTCGTCGAGGTGCTTGGGCAGCACGTAGACCCGCTTCTCGTACTCGTCGTTCTTCGTGAACAGCTCGACCTGGGCGATCGTCTGGTTCGTGAACGAGTTCGACATCACGAAGCTCGGGTGGCCGGTCGCGTTGCCGAGGTTGAGCAGCCGGCCCTCGGACAGCACCAGGATCGAGTGGCCGTCGCTGAAGCGCCACTCGTCCACCTGCGGCTTGATTTCGATCCGCTCGATGCCCGGGGTGCGCGTGAGGCCGGCCATGTCGATCTCGTTGTCGAAGTGGCCGATGTTGCCCACGATCGCCTGGTGCTTCATGCGGCCCATGTGCTCGGCGGTGATGATGTCCTTGTTGCCGGTGGCGGTGATGAAGATGTCCGCCGTGTCGACGACGTCGTCGAGCCGGACGACCTGGTAGCCCTCCATCGCGGCCTGCAGCGCGCAGATCGGGTCGATCTCTGTGACCAGCACGCGAGCGCCCTGGCCGCGCAGCGACTCGGCGCAACCCTTGCCGACGTCGCCGTAGCCGCAGATCACCGCGGTCTTGCCGGCGATCATCACGTCGGTGCCGCGGTTGATGCCGTCGATCAGCGAGTGGCGGCAGCCGTACAGGTTGTCGAACTTCGACTTGGTGACCGAGTCGTTGACGTTGATCGCCGGAAACAGCAGCGTGCCGGCCTCCTGCATCTCGTAGAGACGGTGCACGCCGGTCGTGGTCTCCTCGGTCACGCCCTGGATGCTCTCGCCCACGCGCGTCCACTTCTGCGGGTCTTCGGCGAGCGTGCGCCCGAGCGTCGCGAGGATGACCTTGAACTCCTCGTTGTCTGTCGAGTCGGGATTCGGCACGGCGCCGGCCTTCTCGAACTCGACACCCTTGTGCACGAGCAGCGTGGCGTCGCCGCCGTCGTCGAGGATCATGTTCGGGCCGTCGTGGCCGGGCCAGTTGAGGGCCTGCTCGGTGCACCACCAGTACTCCTCGAGCGTCTCGCCCTTCCAGGCGAACACCGGGATCCCGGCGGCGGCGATCGCCGCGGCGGCGTGATCCTGCGTGGAGAAGATGTTGCAGGAGACCCAGCGCACCTCGGCGCCGAGAGCGGTCAGCGTCTCGATCAGGACGGCTGTCTGCACGGTCATGTGGAGCGAGCCCATGATGCGCGCGCCCTTGAGCGGCTGGCTCGGGCCGTACTCCTCGCGCATGGCCATCAGGCCCGGCATCTCGTGCTCGGCGAGCCTGATCTCATTGCGGCCGAAGTCGGCGAGCGACAGGTCGGCGACCTTGAAGTCCTGCTTGGTGGTCTCGGTGACAGTCATGCGACGGCGTTCTCCGTGTGTGTCGAGGACGGTGGTGTGCGCGAGGGCGCGGGCCGGCCCGCGCCGGAGCGAGGATCTTCCAGGGCGAGCAGGCGCTCGTGCTTGTCCTGCTCCCAGCTGAGCCAGTCGCCGGAGTCGACACCCTCGGGCCGCTGCGGACGCTCCGCGAACCAGCGGTCGAGGTGGGCGCGCAGCTCCGGGTCGGCGCTCAGCCGGCGAGCAAACGCGACATCCGACAGAGCGCAGTCGAACCGGGCCAGCAGCTCGCGCAGGGTGCGCAGGCGCTGCAGCTGGCCCGGTCCGAAGATGCGGTAGCCGGAGTCGGTGCGGGGTAGGTCGATCAGGCCGGCGTTCTCGATGTAGCGCAGCATTCGCGGCGACCAGCCCGTGGTCGTCGCGGCCTCGTTGATCGTGAGCCCCTCCATACGCGGCAAACCTTACCACGATTGTGTCAAGGTTGGGTTCGGCCGCAGGCGGCGCCCTACGACAGGGCGTTCTTGAAGCGCACCAGCTCGTCGACCGGGCCGGGGTCCACCCCGTCGAGCGCCGCGAGGTGGACGCTCACCAGGTCGCCGAGCAGCACCAGGGAGAGGACGCGCTCGAGGCGGCTGTCGCCCCGCGCCGTGGCGCGCAGCGCCGGTGCTCCGGCGCGCTCCACGAGCGCCGCGGTGAGCTCGATGCGGCGCTGGATGCGCGGATGCTGGTCGGGGTCCTCGAGGAAGACGGCCGACAGCGGAGCCGCGGCGCGCCCGCGCTCCCACCCGCAGATCTCGTTGTGGTCGGCCTCCGGCAGCTCCGAGTGGAAGGCAGCCGCCTTGGCGTTCTCGTTGATCTGCGTCTTCCAGCGGCGCGCGACGCTCGCGGTCGGGCCGGCACCGTAAACCACCGGAACCGAGCCCTGGAGCGCCTGCGCGAGGGCCTCCGCGTCGGACTCGCCGGCGAGCTCACCGAGGAGGGTGGCCGCCGTGTCGATCTCCGAGTGCAGGGCCGGCGCCGCGCCGCACAGCGCGGCGCACTCGAGCGCTCCGACGACCATGTAGATCACCGCCGCACGCGGCTGCATCCCGGCCGGCACCCCGATCACCGGCACCCCGTCGGCGCGCGCGAGCTCGGCCAGCCGGCCGCCCGTGGTGAGCGCCACGCGGCCGGCGCCGGCCGCTCCGGCGGCCTCGAAGCAGGCGAGCGTCTCCTCGGTGTCGCCCGAGTAGCTGGCACACAGGACGAGGCTGTCCGGGCCGGTCCACGACTCGAGCGCGTACCCGCGCACGGTCGTGATCGGCCGGGTGGCGCGGTCGCCGAGCGCCGCCGCCGCGAGGTCGCCGCCGATCGCCGAGCCGCCCATCCCGCAGACGATCAGCCCGCCGGGACGGTCCTGCCTGGGGATGCCGGCCGACTGGGCGCGCCAGAGCGCGTCGCCGAGCTGGTGCGGCTGGGCGAGGACGTCGCCGAGCATGCCGGCGGGATCGAGCGCGTCGCTCATCGCGCCGCCGTGGTGGCGCAGCGGTCGCGCGCGCTCATTGAACCGGCTCCCCTGCCTCGACCCGCGCGCCGGCCGGCACGCGCGCGCCAGCCTCGATCTCCACGCCCGGGTCGAGCCGCGCGCCGCTGCCGATCACCGCGTCCTCGCCGATCGTGGCGCCCGCGCCCGCCATCGCGCCCGGCTCGATGCGGGCACGCTCCCCAACCCGCACTCCCTCGGCGAGCACGCTCTCGACCACGGCGGCGTCCGCCCCGACCATCACGCGGTCGTGCAGCACCGAGCGCTCCACGCGCGAATCGCTGCCGACCGAGCAGTGCCGGCCGAGCACGCTCTGCGGCCCCACGTGCGCCCCCGACAGCAGGCAGCCCTCGTAGACGAGCGAGCCGGTCTCGTCACGCGGTGGCAGCTTCGAGCTCACGCTGCCCGCGAGCAGGTCCCAGGTCGCCTCCAGATAGCGCTCCGGCGTGCCGATGTCGATCCAGTAGCCCTCGGCCGCGTAGCCCTGCAGGCCGTTGCCGACGAGCGCCGGGAAGATCTCCCGCTCGAACGACACGGCGCGCCCGGTCGGGATCGTCTCCGCGACCTCGCGCTCGATCACGTAGGCGCCCGCGTTGATCCGGTTGGTCGGCGGCTCGCCCTCGGCCTTCTCGATGAACTCCAGCACGCGACCCTCGTCGTCGGTGAGCACCACGCCGTAGCTCGCCGTGTCGTCGACCGGGTAGAGCGCCAGCGTCGCGCGCGCCCCCGAGTGCTCGTGCCGGGCGAGCTCGGCGGCCAGGTCGATGTCGCTCAGCACGTCGCCGTTCAGGATCAGCAGGCGTTCCTCCAGGACCCCCTCGTCGAGCGCGAGCCGCACGGGGCCGGCGGTACCAAGCGGCTGCTCCTCGATCACGTAGCGCAGCCGCATGCCGTCGTAGATGTCGCCCAGCACGCGCTTCACGCCGTCGGACATGAATCCGCACCTCGTCGACCCCGTGGTCGCGCAGCCAATCCAGCATGAACGACAGGAACGGCCGCCCCGCCAGCGGCATCACCGGCTTGGGCGTCGTGTAGGTGAGCGGGCGCAGGCGCGTGCCCTCGCCGCCGGCGAGCACCAGCGCCTGCATCAGCGACCGATGCCCTCGTAGGTGAACCCGGCCTCGACGAGCCGCTCGCGGTCGAGGAAGTTGCGCCCGTCGACGACGAGCGGCACGCGCATGCGCGCCTTGATCTCCCCGATCCAGTCGAGCTCACCGAACTCGGGCCACTCGGTCACGAGCACGACGGCGTCGGCGCCGTCGATGGCCTCGAGCGCCGAGTCGCAGATGCGCGCGCCGCCGAGCATCGAGGTGCCGTTGCGAGCGGCGACGGGGTCGTAGACGCGCACGCTCGCGCCCTCGCCCTGGAGGCGGCCAGAGAGCACCAGGCTGGTGGCCTCGCGGATGTCGTCGGTATCAGGCTTGAAGGCGACCCCGAGCAGCGCCACCTGCTTGCCCTCCAGCGAGCCGAGGTGCTTCTGCAGCTTGCCGATCGTGCGGCGCTTCTGGAGCTCGTTGACCTCGATCACCGCGGTCAGCAGCTGGAAGTGGTAGCCGGTGTTGCCGGCCAGCTGCTTGAGCGCCTGGACGTCCTTCGGGAAGCACGAGCCGCCGTAGCCGATGCCCGCCTGCAGGAACTTCGGGCCGATGCGGGCGTCCAGGCCCATGCCGTAGGCCACCTCCTGCACGTCCGCGCCGAGCTCCTCGGACACGTTCGCGATCTCGTTTATGAACGAGATCTTGGTGGCGAGGAAGGCGTTCGAGGCCAGCTTGATCATCTCGGCGCTCGCCACGTCCGTGGTCACCACGGGGGCGGCGAGCGGCGCGTACAGAGCGGCCACGCGGTCGGCGTACTCGCTCGACCCGTCGTCCGCACCCACGACCACGCGGTCGGGACGCATGAAGTCCGCAACCGCGTTGCCCTCCTTCAGGAACTCGGGGTTGGAGACGTACCCGGTGCCCGGCCGGCGGCGCTGGATCGAGCGGCCGGTGCCGACCGGCACGGTGCTCTTCATGACGAGCGCGTGCTCGCTGGAGTCGCCCAGCTCGTCGAGCACGCTCTCCACGCGGGAGAGGTCGGCGTCGCCCGAGTAGGTGGGTGGGGTGTCGACGCACACGAACAGCAGGCGCGTGTGCTCGAGCACCTCGGCCATGTCGGTCGTGAAGTGCAGCCGCTCGGCGTTCTGGGCCACCAGCTCCGGCAGCCCCGGCTCGTGGATCGGCACCTCGCCGCGCGCCAGCGACTCCACCTTCGCGGGCACGATGTCGCGCGCCCAGACCTCGTGACCGAGCTCCGCGAAGCAGGCCGCAGTGACGAGGCCAACCCAGCCCACGCCGATGACGCCGATCGGTTCCTTCTCGTCAGCCACGAGGCCGAGCAGGCTACAGAGCGCGCACGGACCGGGCGATGGCAAGCATCTGCTTCTCGTCCAGGGAGAGCAGCAGCGTGTTCGAGATCCAGTAGACCGCCTTCGGGGTGCGCCATGCCACCAGCCGCAGGCGGTCCCCGTCGTAGGCCAGCTGGTACGTGCGGCGGCCGATCGTGCGTTCCTCGGTCACGCCTTCGAGGATCGGCGGGTTCTTCCAGGTGAGGCCCTGGAGGCCGTAGTACTCGCCCGCTCGGCCGGTCTGGAGGTACATCCGGTAAGCGCCATAGCGCCTGCCGTCCGTTCCGCGCAGCTTGTAGACCCGCGGCGGGCCGGCGTACACGGAGCCCTGCAGGCGGAGCGTCGGGTAGAGCGCGGGTAGGGTCCCGCCCGCACCGGCCTTGACCGCCTGAATCGCCTGGTCCTTGCCGAACCCCGTCGCGTCCTCGAGGCCGCCAACGGCGGCGCGCAGCTTCTTGCGCTTGGGTCGCTTGATCCGCTTGCCGGACTCGGCGCGCGGCCCGGGCGTGTCCTCCACGTTGAGGAACTCGTCCGTCATCTCCTGCATCTGCGCCTCGGATGACTCCACGTAACTCTCGCCGAGCGTGCCGCGGAAGCTGACCTGCAGGATCGGATGAGTCGCCGTGCCCAGCGCCAGCTTGAGCAGCCGCAGGACCTCCTTGGTCGAGCGCAGGCCCTTGTCGGTGCTGGTATTGCGGCCAAAGATCTCAGTTAGGCGGGCGTGGTTGTCGAACAGCTTCGATGCCGTGATCTGCTGCTTCGCCTGGCGCAGGAAGTCCTGCTGGCGGGCGGCGCGGACGATGTCTGTGTCCTCGTGGCGGAAGCGCACGTACTGCAGCGCCGAGCGGCCACACATGCGCTGATAGCCCGGCTGCACGTTGATGTACGAGTACTCCGCCGAGTCGTTGAAGTAGCGGCGGTCGATGTCCGCGTACACGCAGCCAACGGCGTTCACGGCTCGCCAGAAGCCGTTGAAACGGACGTTGATGACGTGGTTGATCGGCAGCTTCGTTACTGCCTTCACCGTCTCGAGGGTGAGGGCAGGTCCCCCGAGCTCGTACGCCGCGTTGATCTTGTCGACGCCATGCCCCGGGATCTCGACCTTGAGATCGCGCGGCAGCGACATGACCGCGGTGGCCTCTTTCTCCGGATCGAGCCGGACGAGCATGATCGTGTCCGAGCGCGACCCGGCCGCGCCCTCGGTGTTGTCCTTCGCCCGGTTGTCGGAGCCCAGGATCATGAGCGTCTGAGGCGATCCCGGATCGCTGGTGGCGAGCTTGCCCTTGCCGAGCTTCAGCTCGGGGCCCAGCTTGAGCGCGTCGACCACCTTGTCCACCTCGTGAAAAGCCGCCACCGCTGTGGCCCCCGCAGCCGCGAACACGCACAGCACCGACCCCAGCAGCAGGCGCTTCCACAATCCGGGGCGGGGGGTGTCCTCGAGCATCAGGCGATTCGCAGCGGGCGCTCGTCCTTGCCAAGCCGGGCCGGGAGGAGGTTCACGAACTCGACCAGTGCCATCCGATATTCCCCGAGAGACCGGACCGACACCCACTCCTCGGGGCCGTGGTGGCCGGCGCCGACGGGGCCGCACTCTACCGCGGGGACTCCGGCCTCGAGGAAGGAGATCGCGTCCGAGGCTCCGTCGCGGCCGACGGAGATCTGCTCGCCCTCGGGCGGCGCCACCCGGCCGATCGCCTCGCCCAGCGCCTGGACGAACGGGTTGTCGCGTTCGACGATCGCGGGCCGCCGGTGGAACACCTTCACCACGCGCGCGTCCGGCAGCTCGTCCACGGCGGCGCGGATGTCGTCGGCGTTCTGACCCGGGAGGTAGCGTACGTCCACGTCGATCGCGCACAGGTCGGGCACCTTGTTGAGCGCGTCGCCGCCGACGATCCGGCCCAGGTTGATCGAGGGCCGGTCGAACAGGTCGGACGACTCGCGCGCGAACGGCAGGATCTCGATCTGGCGGAACACGTCGATCGCCTTGAGCACGGCGTTGTCCCCGATCCAGGGGGTGGAGCCGTGAGCGGCCTTGCCGGTGACCTCGATGCGCATCGCCAGCACGCCCTTGGCCTGGATGCCGATGTGCATGTCGGTCGGCTCGCCGGTGATGGCGAAGTCGCCGAGATAGCCCTGCTCGACCAGGTAGTCCGACCCGCGCTGCTCCAGCTCCTCGGACTCCTCGTCGGCTACACACACGAAGTGCACGCGCACGCCCTCCTGCTTGGCGAGGTCGTGCACCGCCAGCATCATCGCGGCGAGCCCGCCCTTCATGTCGTAGGCGCCGCGCCCGAACAGGCGGTCGCCGTCGAGGCGGGGCGAGAACTGCTCGGGCCGCGCCGGTACCACGTCGAGATGACCGTGCAGGACGATCGTCGGCGCGTTGGCCGGGCCGATCGTGGCGGCCAGCACCGGCCGACCGTTGTGCATCGTGCCCGTCACCTCCACGTCACGGGCCTCGAGCCAGCCCTTCACGAAGCCGGCGGCACTCTGCATGCCCTCGAGGGTGGACGTGTCGTAGGTGATCAGGCGCTCGGCGAGCGCTCGTTCATCCATCCCGTGGGGTCAGGATAGCCGTGCGCCGCTCGCGTTCCACCTCGGCTCGCACCCAGCAGCCGGCGACGTGGTCGTTGACGATGCCGCACGCCTGCATCGCCGCGTAGGCGGTCGTGGGACCGACGAAGCGGAAGCCGCGCCGCTTGAGCTCCTTCGACAGCGCCGTCGACTCCTCGGTGATCGCCGGGATGTCGGCGAGCGCCCGCGGCGCCCGGCGCCGGCCGCTCGGCGCATGCGACCAGACCAGCTCCGCCAGCCCGACGTCGAGGGCGGCCGCCGCCTTCGCGTTGGCCACCGCGGCCTCGATCTTGCCGCGGTGGCGCACGATCGAGGCGTCCGCCAGCAGGCGGGCGACGTCGCGCTTGCCGAAGCGCGCCACGCTCTCGATGTCGAAGTCCGCGAAGGCAGCCCGGAAGCCGTCGCGCTTGCGCAGGATCGTCAGCCACGACAGCCCGGACTGGAAGCCTTCGAGCACCAGCCGCTCGTAGATGCCGCGGTCGTCGGTGACCGGCCTCCCCCACTCCTGGTCGTGATAGGCGACGTAGTCGGGCGTCGAGTCGCCCCAGGGGCAGCGGCGGTGGCCCACGGCGGGCGAGACTACCGCGACCGGGCGGGCTTGTCGGGGGTACGCTGGCGCGGTGTCCGTGACACTGCGCGAGCGCGTCGGCGGCCTGAGACGCGGCGATACCGGTCGCGCGGCCGAGCTCGGGGTGGCGATGATCGTCGTCAACCTCGTCGCGCTCGGCTTCACGATCGTGTTCGCCCGGATCCTCGGCGAGTCCGGCTACGGCGACCTGGCCGTGCTGCTCTCGTCCTTCATCATCATGATGGTCCCCGGCTCGGCGCTACAGGTGGCGGCCGCGCGCGAGGTCAGCCACAACATCGCCGAGGGCAACCCGAAGGCCGGAGCGGGCGTGTACCGGTGGCTCGTCCGGCTCGTCGTCGGCACCGTGGCCGTGGCCGTGGTGGCGATCCCGCTGAGATCGTTGATCGCGGCCCTGATCAACGTCGACCAGGACTGGGCGGCGGCGGCGATCCCGGTCACGGCGATGGTCTGGATGATCGTCTCGGTCCTGCGCGGGGTGCTGCAGGGCTTCCAGCAGTACCGCACCGTCGCCCTGAGCCTGATCGGCGAGGCCTCGTCGAGGATCGCGTTCGCAGTGCTGCTGGTGGGCATCGGGCTCGACGTGACCGGCGCCTTCCTCGCCAGCGCCGCGGCGCTGATCGCCGTCGGGCTGGTGCTGCTCGTCCCGCTGCGCCGGCAGCTCGCGGGCGTGAACCCGGAGCTCGCGGAGGACCTGCGGCTGCGCGAGCTGCTCGCGGGCGCCGGGATACCTGTAATCAGCCTGATGCTGCTGCTGGGGCTCCAGGAGCTGCACATCATCATCGTCAAGCACGAGGCCCCGGAGGACGCGGCGAGCTCCTATGCCGTGGCGGCCGTGGCGGCCAAGGCGATCATGTGGATCGCGATCGGGCTCGGCCTCTACCTGCTGCCCGAAGCCGCGCGGCGCGCGAAGACGGGCGAGGACGCGCGCCCGATCCTGCTCCGCACGCTCGGCCTGATCGCGGCGATGGCGGTTCCGATGGTGCTGATCTACAGCGTGGGCGGTGAGCCGCTGCTGCGCATCGTGTTCGGCGAGGACCTCACGGACGCCTCCGACGCCCTGCCCTTCCTCGGCCTCGCGATGTCGCTGCTGGCCTGCTCGTACCTGTCCGTGCAGTACCTGCTGGCGATGGGCAGGGCGAGCTTCCTGTTCGTGCTGGGCGCCGGCGTGGTCGCGGAGGTCGCGGTGCTGCTCTCGATCGGCGACGACCTCACCGCGATCGCGATCGCGCTGTTCTGCATCCAGGCCGTGTGCGCGAGCGTGATCCTGACCATGGCGATGCGCCAGAAGGCTGCCGCCGGCCAGGCGTACGTGCAGGTTTAGGGGCGGCGAGCGCGCTCGGCCGGCGCATCGCTGTGGGGTCGGGGTGCGGGAGGCTCGGATGGGCCGTCGCCGCCGCCACCGCGAGCCACGCGCCCAGCACCAGCGGCTCGGGGACAGGGAGTCGTCGGGTTCGCACGCCCTAGTCTTGCCGCTCGTGCTGACGCTAGCCGTCACATACGCGGGCCTGCGGGACGGCGCGGGGCTCACCCTGCTCGACTTCACCCGCGGGCTGCCGGGCGGTTTGGTGCTGGCCTGCCCCGAGGGGCCGCTGGCCGAGCAGGCGCGCGGCCAGGGGGTGCAGGTCGTGGAGCTGCGCACGCGGCCGCTCGAGCTGCGCGGCGGCGTGATCGAGCGGCTGACGGCGGGCCGCGACCTGGCCGGCCACGGGCGCGACGTCCGCCGGCTGGTGCGCCAAGTGGGTCCCGACCTGGTGGTCGCCTGGGGGACGCACACCGCAATCGTCGCCCCGGCGGCTGCCGTCGCGAGCGGCCAGCGGCCGGCGCTGCTCGTGCGCCAAGAGGACTTCATGCCGAGCCCCTCCGCGGCGCGGCTGATGCGCGCCGCGGTCGCGCGCGCCGACCGCGTGAGCGCGAGCTCCCAGGCGGTGGCGCGCGACCTCGACCCCGACGGCAGCCTGGGCGACCGCCTGGCGGTGATCCCGCCCGGAATCCACTTGTCCACCTACGACGCGGAGTGGGCACGCGCCGAGGATCCCGAGGTGCTCGTGCTCGGCGCGCTGACGCCACAGAACCGCCCGGACCTAGCGCTCGAAGCCGCGGCGCGGGCCGCGGAGCGCGTCCCGCGTCTGCGGCTGACGCTCGCCGGCGCGCCCGTGGACGCCGAGGGCGAGCGTCTCGTGGCCGAGCTGCGCGAGCGCGCCGCCCGCCCGGACCTGGAGGGCCGCGTCACCTTCGCGGGCGAGCTCGCCGACCCGCGCCCGGCGCTCGGCCGCGCCTGGTGCCTGCTGCACTGCGCCGACCGCGAGCCCTTCCCCACCGTCGTGCTCGAGGCTCTGGCCAGCGGCAGACCGGCCGTGGCGCCCTCGGACAGCGGAGCCGCCGAGATCGTCGACGAGGGGTGCGGCCGGCTGTACGCCCCCGGCAACGCCGCCGCCGCGGCAGAGTCCCTGGTGGAGGTGTTGTCCGACCCGGAGCTCCTCGACCGGCTCGGCGCCGGCGGGCGGGCGCGCGCCGGCTGGTTCGAGGCCGACGAGTCGCGCCAGCGCTTCGCTGAGCTCGCGACCAGGGCGGTCGGCGAGCGCGGGGCACGTCCGGCGGAGCGCTCGCGCACGCCGGCCACCCATCACGGTGCCGGGATGGCGCTGGTGACCGTGACGCACAACTCCGCGGCCGCCATCGAGCGCCTGATCCGGTCGGTCGACCTGCACCTCCCCGGCGCTCGAATGGTGATCGTCGATTCCGGCTCGAACGACGGCAGCGCGACCGCGGCCCGCGCGGCGGCGCCACGGGCGACCGTGCTGGAGCTGGGCGAGAACGTGGGCTTCGGCCGCGCTTCCAACGCAGGGGTCGAAGCCGTGGAGGAGCCGATCTGCGTGCTGATCAACCCAGACGTCGAGCTGGTCGACGGCTCGCTCGCCGACCTGGCCGCGGACCTGCTCGCACCCGGCGTTTCCGATCGGGTCCTCGCGCCGGCGGTGCTGTCGCCCGACGGCTCGCGTCAGGAGACCGGTCACCTCGACCCCGACTCGCCGCTGCTTTGGCTCAAGGCGCTGCTACCGGCGGAGGTGCTGCCCGCTTCGCTGCGAGCCCGCGTGGATCCGTGGCGCTCGCAGCGCAGCCGCACGGTGGGCTGGGCGACCGGCGCGTGCCTGGTGGCGCCGACTCCCACGCTCCGGCGCCTGGGGCCGTTCGACGAGCGGATCTTCCTGTTCGCCGAGGACTTGGACCTGGGGCTGCGCGCCGCCGACGCCGGCGTGGAGACGGTGTTCCGGCCGGACGCGCGGGTGGTGCATCTCGACGCCCACTCGGTCGCTCCGATCTTCGGCGGCGAGCCGTTCGAGCTGCTCGCCCGTCAGCGCCGGGCTGTGATCGGGGAGCGCCGCGGGCAGGCGGCGGCCGATCGCGACGACCGGATCTCGAGCTGGGCCCTGCTCAACCGGATCGCGGTCAACACGCTACTCCGACGACCCACCGCGCGCGAGCGAGCACAGCTCGCGGCGCTGAGGCGGGTGCGCGGCGAGCCGGCCGGGCTCGATCAGAGCTACGAGCCCGTCTGATCGCTCCAGAGCGCCCAGGGGGCCTCGCCGCGCGCCCACAGGTCGTTCAGGAGCACGGCGTCCTTGTAGGTGTCCATGCACTCCCAGAAGCCCTCGTGGCGGTACCCCTGCAGCTCGCCCGCTGAGGCCAGCGCCGCCAGCCCCGAGTCCTCGAACACGATCCGCTCGCCGAGATAGTCGAGCGCGCCGGACTCGAGGCAGAAGAACCCTCCGTTGACCCAGTGCTCGGAGCGCGGCTTCTCCACGAATTGGCGCACCCGACCGTTGCTGTCGAGGTCGGCCACGCCGAACTGCAGCCGTGGGCGCACCACGCTCATCGTGGCCAGCCGCCCGTGGCCGGAGTGGAAGCTCAGCAGTGCGTCCAGGTCGATGTCAGCCAGCCCGTCCGCGTAGGTGACGCAGAAGGTGCGGCCCGGCTCGAGCAGTGGCCCGACCCGGGCGATGCGCGCTCCGGTCGGCGTGTCGATGCCGGTGTCCACGCAGCGCACCGTCACGCCGGGTGGCCAGGAGCGCCCGTGGACGGCCTGCTCGATGAGCTCGCCCTTGTAGCCCGTGCAGAGCGTGAAGCTGCACAGGCCCTGGGCGGCGTAGATACGCATGACGTGCCAGAGGATCGGCTCTCCGCCCACCTCCACCAGGGGCTTCGGGACCGCGGGGCTCTGCTCCTGCAGGCGGGTGCCGCGGCCACCGCACAGAATCACCACCTCCGGAGGCGCCATCGGGTGCATTATGGATGCGGCGACGCGCCCCTGAATTGCTACACGCCGCAGCCCCGTTCGGTAGCTTCTGCCCGCTGATGGAGACCGGCCCCAAGCCCCTTCACATCCTGGTCCTCGCGGACCGCGATTGGACCCATCCGCAGGGTGGCGGCAACGGGACCAACCTCTACGCCCAGATCGCCCGCTGGGTGGCCTGGGGCCACCGCGTGACGATGGTGACCGGCTCCTATCCGGGCGCCAAGGCGGTCGACCAGCTCGCGCCCAACCTCGTCATCCACCGCATGGGGGGCCGCGCCTCAGTCTTCCCGCGCTCCCTGTGGGCCGTCGTGCGCGGCGTCGGCCGTGACGCCGACGTAGTGCTGGAGGTCATCAACGGGATCACGTTCCTCACGCCGCTGTGGCTGCGCAAGCCGCGTGTCGCGCTCGTGCACCACGTGCACACGGACCTCTACGTGAACGAGTTCGGGCCGCGCTTCGGCGGCTTCTTGGCCTGGGCGCTCGAGGCCTTCCCGATGCGGTACCTGTACCGCAACGCGCCGTTCCTGACGATCTCCCAGTCGGCGCTCGAGGACCTCGCCGAGGTGGGAATCCCGCGCCAGAACATCACCGTCGCCTACCTGGGCGTCGAGCCGGGGCCGTTCCGCCGCGGCGAGCGCGCGCCGGAGCCGCGGTTGCTGTACCTGGGGCGGCTCAAGGCCTACAAGCGGATCGAGAACGTGCTCGACGTGCTCGAGGCCACGCCGACCGCGACGCTCGACATCGCGGGAGACGGCGACCACCGCGAGGAGCTCGAAGCCGAGATCGAGCGTCGCGGTCTCACGTCGCGGGTGAACATGCACGGGTTCGTCGACGAGCAGACCAAGACCGAGCTTTACGGCCGGGCATGGATCGCGCTGACCGCCTCCTCGTCCGAGGGCTGGTCACTCACGGTCATGGAGGCGGCGCTGTGTGGCACGCCCAGCGCGGCGCTGGCGGTCGGCGGCCTCTCGGAGTCGATCGTCGACGGCGAGACCGGCATCCTCGCGCACGACACCGACGAGCTCTGCCGCCGCGTGGCGCAGGCCGTCGAGCAGCCGGGCCTGCTCGCGCAGCTCGGCGACCAGGCCGAGCGGCGTGCGCACAGCTTCACCTGGGACCGGCCGTCCGAGACCAACCTCGCTGCTCTGCGAGGCGAGGCCGAAGGCGGAAGGCGCGCGTTCGGGGACCTGTTCGGGCGTTCGAACACGACGCGCTCCGCTGCGGTGGCGGCGGTCACGCTCGCCGGACACGCGATCGGAGCGGTGTTCGCGTTCATCCTCGCTCGCATGCTGGGGGCGATCGACTACGGATCTCTCGCGGCCCTCCTGTCGGCGTTCGTGATCCTCGCCATCCCCGGGTGCGCCTTCCAGGTCGCCGCGGCGCGCGAGGCCACGATCGGACGGTTGGCGCCGCAGGTGGTGCGCGCCTGGAGTCGTGACCTGCTGCTCGCCTGTCTGGCGCTCGCGGCGCTCGGCGCCGTGGTCCGGGCCCCGCTGGCGGACCTGATCGGCGTCAGCCAGGAGTGGGCGGCCGCGGCGCTGCTACCCACGATCGGGCTGTGGCTGCTCGTGTCGATTCAACGTGGCGCGCTCCAGGGCGCCGGCGCCTACGGCGTCCTCGGCCGCAGCATCGTGGCGGAGGGGGTGGGCCGGGTCTGCGTCGCGGTCGTGCTCGTGCTCGCCGGCGCGGGCGTCACGGGCGCGTTCGTGGCCACGCCGATCTCCCTCGCCGCGCTCGCGGTGGTGCTGGCGGCGGTCCTGCATCGTCAGACCTGGCCGGCCGGCGCCGCCCGTGTGGATCTGCGCCTGCGCGATCTGCTGTCGCACACGAAGCTCGTGGTCGCGGGCCTGACCCTGCTTGCAGTGGTGCAGAACCTCGACGTGATCCTCGTGCGCCACGAGCTCGGAGCGAGCGCGGCCGGCGCTTACGCCGCCGCCGCGCTGGCGGCCAAGACGATCGTCTGGATCGCGATCGGGGTCGGCCTCTACCTGCTCCCCGAGGCGGCCCGCCAGGCCTCGGCCGACCTGTCGCCACGCGTCGCCCTGCGCCGTGCGGTGCTGGTGGTCGGCGCGCTCGCCGCGCCCCTGCTGGCGGTGTTCTGCATCTTCCCGCACACGGTGCTCGAGCTTGCCTTCGGCTCGGAGCTAGCCGGAGCGTCCGGTCAGCTGCCCGCGCTCGCCGCGGCCATGGCCCTGCTCGCGCTCGCCTGCCTGGCGGTCCAGTACATGCTCGTGGTGGGCCAGGTGGCGTTCGTCGCCGTGCTCGGAGTCGTCGCGCTCCTGGAGCCGGTGGTACTGAGCACGGCCGGTGACCTGGACGCGTTCGCCACGCTTGTGCTGGTCCTGCAGGGCGTCGTGGCGGTGACCCTGCTGGCGCTCACGATGCGCCGCACTCCCCGAGCCGCCACGGCGTGACGGTCGGCCGCGCCGCCGGCTCCGTCCAGCGCTCGGGCTCGATCGGCAAGTACGCGGGCCGCATTCCGCGCGATCCCGCCATGACTCTGGGATTTGCGCTGTTCGCGTTCATCGTCGCCGTGCTGCAGCGGCCGGGCTGGGCCCATACCGACACCAAGATCGACCTTCACGTCGACCCCGTCCGCTTCATCGCCGACGGCGCGTCGACGTGGACGACCACGACCGACCTGGGCGACGTCCACAGCGCCCAGTACACCGGCTACCTGTGGCCGATGGGCCCGTTCCATGCCGCCCTGCGGGAGCTGGGCATCGCGCCCTGGCTGGTGCAGCGACTCTGGCTGGGTTTGGTACTGGCGCTCGCGGCGTGGGGGATGCTGAGGCTGCTGGACCTCCTGATCGGCCGCCCGCGGGGCGTCGCTCACGTGGTCGCGACGACCTTCTTCCTGCTGAACCCGTACACGGTCTTCTGCACCGCGCGCGCGACCAGCGCCTTGATCGCCTACGCCGCGCTGCCGTGGCTGCTGATCGTCGTGCACCGCGGGATCCGCGAGGTGCGCGGGCTGCGCGGGTGGCGCGGCTGGTGGTGGGCGGGCGCCTTCGCGCTGATCCTCACCTCCACCGCAGCCGGCATCAACGCCGCCGTCGTCGGGTGGATGCTGATCGGGCCGCTCGTGCTCCTGCTGTACGAACCCGCCACCGGCGCGGTCCGCTGGCGCGACTCGCTCGGCTTCCTGGCGCGCATGGGGGTCCTGGGCGTGCTCGCCTCGCTCTGGTGGATCGTCCCCCTGGTCGTCCACGTCCGCTATGGGATCGACTTCCTCCAGTTCACCGAGCAGCCGCGCTCGATCTGGGGGACGAACAGCTTCAACGAGACGCTGCGGCTGATGGGCTACTGGACGTCCTACCTGGGCTACGGCTACGGGATCGAGCGCCCACTCTTCGACGACAGCCCCACCCTGCTCTACAACCCGCTCGTCGTCGGGTCGTCGCTGTTGCTCCCGGCGCTGGCGCTGACCGGCTCGCTGTGGACACGACGCCACCGCTACGGCCCGTTCCTGATGCTGCTGGTGATCGCCGGAGTGGTGATCATGTCGGCCGGCTTCCCCGACGGCACGATCGTGCGCCAGGGCATGGAGTGGATCTACCGCGAGGCGTGGATCGTCCGGTTCATGCGCACGACTCAGAAGGCCGCGCCGATCGTGGCGCTCGGGATCGCGGGACTGCTGGGGTTGGCCGCCCAGCTGGCCTGGTCGCGGGTACGCACGCTGGAGCCCTCCAGAGCCCGCACGCTCCTACGCGTGGGGGCGCCCGTGGCCCTGGCCGCGATGATCGCCTTCGCGGCGCTGCCCCTCGTAACGGGCAGGGCGCTCGACGCGCAGCTGAACTGGAAGCGCATCCCGGCCGCGTGGACGAACGCCGGCGCCGATCTCGACCGCGAGCTGCCGGCGAACAGCCGCGCGATCGAGCTGCCCGGGTCCGTCTTCTACTACTACGACTGGGGCGGCACCGTTGACGCGATCCTTCCGCGGGTAACCGAGCGCCCGGTCGCGGCCCGCTACGAGACGCCACTGGCGGATCTGCACTCGGTGGACCTCCTGACCACGGTGGACGGCCTGTTCCAGCAGCGCCGGCTCTTCCCGGGCCAGCTGGCGCCGTTGCTGCGCCTGATGGGGGTCGGCGCGGTCGTGAGCGGGACCGACAGCGACCTGTCGCGCACGGGCGCTCTCGATCCCGCATCGGCAGCGGATGAGCTGGCCGGGCAGGGGCTGCGCGAGCCGTCGCGCGCCTACGGCGGCGAGCGCACGGTCGAGCCGGGCACCGGCGAGCTGGGCGAACCGCTCGCGCTGCCCCAGGTGCGCCGCCACGACGTGGACCCGGGCCGCGGCATCGTCCACGTGGCGCCGCGCGGCCCGGCGACGATAGTCGAGGGCAGCGCCCCGGGCGTGGCCAACCTGGCGGCGTTCGGCGCGCTGCCGGAGGAGGGGCCGCTGCTGTACGCCGCCGACCTCTCGGCCGCGCAGCTGAGGGCCCAGGCCCGCCAAGGCGCCGAGCTCGTCGTCACGGATTCCAACCGGCGCCGCCAGTACGCCCCGCAGCTGGCGCACCAGAACCTCGGCCCGACGCTCCCGGAGACAGAGCCGCTCGACCGCAACGCGGCGGAGACGAACCCGTTCATCGAGCGCGGCCCGGACGCCCAGACCGTGTCGATCGTCGACGGGACCCGCTACCTGCGCACGCCTGCGGCGCTCGGCTCGCTCCACTTCCCGGAGCAGGCGCCGGCGGCCGCGATCGACGGCGACGCGTCCACCGCGTGGGTCGCCGACCGGGTCGCGCCGCGCGAGAGCTGGTGGATGGAGATCGGACTGAGCAAGCCGCTGGACCTGCCGTACGTCGACGTGCTTCCGCTGAGCGGCAATCACGGCGTGGTGACGTCGATCGAGGTCAACGGCGTGACCCGGCCGGTAGGACGCGGCTGGACCCGCATCCGCGTCGATCAGCGGCACGCGACCGCGATCAGGGTGCGCATCGCCGACGTCGACCGGCCGGAGGTCGGCAAGGGCAGCGGCGGCGGCCTGCGCGAGTTGCGCGTGCCCGGCCTGAGCGGCCGTAGCTACCTGCGCTCGCCGATCTTGTCGGCGCGCGCGCTCGCGGGGCGCGACCTGTCCCGCGTCGGGATGACCTACCTGTTCGAGCGCACGACCGGTGACACGCCGTTCGCGCGCGACCGGGTGACGGCGAGCCCTACGGTCGCCGAGTACGCCGACCGCGGCGACGCCGAGCGCCGGCTCGACCGCGTCGTGTTCGCACCGGCCGCTCGCAGCTACGCCGTCGACGCGTGGGTCAACCCCGACCTGACCACGCCCGACTCCGCCTTCGACCGCCTCGTCGGCGTGACGGGCGAGGCCGCCTTCAACTCGTCGAGCCGCTTTCACGACCTGCCTCGGTACCGCGCGTCGAGCGCCTTCGACGGGCGCTCAGAGACCGCCTGGGTGGGCCTGTGGGTGCGCCCGGACGCGCCCCTGCCCTGGATCTCGTGGACGACGCCGCGAGCGCACACGCTGACCCGGCTGCGGCTCGCGCCGGCCACCGCGGCCGTGCGCCGCCCAACGCTGGTGCGCGTCTCATGGGACGGCGGGTCCACGCCGCCGCTGCGGGTCGGCGCCGACGGGACGGTCGACCTACCCCAGCCCGTGCGGGCTGGTGAGCTCCGCCTGACGGTCCTGGACGCTCGCTTCCCGGCCGGCGCGACGGCGCGGCAGCGGACGGTGCGAGCGGTCGGCATCGCGTCCCTGGAGGTGCCCGGGCTGGCGCCGGTCGACGTGCGGCGGAGCGGTGCGCTCGAGCTGCCGTGCGGAATCGCGCGTGTGGAGATCGGCGGCCGTGCACTGCCGCTGCGGGTGGCGGGCCGGATGGCGGACTTCGAGAACGGCCGGCCGCTGCGCGCCCGCGCCTGCGAGAGCGCGCGGATGGGGACGAGCCTGCAGCGCGTCACGGCGCTGCCGGGGCCGTTCAGCGTCGACCTGCTGCGGCTCAGCTCGCCGGCCCCCGAGCCCGTGCCCGTGGCGGGCGGTGGGCGCGTCGTCGACCCCGGCGAGCTCGGGCGCAGCTCGGTCGACGGCGTGCGCGTGGCGCTCGACGGGCCGTCGTGGCTGGTGCTCGGCCAGAGCTTCAACAAGGGCTGGCGCGCCACCTGCGACGGCCGCCCGCTGGGCGCGCCGCGTGTGGTCGACGCCTACGCCAACGCCTGGCCCGTCCCCGCGTCATGCCGTTCGGCGAGCTTCAGCTTCAAGCCCCAGGACGGCGCGCGTCGAAGCTATCTGATCTCGGGCGTGGTCTGCGCGCTGATCCTGATCTTCATGCTCGTCGCTCGGCTGCTTGGCAAGCGCATGCACCAGGAGGAGCCGTCGCGCGAGCCGATTCCAGAGCCGGTCGCGCGCGGGATGCCGCTGCCCTGGGCGATCGCGATCTCGATCGCGGTGACGGTGCCGCTGATGATCTGGTTCGCCCTGCGCATGGGTGTGGTGATCGGCCCGGTGCTCGCCTACGTGCTCTGGCGCGGCATCGGGCCGCGTCCCCTGGTGGCCGGCGCCGGGTTCCTGCTCGTCGTCGTCGTGCCGCTGATGTACCTGATCATCGGCCCGACCAATAAAGGCGGCTATGACTTCGGCTACAGCAACTCGCTGCTGCTCGTCCACTGGGTCGCGATCACCGCGGTCTTCCTGCTCGCCCTCGCCGCGATGCGAATGCTGGGCGCGGCGCGCGGCCGCTACAGCCGGTAGAGCAGGACTCCGCCGGTGTCGACCGGCTCGACACCGAGCGTGTCGAATAGCCGCCTCCAGGGCCCGGGGTAGCGCTTGTCGACCACGATGGCGGTCACGCCCTTGGCATCCACGAATCGGCGCAGCTCGCGCGCGTAGCCGGGCTGAAGGCGACCGCTCACGAGGGTGCTCCAGATAGAGAAGCGGGTGTAGCTCGGTGGGAAGGGATTGCCGAGGTAGCCGCCGGCGAGCCGGAAGTCGAAGTCGGCGTTCGCCTGCCAGCGCTCGTTCGGCCCCCAGGCGGGAATCGTCAGAACCCGGTCCTGGCGGTCCAGTTGGTCGCGGTACGAGCCCGACGCGATGAACTGCGGATCGGAGATCGGCGTGTTCCAGGCCTTGTTGTTGAAGTCGGGCAGGATCGCGACGATCACGAGTGCGGCCAGCGCCCAGCGCAGCCAGCCCCCGCGCGTCAGCCACAGGCTCGCGATCAGCGCGGCGGCCAGCGTCACGAACATCGCGAAGCGCCCGGGCGTGGCGTGGCTGAGCACTGGAAGCCCCGAGAACAGCGCCCAGGGGAGCGGTATGCCCGTGCCTTCGAACGGATCGGCCAGCCCGCGCCCACGCAGCGCGAGCTCGTCCCCGAGTGAGGCGATCAGGGCCGCCGCGAGGCAGGCCAGCAGCAGCCACGCGACGCGGCTGTTGCGCCTCTGCCAGGCGAACGCCGCCACGAGCACGATCAGCGGCAGGCCGACGTAGGTCTGAGCGCTGCTGCGCGGGTATGACAGGCCGAGGACGTGCGTGAGCCCCGTGAGGTCGGGTGGGAGCGCGACGTTGACGAGCGCGGCGGCGAACTGAGTCGCCCCCGGCGGATAGTGATCGCCGAAGACGAAGTAGCCCAGGAACGGCGCCAGGACGACGCCCGCCGCGACGAAGCACCCAACCAGCAGGAGGGCGACCCGGCGCAGCTCGCGCCGCCGCTCCGCGAAGATCGCGTACGCCGCCACGAGCGCCACGCCCCCGAACAGCGTCGAGGTGGCGAGCAGCTCGTTCGAGATCAGGTACTGCGCGACGACGGTCGCCGTGAATGCCACGACGAAGCGCCGCTCGGATACCGAACCCTCGAGGCGCAGCAGCACGAGCAGGACCAGCACGGGCACCAGGGCCACGAGCGCGGCGTTCGGCCCACCCGTCAGGTGCAGCAGCACGTAGGGCGAGAAGCCGAAGATGTAGCCCCCGACCAGCGACGGCGCGACCCGGCCGCTCACACGACGGCAGAGCAGGAAGGCGGTCCACGCGTTGAGAGCCGGGGCCGCGAGCTGGACGATGTTCCACGTGACCACGGGCCCGAGGGCGAGCGTGACCGGAGCAAGCAGGATGCTCGGCAGCGGCACGGACGTCGCCCACTGCAGGTTGAAGCCCTCGGGAGCGAACTGGTAGTCCGTCACGAACGGATTCAGCCCGTTCAGCAGAGCGTGTGGCCACCAGCCGTAGAACCACATGAACACGCTGGAGTCGACCTCGTCGGCGGCGATTATCTCGTGTCGCGGGTCGTCCAGGACGGGGACGCCGAACATCAACAGCGCCAGCGCCCCGTACAGCCCCAGCGACCACAGCCCGCTACGCCGGGGAGCGCGCAGCCAGCCCCGCGCAGGCGCGGGAGTCAGGCGACCGCCGGACGACGGCGGCGACGCCGCTGGTCGTGCCACCCCACCAGTCCTGCGATCAGCACAGCGAGCGTCGCGATCAAGCTGATGATCCAGCCCGCGCGGAAGCTGGCAGGCTCGTAGGTGAACTCCACGCGGTGCGTGCCCGCCTGGAGCTGCACGCCGCGCAGCAGGTAGTTCACCCGCTCGATCGGCACCTCACGGCCGTCGACCGTCGCCTTCCAGCCGGGGTAGTGCAGGTCGGTCAGCACGAGCAGGCCGGGGCCGCTCGATGTCGCGGTCAGTACGGCCTTCTCCGCCTCGTAGGACACGATCCGCGCGCTGCCCGCGCGGCCGGCCGCGCCACCGCCGCTGTCCTGCGGGAGGCGTCGCAAGGCGTGCTCGGTCACGGCGACCCGGCGGCCGTCGAAGCCGGGCTCCATGACCGCCGCGAGAGCCGCCTGCTCGCCGTCGACGGTACGCTGCCGATCGACCACGAACGCTCGCGGCAGTGCCCTCTCGTTGCGGTAGATGACGGCATCGTCCTTGTCGTAGACGCGCCGCAGGCCGGGCACGCTGAGCGGCGGGTCTCCGGGGCTGACGACCAGGTCCGTGGTGCTGAGCAGGCCGAGCGCCCGAACCGCCTCCGGCGTCGAGTCGGCCCGCTCGGTGGGCTGTGCGATCGTCGGATGGTCGTTGACGTAGCGCCGCCAGAGCGTGTCATAGCGGCCCTCTGTCGGATAGTCGTAGCCGCGCGCGTCGTAGAGCCCGAAGACCATCCCCATGTCCGCCGGCAGCGGCTCGAACGGCGTGAGCCCGAGGCCGGCGAAGCGATTCGGGGTCTGATCCTGGAGGTAGCGGATCGCCTGGGTCTCCCGCATGATCGCGTTGTCCCGGGTGATCGCCGGGTTGTAGCCCATGTTGGCGCGGAACAGGGCGACCGCCAGCACGATCAGCACGCCCGCCACGAAGACGGTCACGGGCAACCGCAACGAGCCACCCCCGCGCAGGCGCAGGACGATCAGGGCAAGCGCGGCGCCCGCGATCGGCAGCCAGATCAGCAGGGCGCTCATCTGCACGACGTGGGCCACCACAGTCCCATCGGGGTTCGGGGTCGGGTCGGCGAAGCCCCATGCCACCTCGAGCGCCTCGCCCAGGTCCTGGCGGGTCAGGGAGCCGGCGGCGAGCATCCAGGCGACCGGGACCAGGAACACACCGACGGCGACGGCCAGGACCGCCTTCTCGCGCGGCACGCTGCCCCGGCGGCTGAGCTCATCGAGGCCCCAACCGGCGAGCAGCCCCAGGCAGAGCACGAAGTAGGCGATCATCGGCTGGCTGTGCGTCGTGCTGAAGCCGGGCAGCTGCTCGACGATGTCGAAGATCGGCGGGATCCCGACCACCATGATCACGCAGAAGCCCGCGAACAGCGCAACCGCGATGCGGGTCAGGGTCGGCCGGATCAGCAGCGCCGCGGGCGCGAGCATCAGCGTCACCGCGCCCGCGTACCAGCCGCGCAGCTGCATGAACGGCGTCACGTTCGACTGCTGCGTGGCGCGGCCCCAGTAGTCGTGCAGGAACAGCCCGCCGAGGTACTTGGCGGGCCAGTGGTCCTTGGCGGACTCGCCGAGCCGGCGCGAATACTCATCCGACTGCAGCAGCAGCTCCACGAGCGGCAGGATCACCACGGCCGCCATCGCCGTGCCCGCGATCCCGGCCACCGCGAATGTGAGCGCCGGTCGCACCAGGTCGCGCGGGCTCTTCTGCTCGGTGCGCAACCGCAGCAGCAGGCGGAAGGCGAACCAGCAGATCAGCACCACGGCCACGTGGAACGTGGTCTCCGCGTGCCCGCCGAGGATCGTCAGCGACACGAGCGCCGCCAAGCCAGCCGCCGGCAGTGGCTCGGGTCTTCGGGCCACCATGTCGGCCATCAGCAGCAACCACGGCAGCACGGGCCAGATGGCCGTCTGCTGCCACCCGAGCAGCAGGATGAAGAACGTGCCGAACGGGAACACGAGCCCGACCAGCAGCGCGCCGCCGAAACGCATGCCGAGCCAGCGCCCGAGGGCGAAGCCGCCGAGCGCCGCCACGAACAGCTTGAGCGCGGCCACCACGGCGAGCGCGGTCCAGTACGGGATCACCCACAGGGGGACGCTGAACGGCGAGAAGATCGCCGATTGGTTGTTGCCCAGGAAGGGCCGGCCGGCGGAGATGTAGGGGTTCCAGAGCGGCAGGTCCGGCAGGACGTCGCGCGTGTACTGCTGGAACGGCTGGAAGACGATTGCGGTGTCGAGCAGCTCGAAGTTCGCGCCGATTCCGACGACGCTGGCGGGACGGGTCGACTGCCACGGCGGGTCGTTCCAGAGATAGTCGGATGCCGACAGAGTGCGCCCGGGAAGCAGCCCCTGACCGACCATCAGGATCGACAGGAAGGCGTAGATGACGGCGGCGGCGACCATCGGGTGCGCGCGCCACCAGCTCATCCGCCGAAGCACCGCACCGTTGCCGGAGCCGGGCGCGGCGGCCGAGACCTCCCCCTCTCGAGCCGGGGCGCCGGCGCGGCCGGTCGCGCTTGCGAATGTGCGATCGGATTCGGGCATAGGTCCGAATGCGTCCGGTCCCATGCGGACGCGGCGGCGCACGATAGCGGCCGTCTAGGGCAGGCGCGCCGGGTCGCTCGGACCGGCGTGGAAGACCTTGTTTCCGAATACCAGGAAGTTGGCCGCGGTGACCACGGCCACGACCCCGAGGTAGACCAACTGGGTGGGCAGGTCGAGCAGCGTAGGCAGTACCGCGACGGCGATCGCCGTCGTCCCGTACTGCAGGCCGGCCCAGAGCAGGTAGCGACCCGCCTGCTGGTGGATAGAGAGGACGAACTGCTCCTGATTCGCCCACACGAACGTCCGCTGGAGCGTGAAGTGGACGCAGAGTCCGACCACGTAGCCGGTCGCGATCGCGACCTGGAAGGGGACATCCATGACCTGCGCCAGGACCGTCGTGGTCGTGACGTAGACCACCGTGACCAGTGCGCCGGCGATCAGGAAGCGGATCCCCCGACCCACCTGGCCGACGTCGCGCGCGACCAGCACCCGCGGGATGCGTCTGTTCCGCTCGCCGTTCACCGCGCGCTCAGGAACGCGTCCGTCTCCGCAAGCGCGTCGGGCGTGCCGATCTCGTAGAACCGCTCCGAGGCCTCGTACCCGAACAGCTGGCCACGCTCGGCCAGCAGCGAATAGAGCACGGCGAGGTCGCTCTCGCCGGCGCCGGCGGCGTCGACCACGCCCGCCTCCAACCCACCCAGGCCGTAGTCGATCCATTCCATGTCTGCCGCGGGGTTGCGCTTGTCGTAGCGCTCGACCTTCCCGGCGCCGAAGACCACATTGGAGGTGTCCCAGCGACCCTTGTTGCGCAGCACCGTCATCAGCCCCGGCAGCCGGCTCGCCCGCCAGGCCTCGTCGACCGCGTCGTAGGGGATGCGCAGGTAGGTGTCGCCGTAGAGCACCAGGAAGCGTTCGCCGAGCAGCGGCAAGGCGCGGCGGATGGCGCCGAGGGTGCCGTCGAGCTCCGGCGAGTCGAAGCTGTAGCGCAGCCTCACGCCGAAGCGGTCCGCGCCGATCGCCTC
>Ga0209574_10000085_pt1 | contig 24916 bp, 31 predicted proteins | sample AgamicMgMarz_FD_187168 | JGI IMG/M metagenome (GOLD analysis project Ga0209574, IMG submission 187168) | Agave microbial communities from Guanajuato, Mexico - Mg.Ma.rz (SPAdes) (version 2) | ecosystem: Host-associated > Plants > Phyllosphere > Phylloplane/Leaf | place: Guanajuato, Mexico... | reverse complement strand
CAATTAATTAAAGAAGAATATGGACCTGAATACTGGAAGTACTCTAGCTCACTTTCAGAATATATTCGCGAAAGTAAGCATGTGAAAGCAAAAGAGAAACAATGTATTATAGATGAAATTTTAGTCTTTGAATCTATTCCCACTAAAGAGGTTTTCCATATAGGTTCTTGGAATGAAGAAGGGCAATTTAGTGAGACACCTGACTTCACTAAGTTCGTTAAAGACAATCTAAAGAAGCATTACAAAGACATTTTAAAACTATACACATATTAAAAAAGGCAGCGGAATCCGCTGCTTTATTTTTTTACTATTGTCGCTTACGAACTTATTTATTAAGTTAAAAATAGTTTTTATATCTTTAAATTATTTCTTTCCTTCCATGTTTTCTTGAATGTATTCTAATATCCATTTTACAATTTGTTCTTTGCTAGTATTTCCGCAGTGAAATGAATTTAGGTTTTCGGCTAGAACATCCCAATTTGAAACTTCTTGTAATAGTTGGTATGGCATATCAACAGTGCTACCTGCAAGGTCATTCTGAATTTCAATACCTATATCAGATAGTCTGTTATAAGCAATTGTTCCCTCTACATATTTTTCTACTAATCCTTCTACTAATAAAGTTAATGCTTTTTCTTGCCAATTCATTTTGTACATCCTCCTTAAATCTATATATATAGATTTTAACACGTATTAACCAAATTGGTTTCCACTTATGAAACAAAAGAAAAAAGTAGGACAGACAACTAAAAAAAATAATTATTTTAGGAATAGTAAAAGTAAACTGCCATATACTTAAAATCGTGATTTATTTTAGTGTTCAGGAGGAGAAGAAAAAGATGAGTATTAAATTAGTGTCCCCAAAATGGTTAGTCGCTTTATTAAGTTTGTTTGTTTTATTAACTGCTTTTGTATTTGTTCCTGCTAAAGCATCCGCCACTATTAACTATGGAGAGGAAGTCTCGCAAGTAGCACTTAGATATGTCGGAACTCCATACAAGACTGGGGGCACAACTCCAAAAGGATTTGATGCAAGCGGATTTACTCAATACATCTATAAAGAAGCAGCGACTAAAATGTCTATTCCACGTACTAGTGCTCTACAATACAAAACGGGTAAGGCAGTGACTCAAAAAGATTTAAAACAGGGTGATTTAGTGTTTTACGCAACTGGTGCAAAAAAAGGCGTGGTTTCATACGTAGCTATCTATAATGGAGATGGAACGTTTACTGGTACTACATCTAAAGGCGTTAAGGTTGTCAAAATGAGTGATTCATACTGGAAAAGCAAGTACGTAGGTGCTAAAAGATTAATTAAATAAAAAATATAGTAGACCGCTAGTTAAAGTTTCTACTTTACATTAGATGCTTGCAAAAGAGTACATAGACTAACTCTAGGTGCTCTTCTTTTTGCTATATGAAAAAGCAGAGGATAACTTAATTTAAGTTTACCTCTGCTCTAAATATAATCTTATTGTTTCATGTGGGTTCTTAGTTATATAGTTTTTATTAATAAAGATTGTGCCTAAAAAACAGAATTATCTCTATAAGAACTATGATAAGAACTATTGTTTTTTAAAACGTAAGAAGTTTTAAAGCTTCTTATGCTCTGAACAATTTGCTTTAAAACACTCTCAAAGTTATCTCTATCAATATTAAGTGAAACAGCAATATTTGTTTCTACTTCCACTTTACCTCTATCATCAATCTCTCCCCAAGTTCTTTGCTCCTCTTTTACAGTACCGTAGTAAAAGGCTTGTTTTACATCTTGAAGAACATTTGGACAATATTTTTTAAGGAAAGCAGCGCTATCCCAACAAGAAAAGTTTCTTTCGTATTCATTCCAGTCTAGTAACTTGTTCTCCATACCGTTAAATTCATTGGTAAAACAAAGACTTAAATGTACCTTATTTGATTTAGCGTATACTTTATTAATGGAAACTGCTTTACCTCGACTAGAATCACTTAAATAGTTAACTTTAGCTTTACCTAGAGTATGTGTTAACTTATTAGCTACGTCCTCAATTGTTCCAAATAGGTCAAGCCGTTTCTCTTGAAAAGAATTCATTTTATCCTTTAACCGACTTTTTACATCATATAAATCCCCTCGCATATTATCTACCATCTCTTGCTGCTTCTTAATCTCTTTTTCTAACTTTTGAGATTCTTTGTAATTAGCATAGACTTCTCGTAGCATAGATGATAACTCTTTTTGGAAACGTGTAAATGCAACGTTCTCAATTTCAGATGCAACAATTTTTATAGTTTCAAACTTGTCTGTGAGTAGGATAATAGAGCCTTTTCCAAATACGTCTAGAGTAATTCCTTTGTATTCCTTGTTATAAGTTGTAGTTACCTTTACCATTTGGTTTTCTTTTACTAGTGTTGTCATAGTTAAAACTCCATTCATTTTTTTGAAAATTTTACTTTATTTTTAAGAAAATGGAGAATAAAAACCAATAAAGTTACAATTATAGAGAATTAACAGCCTGGACTTGCAGGGAATACATCATAAAATGTGGTAATATTACGTAGTACATATTTTAGGGGGCTTTTTTGTGAAAGAAAATAAAAAGAGAGAACAGAAGAAAAAAGAGAAAAGTGATGATAATTGGATTCTTTTTATGAGTGTGTTTTTTGCGGGTCTAATCGCTGTGTTTGTTGCTAAGTAAAAATGAAACGAGCACCTAGAATTATAAAACAGATAATCTAGGTGCTCGTTTATATTTTATAATGTTGGAACCGAGAGCCGCATTTCATCTCTCATTAATTTCTTTTCTATTTCTTTTCTCAAATTTAGTGAAATATGCTTTAATTCTTTATCACAACTACAATAATATGGTGTGGTAAAACCAATTAGTTCTCCATTAAAATAGTGGGCAGTTACCTCTAAAGCCTTCTCTTTAATTCTAAACCTACTTATAAACATCGCAGGGGAAAATATGGTTTTCTCCTTCTCAAGCATCTCCTCTATGGAGAGAGAGTTAAAGCATTCAACTTCTTTTACTTCAAGTTGCTCGTTGATAAATATGAGTTCTTCTTCTGTCAATTCTAATTTTACAGGCGTGTCTCCTAATAATTGTTCTACACGCACCAGATTGCCTTTATTATCAAATGTGCAATCTAGTTTTGTATCAGAGTCCAAAACAGTAATACGAGCCCATTTACCATCCTTATCAAGCATCTGGTCTACACATAATTTAATCATTAATATCACCCCTATTTTTAATTGTTCTTTATTATTCTTTTTACCCTTTGTCGAATCCTTTGATGAAATAGTTCTTATTTTGTTGAAACTATTTTTACATATATACTAGTTAGTTAAATTCACACGTAATTAATAAAATAAAAAAGACCGCTCACTTGAGCAGCCTCTAACAATAATGTAATATTTCATTTTGCATTTCTATAGTTTTGTTTGAACTTTAAAAGTTTTGTATTAGCTATATTATAGACAATCTTTTATAAATTTAACCGATTTAACACTAACTACAGTAAACTGACCTTTATTCATCCAATTTTTCACAATATCTTTCTCATCTACAGTGAACTTATTTGGACAATTTTCAACATCCATATCAGACTCTTTCCCGTATGCACCAAAGATATAACCCATTTTTCATAATCTTACTCCCGCTGGACATGTACCCAATTCTACTCTCATATATTTTCTTTCTCCTAATCTATTTCTATAATTGGGATTTTGTAACATTATAGCTTTTAAATTATTATATCCTTCAAAGTGAAATTTAACAGGTGCTCTTGTTTACTCAACCTTTTGAATAAGCAAGCCGATAACTATTTTGTCTTTAACTCTGTCTATGCATTCTCTTATGAACATTTATTGCCCACCTGTAAAAATTTTGTCAAAATAAATTCCATACTTTCTGTTCCTATTTCAATACAGTAGTTTACTTCTTTCTAAGATATTGAATGTATTCAATCCCCTTTTTATCCAAGCTTATATATTTACCCTTATAACCGTACGACTTACTTACCTTTACATATCCTTTTACTTGCAATGAATAAGCCACGGCATGAGTTTTTTTACATCTCCGGGGTAAAGTGCATTTCTTTGTATAATACGCGTAGGGAAGGCATTCATTAGCTCCATCGAATTGAGTAATACACCGTCTGTTATTTTTTTGATTCTTTTGTAATTCTGTAAGTGTCTAATAAACTTACATAGTGCAAAAAACAATTTTTGCTCATCTTTAGTCAACTCCATAAACCCACTCCTTTTATTTATGGCTTACATTATTAGATTTAGGTTTATCTTTTAAACTCCAAGAAGCTAGAAAAGCAACGTTGCTGTAGTTACATTTTTCGCATCTATCTGGACCTGATTTATAAATTTTTTCATGAATATGACCACAAGTAAGACTTTCGCATTGATAATAGTATTTTCCCATTGAAATTCTCCTTTTAACGTTGGAATTTATTTTTTATATTTCTACTAGTAATTACATCCTTTGTACTTATTTTACACTAGCGTTAGTAAAAAGACGGACATAATACACGCAAATTCTGTAAAGATTATTATAATTTGCTCGTAACAGATTCTTTTGTTTTTTTGCCGACTGGTACTAGATAAAGTTTAGAATCAAACGAATCAATAATACAATTTTCTCTTAGAAGAATAACATGACCATTTTCTCCTACTCCATTGCTAGTTAAAACCTCATTACTTAAAATTTCAGTAATTCCATTTTCGGGTGTTTTTAACCTAGAATAGGTTTCAAAGTCTCTATTAAAAATGAAAACATCACATTTTTCTAAACCAACCCAATTCTTTTCAGGAGTATCTTTAGTAAACATAAGGATAACAGTCTCCTTACTTTGAGTATAATACGGTAAAGTTATTTCGATTTCCTTGCAACCTTCTAATTGTGATGATATAAGAGTATCTATTTTTTTGTTATCTACTTTAATTCGATTTTCTATTACATATCTTTCAAACGCCGCTTTTTTTAATCTGGATTTATTCTCAAATTCTTCTTTAGACATTTGAACAAAAGTAATAACTCCATTCTGATACGTAAAAGAAACACCTAAACATTCACATCTTCTTAGAACATCAGCGTAGATTTCTTTTTGTTCCCACACTTCATTGTCTTTTACCTTAAAAGACTTAACCTTATTTTTTTCAACGTCTAACATTTCTAATGAATCACAGTAACCAAACACCTCATGTGACATTTTCTTTACTAATTCGCTTACATTTTTCAATGTTATCATCCTTTTTCTATAGATTTTACATATTATAAACTGAATTAGTTAATTTGGTAGAAAATGCTTTATATTAAATATAAGCTAAAAAATTAATAGAAAATAAACCAATTTCCCCTTAATGTAATGTATAGAGTCCTTAATTGTTTATCTCTCTATATAATGTGCAATTGCTAGGACATTAAAGTAAAATTAATCTAACAAAACTATTTTAAGGGAGATAGAATATGGTGAAAAAGATGACTGAGGAATATAAGCAAGGGCGAATTGATGCTATCCTTAATTTTGTAGACAATAGAATGCCTTATGCGTTAGATAAGGACAAAACAATTAAACAACTTAGTACATATTTAAAACAATTTGAAGAGGTGAAATATATTTCTTCAGTTGAAAGCAGGATTTTTAAGTGCAGCTCGGACATAGAACTCTTCGATGTAATTGACAACAAATTGCTTTATCAAATGAACACTGAAAAATGAACTCCTAACTAATACAACATGCCTTTTATAAGGGAGGATTTTATGTATTTAGATATTACTGATGAAAATAAAGACGTAGCTAAAGAGCTTAAGATAGAATCCATTAAGCTGGCTGTTAGAAGAGAACTACGTACACATCCTGATAAGGTAAAACTTATAAATCATTTAATATCTTACATTAACAAAGTGGACGTTTTTAAGCTTATTGACCTTGAAAGGCAGCTTTTGGATGATACCTTATCTACTGAAGAAATAGCCACAAAAATAAGAGAACTACATCCTTCAGTAAGAAAGAGGAAAAGAGTTGAATTGTTTAACATCTTTCACGAACAAAGAATGGTTGATACTATAAAAAAATATTGCCGATTACAACTATCCGGTACTGCCTATAAAATCAATGATGAAGCTCTTAATAAGCTAGGAGAGTATTTATATAGCCTTACCGATGTAGAAGACCTCTATGAAGCTCAAGACGATTTTTTCAGATGTACATCTAATGAAGAGTTACACCAATTAATTACAAGCAAAATTAGCAGCTTAAAATTATAAATACAACTTCACATAAATCTTCTTTACCTCAAATTAAAAAAGAGCCTTATCACTGATGTGTAAGACTCTTTTTTATATTAAATGTATCTAAAGGACTTTAGCGATTTATAATAGCTTGCGCTTCTGGATGTGCATGAATCATTTCTTTACTAATGTCCAATGTAACCGATAAAACCACAATAAGTGCCACATAAATAGCAAATGTCGCAAATCTAGACTTCTTGCTAATGTGATTATGACTATCCGCATAATTAAGTTCAGCTTGCTCTTCTGTTAACCACTTATCTAAATTCTCTAAATATGTAGCTGCTGCTGCTTGATATACAACATCAATGAACGGAGTTGTTTCTTGTTCTCCCGTAGCCGCCACCTCTAGACTTACTTCAGATTGTCTCTCTTTTGTGCTCTCTGCAAATTCTTCATATAAATCCATTAATTTAAAGTGAGTCTCAGAAGCATGTGCTTCTTTAATCTCACTAATAAAGTGCTCTTTGTCAGCTTTATGTTCAACTAAATGATTATAGAAGTCTCGAATTTCACTAAGTGCTTCTTTATCTTGTGCTAAGGTTTTATTCTTTTTGTAGAAATACCATAAATGAATAACACCTAAAATTGCAATAAACGTTGCTAGGATAGAGTGCGTATAGATAACAAACGCAATAATAAGAATAAGTCCTACAAACCATAGTTTTGTGTTAATTCCCGCTACAATTTTACCACCATCTAAACCACCAAACGGGATTAAATTAAACAAGTTAATCAGTGCCCCGAATGAAATAACGACTAACCATAATGGAGATTCAGTTGTAGCATATAAGATAACTGCTGGAACAATAGATAACACACCAAATACAGGTCCCATATAGGCTATAAACGCATTTTCCTGTGCACTTGTCGGCATTTTCTCCATACGTACTGCTGCCCCTATAAATGGGATAAACAATGTAGGTTTAACGGGTATACCTTTTATACGACACGCAATAAAATGACCAAACTCGTGTACAAGTAATAAATAAATAATTGCAAAAGCAAATCTCCAGCCATATGCTAGTCCATACGCTCCAAGAGAAATAAGTAGCGAAATAATAGTGGAGATTTTAGCAAACTTTAAAATGACGAGTAGCCATTTCAATTTTGTAGCGGCTAATAGTGCCACACCGCCTATTGCCCCCCATATTCCTTTTTTCTTGTTTGAATCATCTTTTTTCACATTTCCACCTCTAATTAATTAATGAATTACCATATATACGGAAAACTATACTGAAAAGTTTCATAATTCCCCAAATAAGTGAGATATGCTCAAGATTAACATAAATAAAACTTTAATTGTTTAAATTTAGGGTTTTTATCTCTTAATTAAGATATTTGTAAAGTGATTTAATCTGAGATAAAATAAGAACAAACGTTCGATACTTTAAGGAGGAGATATCTTGAATCCAAAAGCTCTTAAAATGGCTTTGAATGGTAAATATAGAGACAGAGGTATGAGGAAGTGGAAGCCTTTTGCAAGTATCCCTGAGCAGCACATAGGATTGAAAAGAGTATTTAATCAATTAGATATGGTGGAAAAACCGCTTATATCATCTGAACAGGCAGAAAACATAAATCATCTGTTAAATGAGGCTCTCCACTATGAAAAGCCGGTTTATATTACGTACTATACACGGGGTAAATGTGTTGCGGAGCGGGTTCTTATTAAACAAGTCGATACAATTCAAAACTTACTATTCTTTGTTGAACAAGAGCAACAGCACAAAAAATATATTTCTTTAAACAATCTATTAGATATTAGCTTCCGCTAGGTATAAGAAAAGACATGTTTGCCTATAAAGACTAATAATTCACTTATAAGAAGAGGGATTTCTTCTGTTTTAAGTTAAATAACTTCTACATAGCATTATCTTCATTAAAAATAATAGAGCCTATTTGTTTTTATTGAAACTTGTTGATTAAGATGTTACTTTTTGTTATCCTTTGAGTAACATTGATACTGTTCAATGTGTAAACATTATTGGTTAAAATAAGTAGAAAATAGCACAATTGTTCATATTTTGTATCCGGCTCACATAAGTATCTGCGAGCGATAAAAAGCCGACAGCTACCAACTGTCGACTTTTCTCAAAGACCTAGATGCTACCAACATCTTAACCTTTGATGTCTATCTTACGTGATGCAAAATATTTATCCATTCGCTTATCGAACTTTTGTTGCTTGATTTCTTCTTTTTTCTCACAGCGCTTAGCCCACCACGGCTGAGCGTTTTTAATTGCTCGTAATATTATTACAATTGCCAGATACATTACTAAAAAGCCAAACATAACATGCAAATCTGTCACTTCCATACGCAAGTACTCTTTTCCTAAATCTTTAATTAATGATGCAATGTAGTTCCAAAATGGACTGGTTACCAATAGCGACCAGAGTCCTAATTCATATTCGCTTTTATCCCTTAAATTCATCAATGTATACTCCCTCCAAACGTATCTTACTCTTTAATTTTGCCCAAGTGAAAGTAGTGTAAGAAATCAATGGGCTGGTCTGACGTTTCTTATTCACTTTTGCATCTTCCAATTTAACTCATCTCCCTGCCTAACGGCTTATATTTATCTATATAAACAGGGGGGCATATTGCACCCTGGAAAACAATCTAGTAAATGAAGAAAATAGTGTTTTTCATCTTTAATACTTAGAGCTTTTTATTCTAATACGTAAGAAGCCATTATAACCTGTGGATGTCATATACTTTTAAAAAAGCCTTTGTGTAATTTAAAAGTGTTGCAATAGTATCATTGGCATTTTATATTCTTTTGAAACTTCTTTTTGTTTTTTTGCAACTTCTTTTTATGTTTCTTTTATTGTATGAATGTTCGCGAACAAATACAAGTCCGCGCCAACCCTTTATATTATTTACTTATTTCTCAATCATACGTTTATTTTTGTTCAGTCACATGTACTTATCAAGTATTTCTACTAAGTTATTTAACCGTTTTTTTGACTAAAAAAGCGCTATGAAAACAACTCACCTACGTTTTATCTTAATTGAAATAAAAAAAGCCCCCAATAAGGAGCTTCCTTCTATAATGTCGTTTATATTAATTACTAACTTTTTAAAACGTGTCTTCCCTAAACAGTAGTTCTGTCACCTTAGACTTATATAAATTCTGGTCTTTTAAGTCCTTTGTAGTCAACATATAAAACTCTTCATGTTTTTTATCTTCCCTACTCTTTGAATAACTAACAAAGTAATACTTATGATGCTTTGCAACACACTCATATACTTCTATACGAAAAGCTTTAACACTATCATACATACTCATTAAAATTTTAAGGGGTTCTCTCTTTTTGTTTACGTAAGCAAAGTCTTCTTCAATTACTTCCCAATCGCCTGCTTTTTCTATTAGGGATGAATGTGTATCCTTAAAAGCTTTGTATCCAGGCAAAGGAGGCGTACTCATTGTAAACATATAAAATTGTTTTTTTGGAGGATTTATTAAATGTGAAAATCTTTCCTCCTCTTTAAATAATTTTATAACTTCTTCAAACCCTTCATGTATCTTTTCTAAAGGCTTGGTTGTAATTACTTCTTTTTTCTTTTCATTGGTTTCTTTATTAATAGTTGTTACTCTAAAAAACTCAACATTCTTATAATCTTTATCAAAACGTACACGAAATCCTCTTCCACCATATGCAATACGATATGAGCCATTATATTCACCTGTTGGGTATAATAAGACATAATAACGTTTGCTGCCTTCTGGTGCCTCTGAACGGTAGTTTTCCGTGATAAGCGGATAGTTCTTACACGTATTTAATAATTCACTCACTACTGGTAGAAATTTTTTAATTTCTTGTACGTGATTTTCAGTTAAAGATGCACAAATTACATTTAATCCATACACCTTATAGTATTCTTTTAAAAACGTAAAAGTCTTATTATCTAGCTTCTTTGCTTTAGCTAAATAACTAGAGTATTTTTCTAAAACGTCTAGTCCAGATGTAAAATCCTTTCTTTTTGCAATCTTACCCAAAAACAGAACACTTTCCAAGTTATTTAAAGATGCTACTTCGTTCCAATAAGCCGCTAAAACACCAATTGTTTTTTGAAAGGTGTTCCTTACTTGTACGGTATAACCTGCATCTTCTGATAAAGCTGTTATAGTCGTATAAATAGTTAACCCGTTAAATACCCCACCTTTATCCGGTAAATACTCCGCTTTAAGAAGGTATTCTTCGCATTGCACTAAAATACGATTTTTTTCTTCTGTTACAATTACTGCTTTTCCATGTTCTTCACCCTTTTGCTTAATTTGCTCAATATAAGATGTTACATCTAGATTTTTTAAATTCATTTTTTAGTTCTCCTTTTTTGGAAAAATTATAGCATGTATTATTCGGTATGTTTAAAAAAAGACATGTTATAAGGATAATTTACCTTTTGTCTCTCAATTTAAATAATTCAGCTATAATAGAAAAAATTATAAAGGAGAATGCCTATGATTAGAGAGAACACTAGTACAAGCAACGTCCATATTTCTATTAAACAAACAAAGAGAAAATTGCGCAGCATACAAAGCTTTATTGTTTTTATGTTAGCTATTACAGCCGCTGTGCTTTTATTCTTTGTGTTAAAATTCAAGTATACTGATATATTTGATAGAATGATTGGATTTGGAGTGGTAACTATTTCCACATGTGTTTTAATTACTTTGTTCTTTATCTACAAAGGATATAAATCTGATGTTAAAGAATACCTTGGAAAATTAAAAAATCACAATTAAAAAAGAGAAAAAAAAGGAGAAGATAAAATGATGTACTTAGAAAAACAAACGGTAATGAATAGTATTAAAGATTTAGCAAATGGCATTGAAAACATGTATCCCTTAGAATCTTCGGTTCAAGTTTACGTAGAAGAGTCTGAAGACCCTACTATTTGCTATTTAGGATATTCATTTGTGTGGCAAGGTAAACGAACAATTATTAAGATGAAACATTACGTCAATGAGGTTGGTGCTATTGCAGTAGATAGACAAAATGGAACTCATATAATTGACATCGAAGGTAAGGAGAACCCTGGTTTTAAAACGCTTGGTGACGTATTCAATGAACTTGGCTTGTCTAAAAAATAAGAAAAAGGCGGTAAAAAATGAGTGTGGTTGAATTAGTTAACAAAGAAGGGTTTATTGCTTGGTATGAACAATTGTCAAACGAGGAATTTAAACAGGCAATTTTACATGAACTTCAAGTAAATCAACAATTATCATTATCGAAAGCTACTGACATTTACGATGGGTGGAGCCAGATTTCTGTTCTTAATCCTAAATGTAGAGTTAGAGATGGATACCATTCTTTTAAATACTATGTTGTAAATCAGTTAGGTAAATTAGGTAGTAAGAATTGAAAATAAAATTAGTTGGACTTTACAGATTTATCTGTGGAGTCTTTTTTCATTACATTTTGGTCGCCATATTATAAATAAGTAATTTAAACAAGACTTAAAAAAAGTCCCTAAAGGGACTTTACTATTGGAATGTCAATATTTTCTCATTACAAAGTATAATTTATTACTTAACTTTTCAGAATCAACCGACTCTAAAATTACTAAGTATACTGTTTTACAGTCGTAAATTTCGCATGTCGCACGGGTGTTTTCTGAATAACGTGGATGCGATACACTTAAGTGCTTATACCTAAATGGAAAATGCATTTGCATATAATCGTTCATTTCCCATTCACTTGGATATTTACTTGTTTTGTCCTTTAATGCGTGGCTTGGAATGAAAGGAACTCGTGGAAAACTAACACATAACTGATATCTGCTTTCAACGGAACATAAATCTAACTTTCCAATCGCATTAGATTTTTCATAACCAATTGCACGATTACCTTTTTCATTTGTAATGGCACGATAAATAGACACACTTTCTACTTTGCCGTAAATATTATCGTAAACTCTTTTTCCAATCTTTTTTAAATTGGATATGTACTTTAAATTTTCCTTTGCGTTATCAATTGCGCTTGAATTAACTGCGTTCATAATGCATAACTCCTTTATTAAAGATTCAGACTGCATTATAACGTCAATTTTCATAAATGGTAAAAAAAGTTAAGTTTTTTATCAAAAAATAGGACAAACCCTATTCTATAAACAATAGCAGCTTGTCCTATCTAAATTATATTCTTCCTTTTACAATAGGAATGTACTCTTCTTCCTCATCACTCTCATATAAATCCCACTCTTTTAGGTATTCAATGAAATATAAGTTAGCTTCTTTTTCCTCATAAGGCTTACTGGATAACACGTATCCTAATTTATTTTGGTCTTCAAGCTCAACTCCCGACATATATACTTTTATTCTATTCTGAGTAAACAGTTCTTTTACTGGTATAATCATTTGTTTAAATAGGTGTTTTAACATATGTATTTCTTCATCAAATGTGTACTTCTCAACGGATGCTAAATCAGCAAAAACAACCCCAAGGAATCCTGTATTAAAAATTTCTTCGTATTCATCTTTGTTTCTTCCGACGAAGTGCTTGTGCTCTTTTAAATAGTTATTAAAGTATGCCTCCCCTTCATATTTATCAAAAGGTGTTTTAGAAAGTACTATGCCTATTTTCTTTTGTTTTGGAAGGTATACACATGACATGTAAGCGGTAAGATTATTTTTATGAAATACAGCACTAGCAGCTTGAAGCAAGCCATCTAACACTCGATGAACAATTCTCATATTCTTTCTAGAGAAATAATACTCATGCTTAGTAATTTCAATAGTATCAGCAAAGGCAGCGCCTATGAACCCAGTGTTTGAAATAATAGGGGGAGTTTTTTTGCGACCTCTTCTTTTTGGTTTTGGCTTCGTCAATAATTTCAACCCTTTCTATGACTTATAGTGCCACTTATACGTGTACCGAACACTTGTTCTAGTAACTCTATTATATAAATAATGGGTCTAAAAGTAAAGACTACCAAAAAGTTTTTTTCACAAAAATAAAACACACTCTATTCGCTTTTGACGACTAAAGTGCGTTTACTTTTTTCTCTTATATTAGTTATACGTTATACACGTTTAGTTTTCATCAGATTTAACAGATGTGCTGTCATTCTCCATCTCAATATAGCAATCCATTGTTTGAAGAGTGTCATCATCATGGTTTCCGAAATAAATGGTAATGCTCATCTTAATCTCTCCTTTTTTTAGGGATGCCTAAACACATTCCAACTACTCTAACTTACACTTATCATTATATAACATTCCATGTTTATCCACAACATGCCATATGTTCCATTTTAAAATTATTTAAATCACCCTTTTTATACTATAACCAGTTAAGAAAGAAAATATGCTTAAATATATTAAAAAGACTTTTATTTAAAATATATAAATAAAAGCCTCTAGATGTTTATATTTTTGCCTTTTTTATTCGTTTTTAGATATACTTACGTATAAAAACTCATCATTTAAATCTACTAGACAATCTACTTTCACTAGTTCATCAGGATTTTCTTGATTATCGGAAAATGCAATCATATTTCTTCTAAAGTAGGTTGGGATAACAATTTTATTACCTTCTTGCTTCGGAATTGTTTCATTTGGATATAGAGTTAATGCAGAAGCAGGATAATACGCTTTACATCCCGTTTTTTTATCAATAATATCGTAGCCCTTTAGTATGAGCATGGCAAAATGATTATTAGAAATCATATTTGCTAGTTCATCAACTGTCCATTCACCTGGAATAGAAGTCTCATTATTATCTTTTTCTTTGTCTTTATATGTGTATCTTCCTTTAATCCTTTTCATTCATCTTTCTCCTTTTTTTTCATAAATTATATCAGAAATTCTAGTTTTATTTAAAAACATTCTCAGTCAATATAAAAAGCGCCAAATAAGAATTTGGCACTTCTTAGTCTTAAATGTCTAATAAATAATCTCCAAAATAACCACCCATAGATTCAAGAATCGAATTTTCCTTTCGCTTAAAACCATGTTTAGTAGCAAATGCATACCCTTCGTCTGAAAGAACACTTTCAATACAAATTGTTTTATATCCATTTTGCTTACCGTACTCTTTAATCAGTTCAAAAAGTTTAGTATCATAACCGCTGCGTGTATGGGCAAATTCTATTCTTGCAATTGTGATGCGATGTAAGGCTTTATCGTCAAAACGAAGCATTACTTCTGTGTTATCTCCTCTTACAAATAACCTTGCATTATGAATATAAGCGGTACAATCTCCTTTGTTATCTTGATTACAAAGGTCAATAATTGAAGTGAACTCATATAATTTAATATCTGTAAACATGTTATGTCTCCTCAGTTTTTAACTAAGTGTAACACCAATTCATAGATTCAGTTTAAATATTAGGGGAATAATTTCAGAAAGCAATTTTATGCCATATCATTATGGGTAAAAATCATCTTACATGATAAGCATTATCAAAAGCTTTTAAACCTGATTAAAATCTATAATCTGATTTTGGATTTTCATGTCTCATGCAACCAAACAGATAACAATCCTTCTCGTAGCTCGCTTCATAGTCTACACCCGGGCATATACCTTCAAGCACCTTATCCTTTTCCGCTTTTAAAAAGGCAATTTCTTTTTTCTCTTCTTCGAGATATTCTTCTAATTGCCCTTCTTCCCAGTCTTGGTCTTCGTCCTGCATGCTATCCTGCATTTCTCTTTCTTTTTTTTGAATGACACCTTCCACAAATTGATTCATTTCATCTAGTTTGCCTAATTGATATAATCCGTAAAGATAAGGCGGGTACCACTCAACACAAAGAAACATAATATCATCTTTTGTAAACGCTTCTTCAAATTTTTGATACTCTTTAATTATGTAATAAATAAAGGATATCTCTTGATAAGATACGTCTCCAAGTTCTTCGTTTAGTTCTAATAATTCCTCTCCAACTTGAAGAGCTTCTTCCTTATGATTGAGTTCTGCTAAACATATTCCATAATTAAGCAACGGTGTTAAGCTGTTTATACTATATTCAGTTGCTTTCCGAAAATACTCCGCTGCTTCTCTGAAATTGGATTTTTGATAATAATACACACCCATATTATTTAAGTTGTTCATAGTGGGCTTTATTTCAATCGCTTTTAGTATGTAGTCAGCTGCTTTGTCGTCTTTCTCTGCATAGAGAAGGATTTCTCCTAATAAGTCATAAGGAAAATGAGAATTAGGATTCTGAGCAATTGCTTCTTTTAGTAATTCGATGGCTTCTTTATTTGCGTCTTCCCATTCATACTCACCATCTACTAAAGTAGGCTTACATTCGGCGTAATAAAAGTAAGCGAGGTTGTTTAGTTGTTTAACACCTTTTTTTAAATCATATGCTTTTTTTAAACACTTATAGGCTTGCTCATAGTTATTTAGTTCAATAAGCGTTATAGCAAGTTCATTTAATAAATTAACATTGTCTGGTTGACGTTTAAGTTGTTTTTTTAGGTATTTTTTTTTGTTAATAAAATTAATCATCTACTATCTCCTATGTACTTCATATAATGTTTTATACTTTACATAATTTAAACAGAAACCTCTCCTTAAGTAAACGAGAATGCTTTTTTCGCCACTGGAAAGTTAAAAAAATTCAAATGAATCCATGAAGAAATAGTAGTTTTATTAGTATGGTATGTATTGGTTGAAGTGTAAGTAATCGGCTCACTCAACTATTATTATATGTGTTAAAATTTGAAGATAAGCATATCTATTTAAACATGTTAAGGTGTTGATAAAAGGAGTTTTTGCGATGACTAAGTTAAAAACCTTTAAGGAAGTCGGAATTCCTTATATAGAAAATTATTTAACAAGTATTTCATACTTTAAAAATTTAAATTTCACTATAACAGTACATGCGGATAACGAGTCGGCAATTAAAATATCGGCATTCTACGATGGGGGAATGAGCGCAACCATAATAAATCATGTTATGGAATTTAAATATGATGTACAAGAAGAAAATTTGCAGTTATACCCGCCTTTTTGTGTAACTAATGGTTTTATTCCAAATGATTTTAAGCAATTAATATTTGCTATTGTATTAGAAGCTCTTATCTTATATGCAAAAGAAAACAGCATTAAAAACATTTATTTAGGAATAAATAATAAAGAAATTAATGGTGCGTTATCTATCTATAGGTATTGGTCAAAAGATTTTGTAGACGTATTGAAGGCTAATAATATTGTATTTGATGCAGCATATGAAGAAGAGATAAATGAATATAATAAAATGGTACAATCCTTTAAAGAAAACCCTAAACATTCTGTTGTTTACGATTTTAAACATAATGTATTCTGTATTGATGTAAAACAATTTGTTTACTTAATTCCAAACCTAATTGCTCTTGAAGAAGCTATTGAAAATAGGCAAACAAAATACCCTGCTGAAATACTGGATAAAGAACTATTTAAAGATGGTGTTCCATATACAATTTCTATAAAAAACAACTATTTTGATGATACTGAATTACTTCTTAAATTTAATAAAAAAGGTATTTGGAAATGCATTTCAGATGGTGAAATATCTATTTTAAAGCAACCTTTTGAAAAAGGATTAGATGAAATAATTAAAGAGGTTCACGAAGGAAACAAGCTTTCTTATTTACTTAATCCAAACATAACTAATTTATTTCATGTTTTTCAACAAAAGTTTACGAATGAAGAACTGCATGAAATTGCAATAACCCTCAATACAGAAGGTATTGACCCCTTTGTATTAGAAAACGAATCGTTCTTATATGTTCAGGAACATCAGGCTACCGAAATACTAGAGACAGCTGTAAAAACATCGATTAAAGTATCTAGAGTTGCCGAAAAAACGTTTTTCTTACGCATTAAAGACCAGTATATTTTCGTTTCAGATGAGTATAATCAAGGTATAGAGATACATGTATCAAGTTCATTAGAAGAACTACAAATGATTTATCAAAAACGTATCTCGACTAAACTAGAAAAGGAACTAGTTTAAATAACATAAATTTTATTCTTTATGTATGGTATGCTCCGATGTATGAGTAAGTATTCGCTTCATATGAAGATGGAGGTAATAACATTGAAAGAAGATGAAATAAAACGTCTAGAAAATATCATTGAAGAATTAGATGTTATAAATACAACTGGTGCAACTAGAGATGCCAAAAGTGAAGTCGTAGAAAAACTCATTCATCAAATAGACATAGTAAGTAATCAGATGAATCAGCACGACCTTCAAGTCGATGATAAACTTCAAGAGTACTCTAAGAAAATCGATGAAGCTTATGAATCCATTATAAAACGTCATAATCAAGGGAAGTGATTTTTCCCTGGTTATGACGTTTTTGCATTTTATTCTGTTTAATTGTTACTTGCTAAATGTACTAACATATTGATTTAATTTATCTCCGGCTGTATACACATTAGCAAATTTAGAAGCCCACTCATTCCAATTGTCTATTTCAGCCCCATCTACATCAACCAATGTAGAGATGTCGTAGCCTATTAAATCGGTTAATTTGTCGCGATTAACCTTAAGTGTTTCAGAACCAGCTGTAATCGTTACATTTTGTAACTGTGGGAAATTAGCTAATAGTCTTCCTGAAATATAAGTTAAGGCTTTTTCAGTCTCTTCTTTTCCTTTTTCATCAACTATTTTCGGTGAAAGCACTAGTTCGATTCCATCAGAAGTAACATCAAAATCATCTGTAATGTATTGCGTATATAATATATCGTCCGTTGCATCACGGAATAATTTAATCATTGTAGGACGCTCTTCTATTGGTAAATAGTACGTGTTAATAATAGCTACAGCATCATCGTCAACTTTAGTTGGTGCATCTGATTTTCTAATGAACTTATTAATATATCGCGTATTACTATCTGTAAAATCATCGCTTTGCTTATACGTATATTCATTCGCAAATTTGGTTGTAAAGTCTTCTCCTAAATCGCCCTCGTCTTCTTTCGGACCTTTTTTAAGAGTATCAACATCAAAACCTAAAACCAAATTAACATCATCTCTGCTTACATCCGCTACGTAGTATTTTCCTGCACTATCTTTAGGTACATTCACAACGACCCTATCTATATCAGAATAGTTAGCCAATGTGTATGCAGTTCTTGTAATGAGATATGCGTTTAAGTCGGAATAGTCATTATTTTTCACATGAGACTGATAAAGTTCTGGGAATGTTGCCTTGTTATATCGAATGTTAAAAGGCTGGGATTTTTTCATTTCGTCGTAGGTGTCACCAAGGCTTAAGATAATAGTATTTCCTCTTTTTTCAACTGATTTCACATACTTCCCGAATTGATTATGAGCAGCGTAAAAGGCAAATAAATCATTTGCCTCTTGTTGGTCTTCGTTCATTAATGGTTCCTGAGGCTGATTTGAAGTATCATTGGAGACATCTGTTTGATACGTGCTTGCATCGCTGTTTTTCTCAATTTGAGTGGAATTATTTTGAGTTGTGTTTATTTCTTCGTTCTTTTGTTCTTTACTACAACCTACTACGGTTGCTGTTAATGCTGAAGCTGCAATGATAGCAATTATTTTCTTTTTCATTTTTAAATCCCCCATATATATGTAAATTTCTAACAGAAAAATAGAATTACTTAATTTTTGTGTTTATTAGCATATTACATGACAAATCTTAGATTTCCTTTACGAAATAAGGCTATTTTACGTTTTGTATGTAATGTTTTTAAGTGCTGAGTAATTTTAACATATAAATAAGGTACGTGAAATTATTTTGACACTTTTTGTTTTTCTTTTTACCTTTTTCTTTAATTTGCACTACAATTTATAAAATTTAAAAGGTATTGGAGGGATATTATGCGCTATCAAACACACGTAGTTACAACCGCTGTTGCCGGTCTAACGCTAACAAATATAATGGATATACATTTGACTGCACCACTTGTTATTGGCGCTCTTGTGGGGAGTGTGTTTCCTGATATAGATGAACCCGGCTCCTACATTGGAAGAAGAAGTTTAGGTACTTCTCACATCATTAATGCTCTATTTGGTCATAGAGGTCTTACCCACTCTCTATTCCCTGTAGCATTGCTTGTGTTCTTATACATGAAGTTTCCAATTGCTATACTTTTGGGATTTATATTTGGATATCTATTTCATATCGTAGGCGATATATTCTCTAAATCTGGCGTACCGCTGTTTTTACCCATTAGTGAAAAGAAATTTGCTATACCGGTGTATAGAACAGGAGGAATAGTGGAACATATAATTTTTGTTCTATTTACTATCTATTTATTTCAATTGCTACACGTCTTTGATATTACAAAGTTAATTTAAAAAAGAACCAGCGAGACATAATTAATTTTATGTAGCGGGTTCTTTTTTATTTTTAAAATAATTAAGATACGTGAAATTATTTATTGTACTCATTTAAATAGTGAATTCTTTTGGATGTATTTCTTTCTTAATTAGATAAGTAGCTTTTGACACAATGCCAAACTCCACAAATAGTTCTTCAATAAAAGTAAGTTCGCTATTATCAATAGCAGATGTATACTTGAGACAATCGATATTTCCATGTAAATCAATAACAAAATTCAAACTATTATCAGCAGTACCAAACCCAATCCTGCAAATATCATCAACTATATCACTGAAAAACCGCTCTCTTGAACAGTATGCATATTTAAACATATTACTTTTTATATAGTTAGTTCCTTCATGGGAGAGATTTAAAAGCATCTTAAGTTTGTTCTCTTCCTGAAGTAGATTTTGAACGTGCTTTTTCCATTCCTTATTCCATTGGTGAATTATGTACTGCATATGCGCACTACCTCCGTAAAACAACTCTTCTTTTAAGTAGTCATTTAAAAGTTTTAGATATTAACCTTGTTTAAGCCTTTTTAAGCGTTCAATTGCCAATTGATATTTGTCCTTGGCTGATTGCTGATAGTAATATGCCGCTTTTTTATTCTTTCCTAAGAGCTCATATAACAAACCCAAATTATAGGCGGCTAAAAAACTTCCCGTACCCTTTACGGATTCATAGTGGTTGCTTTCGCCTATTTGTAAGCACCTCAAAAAAGCCAGTTCAATTTCTAAAAGGTCATTTAGTGTCGCATTTGGAATAGTCGAATAGTAATTCAGCATAAGTATACCTTTATTAAAATAAAAGTCAGGATGATTGCTCATGAACCTATTTTCTTTTACGATTAAGTTTAGCCCTTCTTGATAACTTTCTATCTTAATAAGGGTATTTAAATATTCAACAATTACACTATAGATATAGTTTTGATTTCTGTTTGATTGAAGCTGCTCATAGCTAGACTTAAAATAATTAACAGCTACTTTATAGTCCTCTCTTTTTTTATACTCTTTGCCTAATTGGTATAAGTAATAAGCATCCTTAGGGTTATTCTTTAATTCTTGTTCTAAAATGGTTATATTTCTTTCAGTTTTGTCTGTCTTGTAATAACCGTCATGTAGTACTTCTATAGGAACAATAACCCTAGCTAAGTTGGTATCTAATTGCTCATGTATTTTACCTGTGTAATGAACATTTCTTGGAAATAACCTAGAGATAAACGCCTGAGCTTCCTGTGTCTCACCTTCGTACTCAAATTTACTTACTATCTTAATTCTCCCTATCTTATCCCCTTTTTGAATGTGTTGTTGAATTACTTTCTTATAATTCTTTTTTACATATTCATCTGCGTCCAATGTTAGTATCCAGTCGCCATTAGATTTGGATATTGCATAATTTCGGGCTTTAGCAAAATCGTAATCCCATTGATAATCATAAACACTGGCACCATTTGTTTCAGCTATTTCTTTTGTGTTATCTGTTGAACCTGTATCAACAATTACAATCTCATCTACACTACCTTTTACGCTCTTTAAACAGCGGTCTAAATACTTTTCTTCGTTTTTTACAATCATAACTAAACTAACTTTTTTCATATCTAACACCTCGTATTAGAGATACAACGGCTATAGATGTCCCCTCTTTTTTTAAAGAATTATCAAAAGCTATTATTGAAGATTAGAGTATGATTTAATTTATCCAATCTCAAACTTTGATGTTATACTGATTAAAAAAACATAAAAGGAGAAATAACATGTTTATTGGAGATGTATTTAAAACTACTCTTTCAAATATTAAAGAAGAGGACTTTATTCCCGCTTCAAAAATAAAAAATGAAGCAGACCAAAAGAAATATAAAGAAATAACAGGATTTGACCTTATGCTTTACAGCGAAGTAAGTGAAATTGTAGAGAAGGTAAACATAGACCCTTCAAAAATATATTTTTCAAATAGTACTGATTCTTTATCGCCTTATTTCTATTACGAGTTTCCAATCTTTATTGAAATTATGTCTATGAGTATTGATTTCTTAACTACATTCCTTCAAATCGAAGAAAGGGTTAGCCGCCAAAAAGAACTTTTCAAAAGAACTTTAAAGGAAAAAGATTTCGATAAATTCTTTGCATTCGCTCATACTAAGATAAAAATTATGGCTTTCAACAAGGTTTACGAATTGATTCCAAATGAAGAAAAGTACAGTCAATTTATAAAAGTATATGTCTTGGGAGATTATGGATTTCAGCATTTTAAAAAAGAGATTGTTGAGGATGTATTTAATCATCAGCCTGACTACGTTAAGCAGACTTGTAGGGAAGAACTAAATAAGATATCAGACAATGATGACATAGTTATTTATAGAGGTGCTGGTAAGTATTCTAATCCTATCAATAAAGCATATTCATGGACTTTAAATTTACGTGTAGCAAATACTTTTGCTAACCACTTTGAGAACGCAGGTACTGTATACAGTGCTACTGTAAAAAAGAGCAAAGTAGTAGATTTAATTGATGATAGACACGAGTCAGAAATTATTGTTCGTCCAGAAGATGTCGAAAATATTGAAGTATTTGACATGGTTGACATAGACTCCGAACTTGATTTAATGGGCTCCAATGGATACCTCTATCACTACCATAAATTCCTTGATAAACTAGATAGAAGTCTTTTTAATGACCCTGATGGTTTACATGGTTATTCTCATACACAACGAGTATTGCTGAATGCTTTATCACTATGTAATGCCCATGAACTAGACGATTTTGATACAACTAAGATTTGCTTAGCTGCTATTTATCATGATATAGGTAGAGATAATGACGAGGAAGACGAAATACACGGAAGAAAAAGCTGGGAAAAACTTATTGAACTAAATTTACTTCCACAGTTAGAAAAAGAGTTTGAATTATACGGTGATGACCTAGAAGTTATTAAGTTTCTTATGGAATACCATTGTTTGGACGATGAAGTAGCATGGAAAAACATTGAAAGCGTTAATGAAGGTAGACACACTGATAATTTACGATTTTTCGTAAAACTATTTAAAGACGCTGATGGTTTAGATAGAGTTCGACTAAGAGATTTGGATAGTCGCTATTTACGACTAGATGAATCTAAGAAAAGAGTTAATTTTGCACAACAACTCCTTAAAAGTTTTAGGTAGACATTACAATTAAGTTACTGCACCCTTTATACAAAGAAGGGTGTTTTTTTTATTATATCTATATTGTTAAGCATTTTTTTATTTCTCTCTTGCTCATAAAATAATAAATGGTTGTTTGGACGAAACAAAAAAGTTCTTCAATAGAAAAAGACCTATAAATTCACTATAGGTCTCATTAGTATCATATTTATATTATTAAATATTGCTTTTCTTTTCTGAAATAAGAGGAATGGTGATGTCACCCATTTTTAACTCGTTGTTTTTAACCATTTCTAAAAAGTCATGTCCGTTTTGTAAATCCATTTTTAATTTTTCTAATTTCTCATACGTATTATGGATTGACTCCTGTTCTTTAGAAATAGCTTGAATTGCTAATTGACGTAGTTTCTTTTCGTCTTCTTTTGCTATTCTCTCTTGTTCTTGCAAAATAAACCTTACACTGCCCAAATCATTAATTGCGTTAAGCATCTCAAAATTAGCTTGTTTAAATGTATTTAATTCAATAACTTTCTCTGTAATTTCACCTTGGAGAACAGCAATTTTTTCTTTTAGTTTTCCAAATTTCATTAAACCAAATAATTCCTTATTTAAACTTGTAATCTTGCTTTCTAAGGTTTGTTGTTTATCTAAATTAGCCTTAAACTCACCCTCTAATTGTTCAATTTGCTTTAAAATCTCTTTTTTGTTAAAAGGTTTATGTTCATTAAACATTTTTTCAGCTACTTTCTCTTTATTTTGAAATTCATTAGGGTTATTTGTTACATATACTACGTTAATTGTCATTTTGCATACTTCCTTTTTATATATTTTTTATAATTATATCCGAAATTCAGAATGAATGTTAAAAAAGTATAAAAGAATTAAATCTATGTTTAAGATGCTTTAATTCATAAGTATCTGATTAATAGACTTTAAAAAGTAGTGAACATTACAGTTAATATCTATAATTCTTTTTATTGAAATCATAACTATATTTTGGTAATATTGGGTGAACATTTTCTTATTAACCTACATATAGGAGGAACAAATATGACTAATGGAATAAGAAATATTACTATGCATCTTCCTTTAGAAGAAAAGGAAGTTTATGAGTTGCGAAATGATTTAAAAAAGGTACGCCCTCACATTGGGAATTTTCCTTCTCTTGTGAATCTTGTAAATACATTTGATATTACAGATGATGCTATATTTACTGAGCATTTTCCCTCCCATGAAGATATATATGGTCCAGATGTACCTCATGTACCAAAACCTGGTCCAAGAAAAGGGCGGCTTCGTTTAAAAGACACTGCTCATCATCATGCACAAAAAATATTTAGAGGTGATTACGTCAGAGTTATAAATGACCCATTTTATTTATACAGAGTCGTTTCTTTTAAAAGAAATAGTAGCGACAAACTGTGTTTGGTCTTAGTGAGGTTATTTGAGCGATATGTTCCGATGGCTCCTAAATATAGGCTGGATGACCCTGAATCTGTCGAAGTGGTTAGAGAAAGCCCGCTTCGTTTTTACACAGTAGGAACACAGCTTTACCACAAAACAAAAAAAGAGGAAAACTGGCATGTAAGAAGCTTGCATGTTAGTGTATGGGGACATAGGTTTGACGCTGTTACTTGTATGAAATCTGGTATAAAAGGTGAAGAGGATAAGAGATACACAGTTTCTATTATGGATGTTGTTCCAAATAAGGTAAGACATTGTTGGAACTGTGAATCACCAGTTTACCCCCAACATAATTCTGACTGTGAAGAATGTCGCTGGTTAGTTTGTAACTGTATAGAAGAAGGCGCTTGTGGATGTCAAGAATTAGGTTTTAAAAAGCAAAGGGTTTAAATATCTAAAAAAGGTTAGCACATTTTAATGTACTAGCCTTTTTGCTTAGTTAATTCTATTCTTTGATAATTAAATAAAGTCATTAAGCTACAGTTGTTTTATAGGAAAGAATACAATATAAAAAAACGTTATTACACTTTAATATGTGTAATAACGCTTATAGTTTTTAGCGGCTTTCTTTAGTATTTTCTACATTTCCATCATTTTTAGTTCTGCTAGACTCTGTAATTTCACTAGCTAGATTATCAATACTTTGACGAACATTGCCTTTACCTGAGAAGTTCTCTAATAATTCTTTTACATTAAGACCTGTGGATGCCTTAAGAGTTTCTTGAAC
>Ga0209574_10000084_pt1 | contig 25331 bp, 72 predicted proteins | sample AgamicMgMarz_FD_187168 | JGI IMG/M metagenome (GOLD analysis project Ga0209574, IMG submission 187168) | Agave microbial communities from Guanajuato, Mexico - Mg.Ma.rz (SPAdes) (version 2) | ecosystem: Host-associated > Plants > Phyllosphere > Phylloplane/Leaf | place: Guanajuato, Mexico... | reverse complement strand
GCTTAGAGCATATGGTGCTGACGATAAAGAAGAAGCAATGCATATCTTCGCTTCGTTTATGAATGAATGGGAGCTTTACTGATGCCGTCTCTACTATTCAAAGAGTAAATACGCTTACAAGGAAGTTATTCCGGAGCGTAGCTCTAAGCTCTCCCGCCGGGAAAAGGCGTGGCTTAAGCGTGCTGTGAAGCTCGCTACACGTTCCACAGAACGCCACCAGCACGCATGTATTATTGTCAACGGGGGTAGCGTCCAGGCTTTTGGAATTAATTTTAATAGGAACATTCCAAACAATGTTGAGGACGTTACGCAACTGGCCGTGCACGCAGAGGAAAGTGCCCTAAAGTATTGCAATCGGACGAACGGTGCTGTAGCATACGTAGCAAGGGTAAGTAACGACAAGCCCATGCAATCCCGCCCCTGCCCCCGTTGCATGCAGGCTTTGAAGGACGCGGGGATTAAACGAGTCATTTATACCATCAATGGAAGCGAGTACCTATGACCGCCAAGACGACTGACTTTATGTACATTGAGTTTATCGACGACCGACACACCCTGGGAATTTATGTCCATTCAGATGGACTTTCTCCTGAGATGTGGAACCGCATCATTCGGAGCATGTCGGTAGATGAAGCATTGAATGGTTTTAATTATCGTGCTGAGCAAGAATGCATGTCCTTTGATACGGATGGTTTTTACGTAATCCGCACTAGCTATGCTCAGCAAGGTTGGATTGACAAGTACAACGAACGACAGAGCAAGGAAAATGCAGAAGATACCGTTACTGTTTAAAACTGACGAACAGCGTAAATACGTAATACCAGAAGTAAATGTTGAAGCTGTTTTTAAAGAGCCGATAATTGCCCATCGTAAGTACGATGGCACTTGCCTGATGCTTGATGATGAAGGTTGGTGGGCACGTAGACAAACCAAAGAGCCTGCCAAGGTAAAGCATTTTAGACCAGTAGTATTTGATGCTTTAACTGGTAAGCATTTTGGCTGGGAACCCCTTGGATATTCACCATTTTATAAGTTTTGGCAAGAAGCGCATGAATTACATCCTTTGGATTGTGATTACCTAGATATGCGTGATGGTGAATATGAAAACGGCACCTATGAATTAATTGGGCCAAAGATCAATGGAAATCCTGAAAAGCTTAAATGGCATCGCCTGATGCCGCATGATCGTGCAGAACAGCTAGGCGATATCCAAATGTTAGAATTGCACCTTGTGCAAGATCCAGAACAGGCGTATGCTGAGCTTAAGAAAGTACTCTTCTATCTACCGGTAGAAGGTGTAGTGTTTAAGGACAGAAACCTCAAACCACTTGCAAAGCTGCGCCGAAAGGATTTTGATTTTGCAAAAGAAGAGCAAAATAAGCTCATTCAAGAATCCGTCGAACGCCACAGAGAAACCGTGTCCAAGATGCTCAACGGGTCGGATCATGACTGGAAGACAGGCACAGTTTAATCCTAAGAGCAGGATTAACGGTACGCAGATTTGTACAGACTGCTTTATTGGTGAATTTTATGTCAAAATCGAGAAAACCGAAGTGGAAGGTCGTCTTCTTGAAGAAGACTGAACCAGTCTACCTTTATGATTTCAGGAATCTCGTTACCTGCTTTACAATGCGTTGGCGTGAAACATTCGATGTGTATTATCCCGAGGCTGATGAATGGCATCTATGCTTTACGCATTATCCTACTAAAAGCTGTAATTGTGGAAGAAGCTATAATGGCTTTAGGTTTAGGGATGCCTTCATGGATAGTCCTAAAACTCAGGAAGACCAAATAAAATGGATGCATAAGCCCGTACTTTGTGAGTTCTGCTATTATAAACAACACGCCAGTGAAGGAAGCTGGATTCCACGTAAGGTGCGTGCCGAATTAGGGTTAGAAAAATAGTTATGTTATAATCTCTAATAGGAGGTTATGACTTATGCCTGATGCAACACCAGAAACAGCCGCACAACGTTTTGTGCGTGATTGGGATAGCATGCTGGACGACCGTAAGGATCGTGGGTTGGATCACCAGTCCCTAGAACGTGTTCAGCGTGAATACGTTGCGCCTAACGGAAGCACTCCGGCAGACGACGATAACGTTCACAACTGATCGTTATACAATTAAAGTAGCCCCGCCCGATGCGGGGCTACTTATGTACCAGAAATAAGGAGATTACAATGGGTGTTACCCTAGAAGCAGCAGAAAAGATTGTAGAGAATCACGACAACCTTTTCTGGGATGGTTGGGACCTGGTTGTCGTTAATCCCAAGATTAACGGATTCACTAAGGTTTCGGGCATTTTCTTTAAGGGCCAGTGGTGTGTACGAAAGGTAATTAAGGCTGATGCACGAGGACTCTACGAAGTTCCCCAGCGATACAAGATCAATTCTTGAACAAATAGGAATTGATCCTAGGGATTTCGATTGGAAACATCTAGCCGCTTGCGACGGATATCCCACGAATTTCTTCTTTGAAGACTATGAAAGAGATACACGACTGGCAGCTCAGGTAGATGAACTTTGCCTGAGCTGCCCCGTGGCACGTGAATGTTTCAAGCTTGGTGTGGATACTAAAAGTACGGGTGTATTTGGCGGATTCTATTTGAATAACGGTGAACCAGTGAAAACGCGCAATGCCCATAAAAGCCAGGAAGTCGCACAAAAACTGGCAGCAAAGGTATTGGGTAATGTCTAACTATTGTGACACATCCAAATGGATTTTGGAGACTAATCCGCCACCATATAAGAACTTCATTTGCGATATATGGGAAATTCCAGAGTATCCAGGTGTTATGTTCTTGCGAATGTACGCCGACAACCTAGCGGACTTCAGTGATGATCAGATAGCGGGTATCACCGAATGGCTTAACGGGGTAAAGAAACAACTTAATAAACATCCATTGGTTTGGGCAAAGTGGGCGCATATCATCACTGAAAGGAATCCGACATGAAATTCAAGGTAGTTCTTGTGCATGAAGATAATGTGCTCGGTATTGTGGTCAATGAATATAGCAGTGGGTGCAAGGTTGTATGGTTAGTAGACGGTCTGCGTACAGAAACATTTCTGGAGCATGATGAATACACTCCAATTACAAATTTGAAGGAAGATTTTAATGAATGACGGTAGACTACTTTGCCAATCATGCAATAATCCAAAACGTAATTTGGAGCGGGTAGAGTCAAAGATCACAAGCTGGCCATTAAATATGTGCCAAGAATGTATAAAGCAAAAGTTTGAGCCACGCTGGCTTATTATTCTAGCTGTAAGACAGTTTGGTAGAACGCCACTAACAGACGAGTTCATTAGAAAGCACCGTTACGTAGGCGATCCTATACCCGCAGTGGATGTTCTATAAAGTGAGCGTTGACTGCTAAAACGTTTTCATATAAAATGTTATTATGACTATGAAAATGAAAGTAGGATTCAACAGGTTCGTAGAGCATACCAATCGCTACTTTCAGGAATTGATTGAAGTAGTCTTGGTTTTTGCCATGCTGATATTTGGCATTATTACTCTACTGCCTGTTGAACTACTTCCTGGCAACAATTCAGTCTACCAAAACAATTTTGCTAAGATTCCCTTTGGTTTACTTTTAATTCTGCCGGGGATATGCATATTGTATCTGAGATTTAAGCATTCAATACAAGATTATGTCTACTCCTATAGGGAAGCACGAAGACAAGCCTTGTTTTATATGCTATTAGGTTGGCTTTATTTGGCAATTCTTAGGTTGTCCATAGCAGTTTATCCACCATTCTATATTACCTACTTTGCTCTTGGCGTAATCACATACTTATGTTACTTGAGGTTAAGTAAGTGAGTAACTGGCAAGATGTAGGCGTAGCGCTTATTTCAGCTTTGACTGGTGGTGGATTCATCAAGCTGATGGAAAACTGGTTGACTCGCAATAAGAATAGGTCTGAACAGGATAAACAATTCAGAGATGAATTACGCGGCGAAGCAGAAAGTCTGCGTAAGCAAATAGAGGCTCTTAAGGCAGAACTTAAGAATGCTGAGAAAGAACTGGATGACTTCAAGGAAAAGTACTGGAAAGTATACACCGAGTATAAACAATTTAGATTCTCCGTATATGCTATACTTCTGGCAAATGGGCTAGACCCAAAGCAGGTTTTGCCGCCGGATGAAGCACAGGGAGTTTAAATGTCAGAGCATCGATTTACAGAAGGAGCCATTCGTAATGGCAATACTTATAGGTATTGTAACCACTGTGATTTGATGCTCTTCTACTATAAGGATTCAAGGCTTGCTCAGATCCAACGTGATTCAGAGCGATCCCATTATGAAGAAATGGCAAGGCGAAATAGCATTGAATAAAGAAGATCTAGATTTTCTCATGGAGTTTTTCCTGCTGCGTGATATTAAATGGAAAATTGGCGGAGTGCTACGTAGGCCAACCCGCGCAGAAATTGAAATAGCTCTTGACGACATGGCACGGACTGTGCAAGAATCAGAGCACAGCATTTTAGTTCAGGTTGGTAGCCTGCTAGTGAAGCGCACCGACGACAATATTGATGTTTATGTACATGCAGGAGTTATTCCTTATGAAAACACAGAAGACTGAAGTAGTACCTTTTACCTGCGGTGGATGTCCTAGTAAATGGACAGGTGTAAATCGGGCGCATTGTCCAACCTGCCATATTACTTTTGGTGGACCAACCAAATTTGATTCACACCGCCGCCGTGGTAGGTGCATGTCCTTGGCGCTTATTGAAAAGCCAATTGAAGAAGGCGGCTTGGGCCTAAGCGATAATGGTAAGGGCGTTTGGACATCCGTATATACTGGAGGCGAAGATGAAGCAGGTAGTGATTTTTCGGACGAATAACCGTTTTAATATGGTTACACCGAAGCAATGGAAGAATAGTGCAAGTAACTTTGAGGCTTCTGTGCAGGAAACTGCACGCGTACGGAAGATTTCTGACGATACCTTTAGGCAATTCAAAAATCTTACGCATCGAAGAGAAGTTCAAGCTTACCTTAAAGAAGTTTGGATGGGATAGGAAGAGCTATGGACAAACCACTCAAGATGGGGCCACCGATCATTTTATCGCCCGAAGCCTATGATTGGCTTGTAGCCTATCTAGAAGCTCCACCAAGGGATCTTCCTAAACTTCGAAAGTTATTTCAAGAAGAAAGTAGGTTTATCCGTGGAGAGGACTCGCCGAACCCAGGAACTTCGTAGATCTAACGCTGCGGGAGTTCATTCAAGCCCTAGACGCGACAATATTTTTGCGGACGACCTAGATCCGGCGCAATATTTCGATGAAGGTCTTGACAACAGCGATCTTGACGACTACAGTTGGAAGTACCAGGGCAGCCCCCGGAAGGGGGCTGCTTCCGTTTACCGCCGTAGTAAGGGAGTATCGATGCAGATCAAGAACGATGCAGGTTTTCTTTTCGTTTGGCCCGTCGATAGCGACGTGGTTGAGGTATTCCATCGGGATGCCGTTTTCCCTGGGGAGGTTTTCGAGGCTGTCCCTATGGGGACACTTACTCGAAACGAATCTAACCTTAAACAGCTTGCTAACAGCACCCGTGAATATGCCCGGCTGTAAATAAGCTAGCAAATAATAATTAAGTTTAAATTTATCCATTGTGCTGATGTAAAAGGAGTTAGCAATGCCACGTAGTCGTGATTGGCTCGTTAAGCAGGGTTTGGCCAAGCAGGGCAAAGGCAGGCTTAGTTTTGCTGCCAAGGATGCTCTTGCCAAGGCAATTGCAGATGGAATGGTCTTCGACGACATTCGCCAGGAAAATCCCGGTGATCAGCTCACCATTGCGCGGCGGAAGGTGCAGGCCGAGGCAATCGTTAAAACGGTTGAGCCTACCCGTGACGAGACTATCTTTTACGTGGTGGAGCCTGCCGCCAAGATGGGTCAGTCAGACCTTGTCATTGGTTTTGAGTTTTGTTCTGCATGTAATCGACACGTCAAGTACTGTATTCACGACCTACCCAAGCCTCCCGCTTGGATTAAGTCCGAAAAGATCTTCTTTGAAAAGCCGGTGGTATAAATGGATGATGACGAATTTTGGTTTGGCCTTTCGGTATTTATTGTAGCTGCATTCTTTGGTTTTTGGATATTTATTATGACTGGTGGAACAGCTTCTATCCCCGAAGGTTATACCGATGTAGGAAACCACATTTCTTATAAGTGTGACCATGGCTCTATTCTTTGGTATGACGGTTATAACCATCGCCAACTAAACACAACTCTTGATGATGGAAGGTGCAAATGAGTAAGCCTCCGTGGTGGTTTTGGGTAGCAATCGGAATCCTTTTGCTTGTATTCACTTGGCAAATGTGGCCCATCTTTACAGGTGAACAGAAGTTTGGTGAAGCTCCAACCCCGCCGGGTTATACAAAAGTGGGAGAAGATACTTCTTATAAATGCGACAATGGAATGCTTCTTTGGTACGACAATTACCATCGCAAATCCTTGCCTACCACTCCCGATGATGGGCGGTGCCATGCCAAAATTTAAACCTGACCCTAACTACACTCACCATATTACCACAGTAGATCTTAATGGTAATAAGCGGGAGCATAAGTATGAAAGCTACCAAGAAGCCATACGGGAAAGACAATTCTTGCTTATGAAAGCAGGTCCAAAGCATTTGAAGAATAGTATATATTCCAGGGTCAGTAGGATCACAAAGAAGGCACGATGAATGCACTTAAGAATGGCGATTGTGTTTACCTTGCTGATTTGCGTTTTGAATATAACAACAAAGGTAAGGTACCGACAGTGACCGTATATGACGCATCCGGTAATCATAACAAGCTAGACACATTCATCGCACCATGGTTGACAACCCATCGGGATCTTCAGGTTGATGCTGCCTGGTGGGTTTACGATAACAATCCGAGTGCGCTCTGAGCTGTTTGGTCTAGCATCGAAAGTTTGTTCTAGTCCATCCGGGAGTTATCAACACGTTATGCCACCTAAGGTGACTCCTAGTACAAATTCAAGTGACAGTCAAGACCGACACGCCACACTGTGACCTAGTTCACCCGTTTGTACTATTGTGATCATACCCAGAGTTGCCGTAGCTTTGGTGTCAAGCCCGAAAGGGGAAGGGAAAACCTGGAACGGAGCAACACCATGGAACTGACAGTGGATCTGACGATCAACAGCGCAACGGGTGAACTAGGTATCGAGCTATGCATCAACGGCAATCGGATGCTTCTGGAGTCTTCGCAGGCAGCGAAGCTAGCTGCCGACCTGGCAACGGTACTGGCCTTCACAGTGGCCAACAGCACCCAGCGCGCCGACAGTGAACTGGTCACTGCTACACCTGTCACCAATTCCAATCGTGAATTGGATGAAGATTACACTCCCCCGCGCATTCGGTGGCATCGCGGCACTGGTCGGCAGACCGGGCAGTATGTTGCAGACCTCGGCGAGGTTGGCAAGGGTGCAATCATCCCGGACAAGGTCAAGGGCTGGAATGTCAAGATCGGCGGGCAGAAGATCAACGATGCTCCGATCAGCAAGGCTGCCCAGGCTAAGGAATTGGTGTACAACGTACTTGCACAGCAGGTTGCTGCTACAGTCTAGACATCCTAGACAAAGGGTGGTACTCTTCCACGGGTACCACCCTTTAGCACGTCTAGGAGAAACGATATGCAGGAACTTGTTAAGTCTAACGTTGTTTGTGATGGCAATGTGCACGTTGTTCCAGATGTTGATTATATTGAGCATGTTGAGAGCAGCGAATGTATTTGCTGTCCAAAGCTTGAAGTGATTCCGCCGAATCCGGCCAATGGAATTCTCGATGTAGTATTCTACTACCAGCACCACGCACTTTCCGGCGACATTCTAGACTAAGGATAACCATGACTGTAAATAAGCGCACCTGTACTATTTGTAAAAAGGAAAAGCCTGAGGATCAATTTAAGATTCGAAAGGGAAACTACGTTAACCAATGTAAGGCATGCATCAATGCTCAGGCTCGTGTAGACAGCAAGCGTGCGCCCGCTATGGAGCGCACAAGGGGACGGGCAGCCCGCTGGACGGACAAGCCGGAGAACCTGAAGAAGAAGCTAGATGCCGAAAAGGAACGAAAGCGGAAAAAGAATGACTAAGTATGAACTTCCAAAAGGGGTAATAGATCGCTACTTTAGCAACGCCCGACGAGTAACGAATATCGCTGTGACAATGGCAGCAGACTACCTTACCAAGGACCTTATTGGGGTTTTTGAAATCAAGCGAGACTTCTACCTTTCGCTAGGCTATAACGACTATGCCAATGGTGTACAAGATTGTATTGACCATCTGAAGGATTTTCTAAAGACATGACTAGAAACAGATGGATAGACAATTACAGTGAAGAGGCTGTAGCAAATCAAATAGACAGTCTGTTTTGTGAAAAGGGTATTGCTGGGGACAAGGACCAGGATGTTGTCATCACAATCCGGGCTAAGCGTGGTCAGGTGGTCATAGAAGAATGTCGGATACCTTTCTATCCAAACGATCCTACCGCCCCCGCTGTAATTCCAGCTTGGGAGCAGCGCTACTTCAGAATCAACCTACGCAACCCTGAACCACCACCCGGCAGTTTTATCATGGAGATCAGGTATCCAAAGCGTTTTTCGTATTACCGTTTAGGTTTGCAACCACATAGCGTTTATTACAAAAAGACGGAAGGCTGGGATAGGATGCAATTTTTCATGCCGGAGACTGCCAGTTGGCGTGAGTCAATCTATTCTGACGTTGAGGACTATGCAAGCCAGGGTGGACATGGTAGGATGTACGAAGTGAACATCACCGACCTACCTGACGAGATCCAGGCTATTGAGGGAGATTGCGAATAATGGCCGACAGATACGAATGCAAGGATTGCAAGGATCGCAAGCTCACTTTTCCTACCTTTACCGCATGGAGGTTGCATATGCTTATTGCACATGCAAGAGACATTAAGAAGTATAAGGATTACAAGCCAAAGTGACAATATACGAATATGCACCAGCGACCCGCCGGTTGGATCAGCCTAATTCCGATTGGGAACTTGTTTCTTCCGGCGGGCGTAAGGTTACAGTTTATTCATCGGAAGCAACAGCACGTGCAAGGCTGACAAATGCTAAGCGAGCCCATGAAGAAAATCTAGCTTGGGCTAAGATTACTGGTCGGCCAGATGTAATGCGTTACCATGATAGAGAGTATGCAATTCTTCGTCGCCCAATTGCTGAGTGGGAAGAATATGATTGGAAGCGGAAATGACAGAAGAAAAAGATGAACTTACAGACGAAGAGGTACTAAAGTCCTTGTTTACGGGGATGTTTGGTTGCATTCTAGTTCTACTCGCTGTTATTGTAATACTAACACTAATTTTGATTTTTGGGAGCTAATCATGCAGGGTAAAGCCAGGCGTATGACGTATGTTCCTTTGGTTGGTGCTGCTATTATGCTTGGCTTGCCCGGCTGTGCAGCGTGGGATGATACACCAGACGCCACAATGGGCGGTTGGTGTACGGATTCAAAAGACATTCGTGTTGAGGATTCGCTATGCGGTGATTATGATGACCAAGGAATTGCCTCGAATCCCGGATACAGCTATAACTGGATTCCATTGGATTCTGACCTGATTATTCCACCCATGGGTGGTTATACCTACCAGTATGTTGGCAAGGATAAGGTTGTTCGTAGGGTCAGTTCTGGTACCGCTATTGCAAAGGGTCTTCCTAAGACCAGCAGTAGCGCCAGAACAGTTCAACGTGGGGGTTTTGGTATTAAGAGCGGTACAACCGGCGGTATTGGTGGAAAAGCAGTCGCTGGTAAAGGTGGAAGTGCAGGAAGTTAGTAAGTGGCAGAAATAAAAGACTCCGGAAAGCGCGCTACATATGATTCAGGCATGGTACGTGAACCTGATGATGGACGTATAGACTTTACCTTGTGCTTTCCTTTGGATGTTCCCTTTGATGAGCAAATGTTTGTAAGATTTGCTAAGCATATGACTAAGGGTGCGGAAAAATATACGAAGCGCAATTGGGAAAAAGCAAATAGTCAAGAAGAACTTGATAGATATTATGCAAGTGCCTTTAGACATTTCATGCAATGGATTCATGACGAAACAGACGAAGATCATGCTGCTGCTGTATTATTCAATATTTGGGCAGCTGAATTCGTAAAAGGACGCATCCAAAAGAAATGGTAAAGCCTAGGAGGCAACATGGGTAAGTTCATTGTATTTGGTGTAATTGCATATCTTGTAATCGGTCTTATTTTTCTCCGGCACACTATCACTGGTATGGCTAGGCAGAAGCGAGAAGATCCAAATTACGATAATGCTTATCCCGGATGCACGATGTTTTTTGCAGTGTTCTTCTGGCCTTTGATTCCGGTTGTTCTGCTGGTTATTGGCGGGATAGTAAAGGACCTAAAGAAGCTTAAGCAAGAAATTGACGCGGTTGAAGGTTTACTCAATGATGAGCGACTTAAGGTAACACAATACGAAGGTCTTATTGAAGCTGATCCTACCACCAAACACCTTTTTGAGGATGACCTCAAGGAATCCAGGCGTAAGGTTGCTAAGTGGGAAGAAGACCTTAAGAAGCTAAACGCGCAGTATCAAAAGGCGAATATCAAATGAAGCGCAAGGATAAGAATGCTATATACAAATCCAAGCTTCTGCGAGGTCCACGCTGTAAGCAGTGTAGTTCAGTAGTTAGGCCAGAAGGCAGACGATACTGGTGCCTTATTTGTGAAGAAATGGTTGAAATAAAGAAATGACTTATAAATCTGTACCACCAAGAAGCAACCTTCGCTGGATTGGTGTTGATCTAGATGGAACGCTGGCCTCGCCAATTTGGACTCCGGATAATCCTACATCTGATATTGGCGATCCGCTTCGTAATAATGTAGCAAGGCTTCGTCGGGCAGTGGATAAGGGCTTTAAAAATGTCATTCATACAAGTAGAGCCTGGACAGATTACGAAAACATTGAAGGTTGGCTAAATTACCATGGAATTCCCTTTAAGGATATCCAATGCGGTAAGCCCCTCTATTACCGTTATATCGATGATCGTGCAATCACGGCAATCGAAGAAGCAGATGGTGATTGGGTATGAGCCAAAGAAAGCTTACCGATGCACAGGTTGCAGAAATCGAAAAGCTTCTGAAGACAAAGAAGGCATATACTATTGCACGTGAACTTGGAATCCATGCTCGGATAATTTCTGAAATTAGAGATGGCATTTATGTCAATAAGACAAAGCCAAAGCAAAGTAAAGAATCAAGGGATTATCCGGGACATAAACAAGAGCGTGTATTGACACCAGCTCAGGTGCGTGAGATTCGTACAAGGCTAAAGGCTAATGAAGCACCAAGTAAAATAGCTAAGCAATATAAGGTACATCCGGAGACCATTAGGCGAATCGCCAACAATGAGTCCTACCGAGATGTCCGATAGCTATTGACAATTGCCAAGCGGGCTGCTAAGCTCGCCAAATGCCATTCCTATACGAAAGACCAGTGACTAAGCGGGTGACCTTTATACATAGGGTCACCTGGCTTGACGCTGTGCTCTGGGGTATAGGCAAGGTGCTGATGTTCATTGGATGGTGTGTCGTCGGGGCATGCAGGGCTCTATGGTGGGTCTTGTGTGCCCTGTACGCGTTAGGAACAAGCCTGCGCATTCGGCGCGGCTGGAGAGATGGGGAACTATGACCTTGAATCAATGGGTACCGTGGTGCCTGGGGGCTGGCAATGCCACCTCTGCACTACTCACGGGTAACCGCAAGTTGGCAGGCTGGCCAGTCTTGATCATTACGCAGCTGGCTTTCATTGCGTATGCAACAGCCACTAACCAGACTGGCTTTGTGCTACAAAACTACCTGATGATCGGCATTGGTATTTTCAATACACTAGAGTGGATGCGTACGCCTGCGCCAATGCTGAACTTCAACCTACAACCCGCCGGGATGTGAAATGTTTGATGATTTTGAAGGAAGACTCTACCATGAGGTAATACTTCCCCACCAACGTAAAAGAAGTATGGAAGGGCAAGCATGCCATTGTGGTTGGATTCAGGATCACGTAATGGCAGATACTTTTAACATGCACTTAGCAACAAAGATTCACGAATGGCTAGAAGCTAATTTCACACTGTATGATAAAATTTAGCTATGGACATGCTTAAAATAGTACTATATGGGGTAATATTGCTGGGGGAAGTACTTATTGTTTTGATAGGCGTTAAGCGCCGAGTTCAGGAGAAAAATAAGATTCTTTCAACTCTATTGGCTATAGTAGCAATGCTAGGATTCTTTATTACCGTGGCATATATAGCTACACCATATTGCCATTGGAGCATCAATCAGGTTGTATGTCCGGCTAATTAAGAGTAGTATTTAAATATGGCTAAGCATAGAAAGGCAGCACGATTAAATCCGGCGACAGTGATACTGGCGTTATTTTTTGGTGTGCTTTTTGTGCTTAGCCTATTTTCTTTTGTGGACATTCGTAATAGCGATCCAATTGCTATTGCCCCGCCGACAAGCCAGAATGTTGCTCCACCAACCTCAAAAAGTACGGACAAGGCGGTGCCTACACAGGCCAAGACTACCCCTCAGATCCCTGCTAGCAGTAGAGCAATAAATGCTCCTGCTACAAGCACCCAAGCACAAAAAGCGCCGGATACACAAAAGATTGGCATTACGACAACCAATAATCCACCATTACCTTTGCCGATTGTCCCACCAGTGCAAACACCCAAGCCGCTGCTAAAGCTTGACAACGGCCTAGAGGTCAATGTACCGTTGCTGAACCTGGGAGTAACCGTAGCTCCCCTGAAGTAAGGCGGAACCATGAATACGATTGCCTGGAAGTATATTATGTTTAATTCTTTCTTCTTCGCATTCATTTCTTTTGTTTTATACTTCGCAACCGAAAGCCCTGTTTTTACTTGGGTTGCATGGTTCTTTTTACTTAACGAAATTAATGCGGCAGTACGCTGGAACCTATATATTCGCAAGGAAAGAAATGCCAGAGACAATATTTGATTTAGAGTTTGAGAAGTTCAGTTCAATAGGTAGACTGTACCGAGAAGTTGTGATCACCGAAAAGATCGATGGAATGAACGCCGGAATTGTTATCAAGCAATGTCTGGGTGAAGATCTCTATCGCAATGCCATTACGCATGTTTCGCACGTGCCATTCAATGGCTACGAAGACTGTAAATTTGCGGTTGGTGTACAAACACGTAGACAATTTATTGATACTACTAAAGATAACCAGGGTCTTGCAGCTTGGGTTCTAGCGCATGCAAGAGAATTAGTTATTACTTTAGGCCCTGGTAAGCATTACGGCGAATGGTGGGGTCGTAACATTCAGCGTAGCTACCATCAACCACGCAATTGGTTCAGCCTATTCAATACCAAGCGTTGGAACAAGGATAATGTAGGCCATATCGATGGTCTGCTTACTGTTCCTGTTTTGTACTCCGGTCCTTACGAGGATTGGGTTAATACAATGCAATTGCATCGTCTAGAAACTGAAGGGTCATTTGCTGCTCGTGAGGTCGATGGTCGTAAGCTTGACTTCCGGGCGGAAGGTATAGTAGGTTGGCACACAGCGCTAGACACCTATTACAAGGTGACTCTAGATGGCGACGGCCACAAGGGTGCAGCAAAGAAAGCTGCGGAGGCTAGAAAAGAAAAGCTAGCCGATTACCCAAAGTTTATGAAGTTAATTGGAGCAACTAATGACTCAACCACTCAATGAAATTCAAATGCTAGCACCTGCTGTAAAGACACAATTTCTTAACGCTCTACGTTCAGGTGATTATGATCAGGGCAGGCTAAAGCTACGCGATTACACTAATCGATACTGTTGTCTAGGCGTTCTTACTGACCTCGCCGTCAAGGCTGGTGTAATTAGTTGGGTTGAGTCTGAATATGGCTGGGGTGTTCGAGAAAAGCTCCCCAATGGAACAGAGCAGATCAATACTACTGATCTTAGCGATAAGGTTATGCGCTGGGCGGGGCTTGAAGTTGAGACATGCCGAAGTGGTAATATCTTCACCAGTACCAACTACCAAGAAGATAACCTAATGCACTTTAATGATGAAAAGAATCTTAGCTTTGAGCAGATTGCTGATATTGTTGAGGAATTTCTATGATTAATCCACAAATCCTTTGGCAAATTGAACAAATGGCCGAAGGGATACAGCAACAAATCAATAAGCAGGGCAGACCGATGCTTTCTACTGAGCAGGCAGCAATGATGGTCGCGTTTTATTTGCAGGAATCTTCAAAGCTATTGTTAAACACACTCCAGATGTCAGCAGATGATCGTTTCGACCTTGGTATTCAACTTGAAGCCTGGCGTAAGGAATTGCTAGGTGAAGGTTGAAAGTTCTGCTTAGTGTACGATACATCCTCAGGTACATTTACCCCGGGGATTATGCGAGCTTTCTAGATGGATATTACGATATTGATGACCAATATTGCGATCCTTGCCATCTTGGTCATCTTGTAGGAAAGCCGCACGAACAATGGAATGACCCCATGCTGGCAAATAAAAAACGCGAAGATAACAATCTTGAAGGGCTGTACACTGCCATCGTAAACGAAGGTATTAATACACCTATTGCCATTGATATGTCGCCACACAAAGTAGTATCAAATGGGCATCATCGCTTTTATGCTGCATGGGATTTAGGCTGGAAATATATGCCTGTAGAGTTTTTGGACCCTGACAGGCAGGTTCAAATATTTAATTGTGGAATTAGTCCACGCTTCATGCGTTCATGGGACGGTACTCCACACACGGAAAGTAATCATCTCAGAGCACTGGCGTCATAATAACGGTAGTGTTACAATGGATGCTTCGGGGGAGACAAACTAGGAGGATACATGAAGAACAGTAAACGAGTTAGGTCTAGAGTTTTGGCAGGGGCAGCAGCCGGTTTAGCAATCGCTGGTCTGCTAGTTGGTACTTCGGAACCAGCGCAAAGCAACAACGTAGCAAAGCCCCTGCCGCAAATTCAGGAACCAAGAATAATGCTTGTTGAAAGTGAATCAACTGAAATGCCTGTCAAGGCACCAGCTCCAATCGCAACAGCCGAAATCAAGACTGTTGCAGAGGTAAAGGTACAGCCAAAAGCAGTATCTAAGCCAAAGCCTAAGACAAAGGCTCAAAAGAAATCTACTCCAAAACCAAAGCGTTCAACAACAAATGCAAACGTAGATGGTGGAGTTTGGGATCGTATTGCACAATGTGAATCAACTGGCAATTGGTCTATCAATACCGGCAACGGTTATTATGGTGGACTTCAATTCAACCAGGCCACTTGGGTAAGTGCGGGAGGCTTAAATTATGCTCCGCGTGCAGACCTTGCAACCAAGGCTGAACAGATTGCTGTAGCCAACACCCTACGGGGGAAGAGGGGCTTGCAACCTTGGGAATGTGCTGGTAAGCTAGGGCTCCGCTGAGAGCAACTAGAACGGTAAGGGGACCCTCAGGGTCCCCTTACTTATTTTAAGGAGAACAGATGTGCATTCATAAGAAGGGTGCAAATATGGCTAAGCCACCAAAGCGCGTCAAGGTCATTTTGGGCCGGGAGAAACCTACTGGCGAACTAAAGAAGTGGCTTAAGAAGCAGGAGAAGTTGCGTCGTAAGCTTATAGATCAAGCAATTGCTGAAGAAGATAACCGTAGGCTGCAAGCAATCAAAAAGAAGCGACGAAATGGCTAGAATATTCGCATGCACCAAGTGCCCAAAGAAGTTTAAAAGCATGCAGGATTACCTTAATCCTGAAAAACATGGGTGCTTGCGAAAATCAGATAAGGTGCCACCTCCACGTGAAGAAAAGTCTTGACGCAGTCTGCAAGTTGCGCTAAGCTTTAACGCAGCAAGCACGGACGAGCACGGAGGGTTCACGTGGATAAGAGTTATAAGAAGCTTCTTCTCACTAAAGCAGATCTTAACCGCATTACAACTAAGACTATAAAAGAAAAGGTCAGAAAATCAAAGAAGTATCCAGATGGCCTCCAGGAAATTCAGGTCTTTCTTATTGATGGACGCCAAATAAAGGGTGGAATTAAGCAGGCTGAAGATGAGCTAAGACTTAAGATCTGGAAGGAAAGACAGAAGGCCGAGTTCAGGAAGAACCATGGCGGCTTCTTTAAACAGAACTGAATACATGGATAAAAAGAGGGAGAGCTAAATGGGTTGGTTTGGAAAGTCTACAAGCGACACGCATGATGAACGCAAGCGACTTGCGGAGCTTAAGGGTGTAAAGGGCAAGAATGCCCGTAAGGAACGTCGCCAGATTCGTCGAATGACCAAAAAAGAACGCGATACGGTCATAGTACAGGCGGCAAAGGATAAGGTGGGCACCATTATCAATGGTGCTGGTAAAATTATTGGCATCAATGCGTTGAAGCAAGTTCCGGTATATAAGCAACGTCTTAAGAATGGCAAGTGTCCTTTCTGTGGTGAACCACCGGAGAAGCGTGGGCATGTCTGCGATAGCTGTAAGGGTGAAATTAGTAATATGCCCTCAGCCCACGAAATCAATAACACCAATAAATCCCGGAATCTTGGCAAGGGCATTCCCGATGGTCAGAACATGAATGGCCGGATGGAATGCAAGAACGGACACCGTGCATTCTTCTATGAAGCACATGGTAAGTGGGATTGCAGTCAGGGCTGTAATAGCTAAGGATAAGGATGAAGAAGAGCATGGGTAAGACTGGTGAATTTGGTTTGTTCGTAAAGCAGATCATGCAGGACAGCGGTAGCAAGACTAAGATGCTAGCCGCTGCGAAGAAGATCAGGAAGGGTCACGTTGCTGTTTGGCAGCTCACTCCTGAGGGTAACCGTGTTGGGCGTAAGCCAGTCTATCGCACCTTTGATGGTGTAGAGAAGTAACAGCAAGCCAGGGGTCGAGAAACCCCTGGCTTGAGCTTTAGGAATTAAATGTAAGAGGAGGAATTATGCCGAAGCATGTATTGAAGCTGGAAATGCCGAGTTCAAGTGTTATTGCAGGAATGTCCAAGCAACAGATTATTAATTTGCGCCGGGATCTACTGAGCGTACATCACAGCTTATGTGTCAAGGGTAAGTGTATCTGTGTTCTCAAGAGTAAGAAGCTTCCACCAATACCACGATGAAAGAGCCAGATTTAACTAAAGTAAGAAGAAATTGCGACTGCAAAACTGGTCGCTTAAGTAAGCTGCTTGCCTATAGCAGTGAAAGCAGATTTAAAAAGCGAACCACGCATCAATGGTGCACCTTTAAATGTATTAATTGTGGAGCCCGATGGAAAGTAGAAGTATGGTTGCGTGGTAAAGGCTGGACAGATCTTAAATGGACCAAGACTCAAGCTGGTAAGCGTGCATAGGGGTGAAGTAAATGATCAACTGCTCTGATAGTAAGTGCAAGGGCAAAATTAAGTTCAAGAAACCAGTGCCAAAAGGTAAGACCCCCAAGGGTGAATGTCAAGCATGCCATCAAAAATATATTGCCGCTTACGATTGTAATGGTAAGCTCAGAGTAATTATAGTCTAGGAGTAATGCTCAAGGAAGCTCTAAATCAAATGTAATGCTAAACTTTTTCAAATAAAATGTAAAAGTTTTAGCGAAAAAATGTAAAAGCTTGCAAATAAAATGTAAAGGATCGTAAATGAACTGGATCGATAAGCTTATTGAACAAGCAGAAGAAGCTCAAAAGGCTTATGAAGCAAAGTGTACTGTTTATAATGCGGAGGTTGATGCAGAGCTTGAAGAGCTAACGGTTATCGAGCGCCACGATCTAATTCCCGGCATGCCTGTAGATGCTGCACAGCGTGCTGTGCTACGTTCGCAGGTGCGCTTGCTAAGGAAGCAATGGGAAGCTCTGCGAATGGAGTAGGAGCTGCTATGCAAAGTTTTCTTGATTGGAATGGTAGAAAGTACACGCTAAAGCGTTGTCCCAAACCTAGATGTGGTGGGGTTATTCGGGAGCATGGCTCCAAATGGTATTGTCGGGATTGTGCCGCCGTTATACCTAAGCTTCCAGCTAATCTGAATGCTTCAAATGTAGCCAGGCTTACATGGAAGGGTGGAAAATGGGAAGTCAAGAGCTAAAGGAAGTTGAGCCAAGTGAAGCAGAAGCAAGCATGCGTGCTGATCTTTCAGTAACTTTTTCTGAAAAAGGCAATACATATCGCATGAACTTGAGGTTCGATGGCCTTACCTATAATGTACATTTCTCTAAGACCCACGGCGGGGGACGTGAAGAAGGTATTGTTGTCACATTCCTTCAGGAGGATCTATATGCCTGGATTGCCAATGAGCCAATGCTCAATGCAGGTGGAATGTATGGCATTTGCTTCTATGCCAATGAGGCTCGTAATGCCCCTAAGTGGGTACGCAAATTCGCCCACTGCTTCGCTTGACATTGCACTAGATGCGCAGCATTACCCTTGTATTCGAGCACAGGGGCACGGAATTAATTCCCCTGGACTAGTTGGATGGTCCAGGGGTTTTCTGTTTTGTGTGCTTCGCATAGTCTAGCAGCTGCACTAAAGTTGATCAACATATTCAAGGTAAATATTAGTTTAAATTGCAATTCTAAAATTTAGAATTCCCTGCAATTTTTAGGCGGATCGTAAAGGTCCAAACCCCCCGCTTTTTTTAGGTCCCATCGTAATCTTTTTTCCTGCGGGTCCCGGTACCGGCAGAACTATTTTCCGAGAGTTGGTTGGCAACTCACCAACTACCCCACGATGTTGGAAAAACACAAACTGCCGGGGCGGTTAGAAAATAACCAACTAGCACGAACGTTAGTTAGAAACATACAACCATGCTAGTTGGTTACTGGCACACCACGTTATTTGGCTACTGCTGCGTTGAGAAAACCGAACATCGCATTTAAGGGCTTTGAGAGCCCCGTACACGGCTTTAAAGGCTTCCCAGGTATAACCACCCTAGCCACACCTTTACGTCGTTTTCCCAGGTCAAAGCGATATTGATCTTGCTTGATAAAGAGTTATCGCAATATGCTTGACAACAATAACTAACTATGAGCGGAACAGCGTTCCGGTTAATGCCGGCGGTTAATATTATGCGCGTACTGTTTGGCTTTTGGTTAGTTGGCAACATAGTTTGCGTACACCCGCGCCTACGCGTACGCGCGTGCGTGCCCGTTCCTGCCCCTGAGAGCCACGTAGACGGGCGCAGAGCCCGCCCAGGTACTTCGGACCGAAAACGCAATAACGGTCCTGACCAGGCGTTTTAGCGCGATAACACGCTGCTGACTACTCCGATCGGGTGACGAAACGAAATATTTTAAAAAGGTGTTTGACCTGCGGAAATGCTTTCGATCATGCCTTTGACCTGCACAAATGAAGATCATCTAGACTTGACGACCCCCCTTGCCAAGGCTAATGTTCTCCCTATCAGCACCGCAGGCCCCCAGGGCCCGCACCGGACAGAGGGTCCCACCCCCTCACCCCGGGGATACGGAGACAAGGGCCTAGCCTCACGGTTAGGACAGGCGATCACCAGCCACAAGCGCATCAGGATAGCGTAGGTGAAATAACTAGAGAAAGCGGCGGGTAGCCGTAAGGGCCTTATTGCCACTACCCGGTCCTACCGCAGGACTCCCTTGGGACAAAAACGGGGAACCCGGAAACGGGGTCTAACATCTTCGGATGATTCAACAGCGGATTCAGTGTACGGAATGGACGTACACAGGTTACGGACCTTTGTCTAAAGGTGACCAGGCACGCGATGATATGAGCGTGCAATTGTTAAAGATGCCGCTAACAAATAGGGCAGGCTGCAATGCGGGGGTGTGCGTAGGTACGCCAAATCGCTCAAATATGAGAATGTTGTCCGGGATCGATACCCGGCCCCCCACTCAATAAGAAACTCCGAAAGGAAAATAATGTCGGACATGATCAATATCTTCATTGACCACCCGACCGATTCCAGCAAGTCCTACGTTGCCAGCATTCCCGAGGAATTCACTCACCCGATGCTCGACTTCCTGGACAAGGAATTGCCGCGTGCATGGCGCTTGTCCTCGGACTGCTGGTGCAAGGAAATCTGCAACCCCGAAAGCTGAATAGGTATCGACCATTCAATACTGCCAGCTTGAATGGTCTGTTATCCGTTCAGAAAGGGAATTCGGTGACTCTTTACAAGAATTGCAAAACCGGTGAAGTTGTCCAGCGAATCGACAATTACGACCGTACCGATTCGGCAATCGAGGTTATCGGCGCGGATAAGTTGCGACGCATCCTGAATTACGACGATGTTTACAACTGGGATGCGCTTTGCTTCTACTGCAACACCAACACTGCCAGTTACGACAGTGAGCCATTCGAGGGTAAGAACGAGTGGAACGCGTGGTCAAGTTGGTGCGACCGCTGTTTCAATTTGTTGCACCTGCCGAACGGCGAATTGCACACGCATGATCGCTGGTGGACAAAAGCGCAGCTTTCGAATCTGGAAAATTACCAGTCGCTTCACTGGCGACAGGAACACACTCCCGCGCAGCATACTTGGTCTGACGCTGTTTCGGTCCGGCCGGTGTTCGATAAGGGAGAACACAAAGGGTGGGTGTGCGCGGACCACGATGAGTCGTGCGGTTTCTTCCGGGCTGTCTGAATGCGTATCGGGTACATGAATGCGACGTGTACCCCCTTACTCATTCAGAAAGGTAAATAAAATGAATGTTGCGCAGGTGGTTGACAACGGTTTCAACGTTCTCACTCGGGAACAGCGAGACGTCGTCGACTTGGAAGAGCTGAACATTCAGAGCTATCACTATTGCATTATCGGTCAGATTTTCCCAGATGAGTTTTTCAGCGACGCCTGCCAAAAGCTTGCTGAAAAGCAGGAAATCAAATTCGTTGACAGTCATTCCGTCAACGAATTTGCATACAGTCACGGATTCGATGTTAATCCGGATTGCGGATTCAGTTTCGCCACCCTGGAAACCGAATGGGTTCGACGACTTTCCGAGGAACGCCGGAGCATCTGGGATGTGTGGACGGAAGCTAACCAGTCGGAACGGTAAGAAAATGCTTTCCGCTTAAGCAAGGAGGGCACACAGGGTTGAATAAGCTGTGTGTGCCCGATTGTCTATTCGGAAGGGATAGGAAATGTTCGAAATCACCCTGGCACAGGCAGTCGGTGAAGAACCTTTTCGGGAAGGGATTACCTGGACCCCGGACGAAATCGAGGAATGGTTCGCCGGTGACGTAGATGCTGCCCGTGAACACTTCGGCCTGGACTACAGCGACGCATTGGAGCGTGAGCGTGCCAAGAACGCGCGTCTACAGGCTCGCTTGCTCGAACTGGAGCCCGGCGGCTACGTGGACGGGTGGGACTAATGGTCAAGCGCATCCACGTTAGCAAATTGCGCATTGGTGATCTCGTTCGCTTCGGTGACGGATTGGATGAGGTTTGGGATGCATTCACCGATGAATATGGAACCTGGATCGAATGGGAAAGCGGTTCACTGGGTTACAGCTTCGGGTATTTCACCGTAGTCAACTACTAAGGAAAAGAAATGCTTGCACTCGTTTTTGTAGTGCTTGCGAGTGCAAGCATTGCGCTTTATCCGCCGGTTATTGGTTTTTGGTTCGGGTTTACCATTCTGGCCGTACTTATTCACGGCTATTGGAAAAGAATTGGATACTTGCAATGAGTCGCACCGGAATTGTGGAAGCGATGGAAAAGGCAACCGATGGCATGGTGCAGATTCAGACCATGCTCGGAGTTGCACACATGCTCGCATTCGAGGTCAATCAGGGAATGCCGTTCAGCCGCAAGGTATCCCCCATGCTCCAAGCCAAGGACTTGTGTGGGTCTTTCAAGCGCACAAAGCGCGGGGTGCTGATCGACTACGTGGCATGGCTGAATGAAGTCCTGCCGGGTGGTTACGAGCCGATTGGTGGTGTCGCTAAGGCGATTGCCAAGCCTACTAAGTGAGTATCGGGTGCGTGTATTGCGACGCGCACCCTTTTACCTACTTAGAAAGGATGCCCAGATGGGCAAAATCAAAAAGGCCGCTAAAGCGGTTAAGCGCACGGTTGGCTCTATCAAAAAAGCAAACAAAGACGTCGAAAAGGCATTGCGGGAAATTACCGCAAATCGAAACTGAAAGAGGAAATAAAAATGTCGTTGAACATCGGTGACGTCGTCCGTTTCAACACCGGCAAGGTTGAGTACACCATTTCCGAGGTCAACGCGGATGGCACGGTGAACCTTAAGGGTGCCAAGTCCAACCGCAAGAACGTGGACACGGATTCGCTCACGCTGGTTAAGGCCAACGCTGTGCCCGTGATGACGGACGCGGATGTCAAGGAAGTTGCCGAGTACCTGAACGCGGACGCTGTTCTGGCGGAGACGGACATGCTCACCGACGCTGAAATCCAGGAAATCGCGGAGCACGTCGAGAATCCCAATGGTGACGTCGAGATCATGGCTCCCTGGGAAATCGAGCTGTTGCACGACGTCAACCCCGCCCGGCCGTTCCTGCTCACCGTGGACGGCGTGATCAGCGACCACAAGACGTACAACGCTGCTGCTGACGCGCTGGTTATCGCTGCCCGGAAGGGTATCCAGGTGTACGCGGTTATCGACCACCACGGTGAGCGCAAGGCAACCCGTACAACGGCGTAGGCCGCGCTGAGAGCCCCTGTAAGCCACTAGAAAGGGCCGGTAGGGTAGAGACACCTACCGGCCCTTTGGATCTTGTTAGAGAGGTAAGCATGATCAGCGATGGCAAGGCACGTCGGATTGCGACCGACTGGGCAAGTCCTGCGGACCCGGCAATGGCTGCGCTTTCCACAAGCGGAGCAATTCTCGATTCCATTCTTCACGAAATCGAATTGAACACCATTCGATTTGCTCGAACCCAAACTGACCGCGAAGAGTTGACCGCGCTTGCCGTTTATTGCTCAATGGATGGCTTGCGCGGTCCGGTCCCGGGCTGGGCGAATGTGTGGGAGGACTGATGACACCCGCAAGCGAGCAAGTAATTGGCGAGCTAATCGTCAAATGGGATAACCGAGGTAGAGACGCACTTTTTCACATGAACGAGTGCCTAGTATTGGCTAGGGATGCGACACATCCACGCGCGAAAGGTTATTTTCGGAAAACGGCTAACGACCACTGGAATCGCGCCCGTTTGGCTTTCAAAATGGTTAGGAAGCTCCGAAATGGAAACTGAAAGAAGACGTATTTCCTGGTGTAGTGAATGCAATAAAGAAATCTGGTCGGGACAGCGTTTCGATTTGGTTTCTTACCGTGGTGCCGAGCACCGCGAAATTCGTGCGGAGCACCAAAACAAAGACGAGTGCATTAAGGACGAAAAGTGAACGTGTGGAAGCACTGCGGACAGAATGCCCCTGGCTGGTGGAACCTGCGGGATTGGCTGGCAGCATTTGAGCCGTTCAGCAACGCTGGTAAGACCTTCTACGGGCGCGGGTGGGAGGATCGAACGGGCATGCTCTACATGTATCCCGAGGATCTTGCTACCTACCGTGACCGTGGATATGCCGGTTTGATTGACTACGTGGTGTGGTCCTACCAAACCCCGATCGTCTGGCACGACAAGGAACACGGTTGGATTGACCCGGGGCATGGCTACACCATGGCCACCAAATGCAAGCACTACAACAACGCGTCGACGGCCGTTTCGGTACTGCGGGAGGAACAGTGAATGCACTTGTTTTTTCCGAGGAATACGTCGGCTACGCCGTTTCGCAAGGCTACACGGAATTGAGCCTTGACGATCTGGAAGAAATGCCAACCATTTCGGAAAGCCAAACGGCCGACCTCAAAATCGAAACCGAGGATGAAAGGGTGTGGCTGGAACGCACCGGAGTTTCGGATGGCGAATGGTGCAACAATAAGGTGACCGTTGAATTCCTGCTCAATGGTCGTTGGTGCACGATTGTGGAATACGAGGCCAAGTGATGGAATTCACTAAACGCGATTACGACCACCTTTACGGGGAAACACCCCGGCCGGGAGAGCGTGCAATTTACAATTTGGGATTCAGCCCCCGGGAATTCGGGAATCGTGGTTACAAGAATCTCGATATCGAGGGAATCGCGCTCGAATTCGCCAAATTCGAAATGCTTTATGACAGCAATTACCAGCAATACCACTGGCTCTATTCCACCGGGTATGGTCAAATGCTTTACGACATCCTGCTGGATTTGATTACGCGGGACTTCCCGCATGAGGTGACTCCGCACCAGACAGCATCCAAATTTATTCGCGAGGCTCGAAAGAAAATGTAGCTAGGGGTTCCCGCGCTGGCAATAAATGGGGCTAGCAATGCCGGTTCAATTCCGGCCGGGAATACGTTTCCCAAAAAGGGAAGCATTCCGAACACCGATGAAAGGCGTTCCCAATGCGTACTCTTGTCACGAAGCTGTCCGCTGTTCGAATGATCCCGTTGCACCACGTGCACCACGTGAATGGTAAGGGAGAAGTCGAAACGGAACACGTCGTGATGATGATCGGTTATGGCATGATGACGGTTTTGCACGAAACCCCGGCGCTGATGTTCAGTGCTTACGCTTGCGTGGCGGTGGTGCACTACCACCAGACGAGAAAGAAGCGTTGATTTAAAAGGCCCTACGGTTTAGCCGTGCGCATTCAATTGCGATAGGGCACAAGGGCAAATAGCCCGGAATTGAAACAAAGGAAACTAAGGAATTCGCTGTTACCTACATGCGGCATGACTGGCAGGGACGGACTCAGCGAGCGAAGCGCACTGTTTTTGCGCCCAATCGCAAGGCTGCCTATTCCCATTGGCTGGAAGTGACTAAGGATCAGCCGGGCCGACAGTTTGAGACCATGTCACAGGTTGTCATGCGTGCCGAGACTGTCACTAACGTTGTTCCTCGTTTCGTCTGATCAATTCATTCAGTAAAACCGACCGAAAACAAATAGGAGAATACAATGTCGGACGCTAAGAAGACCATCGAAATCAACGACCGCGCGACCGCTAAGGCTGTTGCCGAGCGTGTCGGTGTCAAGTGGCCGGTTGCCCAGGGTAAGCCGCCGCTTTCGGCTCTGTGGCACGCGCTTGACAAGCTCGGTTTCGAGGTCACGGGAACCTACGTTCCCAAGCCCAAGCCCAAGGTTGCCCCGGTTCCGGCCGGTAAGCGGGAATACGAGATCACCCGTACGCACAAGGGCAAGCCGAACAGCAAGGGTGAGCGTACTCAGCTTGCCAAGCCGGAAACGATCCGCGTTTCGATCGGTGAACTGCGCGAGATTCTGGCTTCGCACGGTCCGGGCTCGCTGGGCGACTCGCGGATTCGTGAGGCCATCTCCAAGCTCCGTGA
>Ga0209574_10000082_pt1:22500-25821 | contig 25821 bp, 9 predicted proteins | sample AgamicMgMarz_FD_187168 | JGI IMG/M metagenome (GOLD analysis project Ga0209574, IMG submission 187168) | Agave microbial communities from Guanajuato, Mexico - Mg.Ma.rz (SPAdes) (version 2) | ecosystem: Host-associated > Plants > Phyllosphere > Phylloplane/Leaf | place: Guanajuato... | reverse complement strand
AGGAAAGAAACCATGGAAAAACTGGTTAAAAAGTAATTATCAATACGGTAAATCTCAGAGAAAATGGTCTCATTTAGTACCACAAAAATGGCGAAATAAAATCAATAAATATTTGCGGGGTGAAAAAAAAAAAAAAAAAAAATGGAATCCTTTTTATTTATGGAATTCATATGAAAAAGAACAATTAATAAATTCCAATTACCAAAATGCAAAAGCCCCTTTATTGTTATTACAGAATGAAAAGGACAATTTTAAAAAAAACCAAAAATATGAGGTTTTATCATATCAATTTCTTTTTCATGAGGATACGAAGGATTCATATAGTTATAGGATACCATTCCAAGGAAATAAAAATAAAGAATTTTCTTATACTAATAATTACAACATACATAAAGGCAATTTTATTGATATGGGGTGGAGTATCCCTATCACTTATTATAGGAATATTACGGATACGGATATAGAGCAAAATCCGGATAGAAAATATTTTGATTGGCAAATTATCCATTTTGATCATCTTAGAAAGAAAGGTCGTAGTCGTATTGAAGCCTGGATCCATAATAAGTATACTAAGATTGAACCTAAGAATTATCAACTTGTTTATGAATTTGATATTGATGATGAAATTATTGATGAGAAAGAAAAAGAAATTTCTGAGAAAGAAAAAGAAATTTCTGAGAAAGAAAAAGAAATTGATGAGAAAGAAAAAGAAATTCATGAGACAGAAAAGAAAGAATGTTTTGATGATCAGAAAGATATTTTTTGTCACAAAATTTCTCAAAAATTTAACCGATCACATCAAAATAAAAAACTTTTTGATTGGATGGGAATGAATGAAAAAATACTAAGTCGTCCTGTATCGATAGAATCTTGGTTCTTCCCAGAATTTGTCTCACTTTATAATGTATATAAACGGAAGCCCTGGACTATACCAATAAATTTGCTTTTTCACGATTTTGAAAATTTTAGTGTCAATGAAGAGAAAAACGAGAATCCTAGTGTCAATGAAGAGAAAAACGAGAAGGCTAGTGTCAATGAAGAGAAAAACGAGAAGGCTATTGTCAAAGGAAAGAAAAACGAGAAGGCTATTGTCAAAGGAAAGAAAAACGAGAAGGCTATTGTCAAAGGAAAGAAAAACGAGAAGGCTAGTGTCAAAGGAAAGAAAAACGAGAAGGCTAGTGTCAAAGGAAAGAAAAACGAGAAGGCTAGTGTCAAAGGAAAGAAAAACGAGAAGGCTAGTGTCAAAGGAAAGAAAAACGAGAAGGCTAGTGTCAAAGGAAAGAAAAACGAGAAGGCTAGTGTCAATGAAGAGAAAATCGAGGATCCTATTGATCCTGTAACTCTAAATAAACAAATAAACTCGGGTCATCAAAGTTATATATCATTTGTCCAAAAGTACTTTGGAAAAAAAGAAAACAACATTAGTATACACGAAGACTTTCTTGACGCGGAGAAAAAGTTTGTTAGTTATCAAATGGACTGGAATAGGTTTGTGGAGGATCCGGACGTGTTAAGCAATATCGACCTAGGTGTTCTTATGCTTCAATTGAAAGAACACAAAATACAAAAAAGCTTTGCTATAACCTTTCTGAAAAAGGGAGATTTACATCTAGATCTAATGATGGAGAGTGGCTTTACACCTATGAACACATTGCTAGAAGAGGGAGCATTTTTTATTGAACCAATTCGCCTGTCTAAGATGGATGTGCAATTTTATTTGTATCAAACCATAGGTATTTCATGGGTTCATAAGAGTAAAAAACGCCAAAATAATCAAAAAAGATCCAGAGACAAAAACAATTATGATTTGCTTATTCCTGAAAATATTTTATCGCCTAGACGTCGTCGAGAATTGAGAATTCTTATTTGTTTCAACTCAAGGAATAATAAAGGTGTGGATAAAAACCCAGTATATTGCAATGGGAATAGGGTAAATAAAGGTAGTCAATTTTTTGATAAAAGCAAAGATCTTGATCGAGATAAAAAGAAACTTATCAAATTCTTTCTTTGGCCCAATTATCGATTAGAAGATTTAGCTTGTATGAATCGTTATTGGTTCGATACTAATAACGGTAGTCGTTTTAGTATATTAAGAATACGCATGTATCCACGATTAAAAAGGTAGTCGTTTTAGTATATAAAGAATACATATGTATCCACGATTAAAAACTCATTTATGATAGATTTATCTTAGATATTCCTTATCATCTAGTAGATAAATAGATGCGCACACGCCTTGTCTTACATCCAATTTCGATACATGATACTAATTCGATAACGTATCAATTAGATCTAGAAAAGAATCAACCGAATTTGCTTTATTCATTCATTTTCATAAAATGAGTGAATAAGGGAATTCGGATTATTATGTGTACAAGAGAAAAATAGCTGGCGTTATTATTACTGATTGGCAAAATTCCATATTTGGTAAAAAAAAAGGAAGGTTTCAATTTTATGAAAAAAAAATCATTCATATCTGTTATTTCGCATAAAGAAAAAGAAGAAAACAGGGGGTCCGTTGAATTTCAAGTATTCCGTCTTAGCAATAAGATAAAAAGACTTACTTCACATTTGAAATTGCACAAAAAAGACTATTCATCTCAGAGAGGTATACGAAAAATTCTAGGAAAACGGCAACGACTACTGGCTTATTTGTTTAAAAAAGATAAAGTACGTTATAAAGAATTAACCAGTCAATTGAAAATTTCGAAAGCTCAAATAAAAACATGTTAATTTGAATAGTCATCAATTCAAATTAGATTACTAAGTATGGCACCTTAAGGTATAATCATACTTTCCAAAATGGAATAAATAAAAGTATTTTGGGCCTCCTCTTTTTATTTATTTTCTAATAAGCCGATCCAATCCAGAAGTAGATTAATTCTAAAATTCTGGTAAATCATTGATTCATCTGGTATTTGAATATGTGGTTCATTTACTTTACTAGAACTAGATCGAAAATTAATCAAGTTAAAAAAAATTATAGATTCAATGTCACATTCAGTAAAGATTTATGATACATGTATAGGGTGTACTCAATGTGTACGAGCTTGTCCCACAGATGTATTAGAAATGGTACCTTGGGATGGATGTAAGGCTAAACAAATAGCTTCTGCTCCAAGAACAGAGGACTGTGTTGGTTGTAAGAGATGTGAATCTGCCTGTCCAACCGATTTTTTAAGTGTTCGAGTTTATTTAGGGCCTGAAACAACCCGCAGTATGGGTCTAGCTTATTGATACGTTTCAGAAAAGTCCACTTGAATCCATTCTATTCTATTTATATTTTATTTTTTTTTACCGACAAAAACCTGTACCGTACCC
>Ga0209574_10000082_pt1:0-5000 | contig 25821 bp, 9 predicted proteins | sample AgamicMgMarz_FD_187168 | JGI IMG/M metagenome (GOLD analysis project Ga0209574, IMG submission 187168) | Agave microbial communities from Guanajuato, Mexico - Mg.Ma.rz (SPAdes) (version 2) | ecosystem: Host-associated > Plants > Phyllosphere > Phylloplane/Leaf | place: Guanajuato, Mexico... | reverse complement strand
CTTGACTTGACTGATTCTAATTTAAATTCAGTCTTTCTTCTTTTTGACTTTATTTATGTAAAGAAGAGGAAAGACTTCTTTTTTCATTTTTTTTTTTCATTAAATGAAAGGAAAACTATCTATAAAAAAAATTGTATAGAATAGCTTCCATCTTCTCCACTGATAGTGAGAGAACGAAATCTGGGTAAATGCCAATACCTATTATTGGTAGAAAGATAGAAGTCGAAACAAATAACTCGCGCGGTCCAGAATCAAAAAAATAAGAGTTTGGAATATTAAATACCTTATATCCATAGAACATTTGACGTGACATAGATAATGAATAAATAGGAGTTAATATCATTCCAATTGCCATTCCCAAAATAATAAATATTTTGGCTAGTAAAAGATATTTTTGGCTGGTAATTATTCCACAAAATACTATTTATTCTGCAATGAAACCACTCATGCCCGGTAACGCAAGAGATGCCAGTGAAAAGCTACTGAAAAGTGTGAATATTTTTGGCATTGGAATAGCTATTCCGCCCATTTCGTCGAGATAAACAAGACGTATTCTATCGTAACTAGTTCCCGCTAAGAAAAAAAGTGCAGCACCACCATGAGAGATTATTTGTAAAATGGCTCCATTAAGTCCCGTATCCTTTAGAGAACTAATTCCTATAATTATGAAACCCATGTGAGATACAGAGGAATAGGCTATTCTTTTTTTTTTATTACGTTGTCCGAGAGATGTTGAAGCTGCATAGATTATTTGTATTGTGCCCATTATTATTAACCAAGGAGAAAATAGAAAATGAGCATGGGGTTGGTTGGGGTTCCATATTGATACGAACCAATCCATATGCTCCCATTTTAAATAAGATTCCCGCTAGAAGCATACAAGTACTGTAATGTGCTTCTCCATGGGTATCTGGTAACCATGTATGTAAAGGAATAATCGGTAATTTTACAGCAAAAGCAATAAAAAATCCAATATAGAATATTATTTATAATGCCAGAGGATACGATTGATTAACTAATGTTTCAAAATTGATGGTTCATTGGAACCATATAAACCAACACCCAGAGCTCCCATTAATAGAAAAATGGAACCCCCTGCAGTATACAAAATAAACTTAGTAGCTGAGTAGAGACGTTTCTTTCCTCCCCACATAGATAAAAGTAGATAAACAGGAATTAATTCTAATTCCCACATTATGAAAAAAAGTAAAAGGTCTCGGGACGAAAACGATCCTATTTGACCACTGTACATTGCTAACATAAGGAAATAGAATAATCGAGAATCTCGAGTAACCGGCCAAGCCGCTAAAGTAGCTAAAGTGGTGATGAATCCCGTCAGTAAAAAGGGTCCTATCGAAAGTCCATCTATTCCTAATCTCCAGTGAAAATCCAAAAAATGGATCCATTTATAATCTTCTGCCAGTTGGATTAATGGATCGTCCGGCTGGAAATGATAACAGAATGCGTGCGTAGGTTGTTAGAAGTAGCTCTAGCATTGAAATACATATAGTATACCACCGGATAACCTTATTTCCTCTATGAGGAAGAAAGAAAATAAAAGAACCTGCAAATATGGGCAAAACTACAATTGTAGTTAACCAAGGAAAATAATTCATGGTAAAGACAAGATACACTTGAGCCAAAAAAAACTAAACCCGTACCCGGAATTTATTTAGTTAGGGTACGGTACAGGTTTTTGTCGGTAAAAAAAAATAAAATATAAATAGAATAGAATGGATTCAAGTGGACTTTTCTGAAACGTATCAATAAGCTAGACCCATACTGCGGGTTGTTTCAGGCCCTAAATAAACTCGAACACTTAAAAAATCGGTTGGACAGGCAGATTCACATCTCTTACAACCAACACAGTCCTCTGTTCTTGGAGCAGAAGCTATTTGTTTAGCCTTACATCCATCCCAAGGTACCATTTCTAATACATCTGTGGGACAAGCTCGTACACATTGAGTACACCCTATACATGTATCATAAATCTTTACTGAATGTGACATTGAATCTATAATTTTTTTTAACTTGATTAATTTTCGATCTAGTTCTAGTAAAGTAAATGAACCACATATTCAAATACCAGATGAATCAATGATTTACCAGAATTTTAGAATTAATCTACTTCTGGATTGGATCGGCTTATTAGAAAATAAATAAAAAGAGGAGGCCCAAAATACTTTTATTTATTCCATTTTGGAAAGTATGATTATACCTTAAGGTGCCATACTTAGTAATCTAATTTGAATTGATGACTATTCAAATTAACATGTTTTTATTTGAGCTTTCGAAATTTTCAATTGACTGGTTAATTCTTTATAACGTACTTTATCTTTTTTAAACAAATAAGCCAGTAGTCGTTGCCGTTTTCCTAGAATTTTTCGTATACCTCTCTGAGATGAATAGTCTTTTTTGTGCAATTTCAAATGTGAAGTAAGTCTTTTTATCTTATTGCTAAGACGGAATACTTGAAATTCAACGGACCCCCTGTTTTCTTCTTTTTCTTTATGCGAAATAACAGATATGAATGATTTTTTTTTCATAAAATTGAAACCTTCCTTTTTTTTTACCAAATATGGAATTTTGCCAATCAGTAATAATAACGCCAGCTATTTTTCTCTTGTACACATAATAATCCGAATTCCCTTATTCACTCATTTTATGAAAATGAATGAATAAAGCAAATTCGGTTGATTCTTTTCTAGATCTAATTGATACGTTATCGAATTAGTATCATGTATCGAAATTGGATGTAAGACAAGGCGTGTGCGCATCTATTTATCTACTAGATGATAAGGAATATCTAAGATAAATCTATCATAAATGAGTTTTTAATCGTGGATACATATGTATTCTTTATATACTAAAACGACTACCTTTTTAATCGTGGATACATGCGTATTCTTAATATACTAAAACGACTACCGTTATTAGTATCGAACCAATAACGATTCATACAAGCTAAATCTTCTAATCGATAATTGGGCCAAAGAAAGAATTTGATAAGTTTCTTTTTATCTCGATCAAGATCTTTGCTTTTATCAAAAAATTGACTACCTTTATTTACCCTATTCCCATTGCAATATACTGGGTTTTTATCCACACCTTTATTATTCCTTGAGTTGAAACAAATAAGAATTCTCAATTCTCGACGACGTCTAGGCGATAAAATATTTTCAGGAATAAGCAAATCATAATTGTTTTTGTCTCTGGATCTTTTTTGATTATTTTGGCGTTTTTTACTCTTATGAACCCATGAAATACCTATGGTTTGATACAAATAAAATTGCACATCCATCTTAGACAGGCGAATTGGTTCAATAAAAAATGCTCCCTCTTCTAGCAATGTGTTCATAGGTGTAAAGCCACTCTCCATCATTAGATCTAGATGTAAATCTCCCTTTTTCAGAAAGGTTATAGCAAAGCTTTTTTGTATTTTGTGTTCTTTCAATTGAAGCATAAGAACACCTAGGTCGATATTGCTTAACACGTCCGGATCCTCCACAAACCTATTCCAGTCCATTTGATAACTAACAAACTTTTTCTCCGCGTCAAGAAAGTCTTCGTGTATACTAATGTTGTTTTCTTTTTTTCCAAAGTACTTTTGGACAAATGATATATAACTTTGATGACCCGAGTTTATTTGTTTATTTAGAGTTACAGGATCAATAGGATCCTCGATTTTCTCTTCATTGACACTAGCCTTCTCGTTTTTCTTTCCTTTGACACTAGCCTTCTCGTTTTTCTTTCCTTTGACACTAGCCTTCTCGTTTTTCTTTCCTTTGACACTAGCCTTCTCGTTTTTCTTTCCTTTGACACTAGCCTTCTCGTTTTTCTTTCCTTTGACACTAGCCTTCTCGTTTTTCTTTCCTTTGACAATAGCCTTCTCGTTTTTCTTTCCTTTGACAATAGCCTTCTCGTTTTTCTTTCCTTTGACAATAGCCTTCTCGTTTTTCTCTTCATTGACACTAGCCTTCTCGTTTTTCTCTTCATTGACACTAGGATTCTCGTTTTTCTCTTCATTGACACTAAAATTTTCAAAATCGTGAAAAAGCAAATTTATTGGTATAGTCCAGGGCTTCCGTTTATATACATTATAAAGTGAGACAAATTCTGGGAAGAACCAAGATTCTATCGATACAGGACGACTTAGTATTTTTTCATTCATTCCCATCCAATCAAAAAGTTTTTTATTTTGATGTGATCGGTTAAATTTTTGAGAAATTTTGTGACAAAAAATATCTTTCTGATCATCAAAACATTCTTTCTTTTCTGTCTCATGAATTTCTTTTTCTTTCTCATCAATTTCTTTTTCTTTCTCAGAAATTTCTTTTTCTTTCTCAGAAATTTCTTTTTCTTTCTCATCAATAATTTCATCATCAATATCAAATTCATAAACAAGTTGATAATTCTTAGGTTCAATCTTAGTATACTTATTATGGATCCAGGCTTCAATACGACTACGACCTTTCTTTCTAAGATGATCAAAATGGATAATTTGCCAATCAAAATATTTTCTATCCGGATTTTGCTCTATATCCGTATCCGTAATATTCCTATAATAAGTGATAGGGATACTCCACCCCATATCAATAAAATTGCCTTTATGTATGTTGTAATTATTAGTATAAGAAAATTCTTTATTTTTATTTCCTTGGAATGGTATCCTATAACTATATGAATCCTTCGTATCCTCATGAAAAAGAAATTGATATGATAAAACCTCATATTTTTGGTTTTTTTTAAAATTGTCCTTTTCATTCTGTAATAACAATAAAGGGGCTTTTGCATTTTGGTAATTGGAATTTATTAATTGTTCTTTTTCATATGAATTCCATAAATAAAAAGGATTCCATTTTTTTTTTTTTTTTTTTTCACCCCGCAAATATTTATTGATTTTATTTCGCCATTTTTGTGGTACTAAATGAGACCATTTTCTCTGAGATTTACCGTATTGATAATTACTTTTTAACCAGTTTTTCCATGGTTTCTTTCCT
>Ga0209574_10000077_pt1 | contig 28732 bp, 28 predicted proteins | sample AgamicMgMarz_FD_187168 | JGI IMG/M metagenome (GOLD analysis project Ga0209574, IMG submission 187168) | Agave microbial communities from Guanajuato, Mexico - Mg.Ma.rz (SPAdes) (version 2) | ecosystem: Host-associated > Plants > Phyllosphere > Phylloplane/Leaf | place: Guanajuato, Mexico... | reverse complement strand
CAAAAAACACTCTCTAGAAACATAGGGTGTTAGTTTCATACAGCAGGTCTAACTAACTTCAAAGGGAAAGTTTCTACCTCTGAGAACGAGGATGCTTCTTCTACGAAATCATACAGTCCTTTCTAACAAGAACTTAAAAGGTTTATCATCACTCTGAAAAACAGGGATAAAAGACGAAAAAAGAGACGTGATTTTTTAAAGGATTACTTAAAAAATAAGTTAGGAAATTGGAAGCCTAGACTTGGCAAAGAACCTACCTCTAACTCTAAGACGACGACTCAAGAAAATAGAAACCTTGATTAGATAATATTTCGGTGTAGGTATTTAGAAGTTTTTCACCATGAAAAATAGCCCCCGTTAGAAGTCTAGCTCTAGAGGGGACTTGCTTATAAGGTATATTTATTTAACAGCTGCTTTTAATTCTTTTCCCGGTTTAAAAGCAGGAACCTTTGAAGCCGGAATGGTCATTTCTTCGCCTGTTTGAGGGTTACGACCTGTACGAGCTGCACGTTCACGTATTTCAAATGTTCCAAATCCAATCAACTGAATTTTTTCTTCTTTCGCAAGTGTGTTAGAAATCGTTTCAAACAACGCTTCTACAGCTTTTTTAGCATCTTGCTTTGATAGTTCTGCTTGTGTTGCAACAGCATCTACTGGTTCAGTTTTATTCATATTCAGACACCTCACCTTCTTATTTTTAGATAATATGTAGAGATGCTAACATATCATAGCTTCTACACGCTTGTCACTTAATAAGGTTAGATAAAAGGAAGAGGAATTCCTGTTTTTTCGGGAATATTCATACTGAGATTTACTCTGTGGCGAAATGAAGTCCATTTAAGCTGGATAATGAGTCATTCATTGTAAAATCCACACTTATATATTATAAAAAAACATGTATATCAATTTTTAATTTAGCTCAAACTAATAACGTATTTCCCAATTGCCTGGATTTTAATAAGCCTTTGCCTCTGTTGAGCAAAGGTTTCTTTTTGATGAGTTTCTTCTATATAATGTGATAAATGTGTGGGCGAGATAAATAAGTCATTTTGAAAAGATTTTTGCGAATATAACTGTAATTAAAAAAGGTCACTCTAAAAGTTATTCATTTTTTAGAGCAACTAAATTTTTTATGCTTATCATAGGATTTCTTCCTCCTTCTTATTGTGTATGGGTTCATTTTTAGTATATAAGATGGATATGGATAATTTAACCTTTTTTAGTTAACTTGTCTCAAATATGTAGAAAATTAAATTGTAAAGGAATTATTGAGTAAAAGTGTTAAAGATAAATTCCACTTGTATATATTAACAAACGCATCCCTATCAAAACGAACATCAAAATAAAGATAATAAATATTAGATAATTTATACATAATTTATTAAATAAATTATTAATACTTTTTAATTTTAAATATAGATAATATTTATTTTTATCTTATTCGTAAAAGTAAATGGTAAAACACGTTAGGCAAAATTAGTTTAACCGTTATCTATATTGTAGAAAAAGTTCATATTTGTCGTCAGTTAAAGTAAATGATAAAACTATTATAATAAATGAAATAATTTAGTATTTACTTATTAGAATAATATACTTTTATAGACTCATCTTACGGTATCGATATAAAACTGTTATCCTTACATGTAAAAAGAGAGTTTGTCAAGATAGTAGGTGGGAACAGAAGAATAATTTACTCCTCTAGAAGTAGAAAAGGTAATCTATTAATAAAGTATAAACCACAAGGGTAGATAAGCTATGTTAACTGGGTACGAATATTTTGCAGCACTGGAGGTACCTTAATTATATTCTTCTCCCTACATTGATGGTATAATATGGATGATTGTATCAGTGAAAGGGGAGAAAGAGATGAACAAACTTGTATTCAAACAATTTGAAATCGGAAGGGAGTACTTCCTCAAAATCATAGGGTCTGTTTCTAAGGATCAAACTGATGTGCAGCCAGATGGTTTCAACAACACAATTCATTGGCATACAGGTCACGTTTTGACAGTTACTGAACAAACTATGTTTGGTTTTCCTCATGCAACAACTCATCTTCCAGCAAACTATATGGAATTGTTCGGGAATGGTACCAAACCAGCCGATTGGACGGGGGATGTACCTACTATGGATGAGCTTATGATACAGCTAAAGGATCAATTAGCTCGTATTCAGCAAATTCCTGCTGAACAGCTAAAAGATACCTTGGAAAAGCCGTTTCTGGGATGTAAAACCTTTGGAGAACTGGCAGGTGTTACACTGATGCATGAAGCAACTCATATGGGACAGATTCAGGCAATGAAGCGAATTATTGAACATGTGGGTGTGAAAAACTGAATTTGACAAAATGATATAACGAGGTTATCAACAGGCATAGCCATTTTCTCCTTTGCTTTACGTTAGAAAGGGAGGGTGGGGTTCACGTTATTATTTTGTATTAGATAGGCTTAATAAGCTGTCTCCTTCAACTACTGGGAGCATGGGTTTAAGAAAGGGATTGCTGTGGTGATCCCTTTTTATTGTGCAAAATGATATGGATATTTTTTGATAATTCTAAAATATGTAAGATATAATTAAATACATTGATAATAGTCTGTAATAAAGGAGTGTATAAATGAAGAAAATCTTTTCCTTTCTAATGATTGTATTGGTGTGCGCATTTGTATCTGCTTGTTCAAGTCAAACAAAAACAGAAACAGAAAGTAAAGCTGATAGCGAGAATAATTCCATAACACCTAAACCGAATGTAGAAGTTAAAGCTTATAAAGAACCATTAACTCGAGTAGGAGAGAAAGCAACACATCCTCTTGGAATATTTGTCTTGAATCAATTAAGTGAACCAAATACGAAGATTGAAGTAAGCCCACTTCATATCCAAGTGGAACGAATTAAAATCGTACAAAGTACAGAAGTAAGTGACCTCGGTAAGTATAACCTGAAAGAACGAGGGTTGAATACAGAAAAAATGAATGTGATTCAACTAACAACCACCTTAGAAAATACTTCAAATCAATCACTTGATTTAGGAAAAGGACCTATAAAAACATTGATTTTAAGCAGTGGAGAGCAAGTGAAAGTGTCTAAAATGAACGCAGACCCCAAAGATCGGAGCTTGAAAGCCAAAGAGAAAACGAAGTTTACGCTAATCTGTTTCCTATCCCAAGATCCAAAAGACCTAAAGTATGTTGAAGTGATTACAGATGTAGTGCGAGATCAAACGACTAAGAAGGAAGTAAGTCCTCCAAAGACAGTAGAAATCAAAATGTAAGTAAAAAAACAGCCTCTTATGAGGCTGTTTCCTATTCTTTTACGATTAAAATGAACAATATTCAACAACAGGACCAGATGTACCAGTTTTAATAAAATAATCAGGAGCATAACCAGTGTCAAAATCGCCGCGCCACCAATCATCATCCACCCAATCCCAGATTTTACTTCCATTGTAAGATTCACCATTAACATAACAATATAAGTAGAGTTTGTGTCCATCTGGAATATCTGTTTCAGTCCGTGTACCGTTTATGGTTGGAGTCTTACGAAGATCTAAACCTGCACCACCAGTCTTTTGAACTGGATATAACCCATCAGCATGGGTTACGGTTTGGTTTGTAAGTAAAACAACACCAGCTATTGCCACTGAAGCGATGGAGAATGCAACTTTTTTTAACATACGTTACCTCCCATAAAATATTTTAGTACATTTTTGGATCTCCCATGATGTCTATCAAACTGAGATAAGCAAATAACCGGTTTAGTTTAATAGACACCCGGTTAAACCAAAAATATACAATTCTAGTATAAAATACATTAATAATCTAAAAAAAACAATAAAAAGAAATGATATTTTGAAAATTGATACTTTTAACTTACATAAAATAAAAATAAATTCCTAAAGGAATATTAAGATTAACCCTCAAGCGAAATTAATATTTCTTTTACGTATGTTTCATCATTCAATGCAAAATTCAAAACCTTAAAATACTTTGATACTCCTTCCTAAATATCTTCATTGACTAGGCAAAATGTATCCCTTTAGTTACCATAATAGAGTTTATCGGAAATTATAACTTACAAAAAAGCAGTTGGAAGAATAACCAACTGCTTTTTGTAGGATGTTTTAATTTTCTATGTTATTCACTTTAAAATTTCTTGGTTATCCCAATTTTTCAAAGCCCATACTACATCATCATTTTCATTGATCGTAACTTCATCTAAACCTAACTCTATAAAATTCCTGTTTACAAAAACAGCCCAATGTATATTTTTCTTTGGAATTGAATGGATACCATTTATAGATATAATATTCCCTTGGGATTCTTCTATGTTAAAGGCTCTTTTTGTTACTTCGTATAATGTCTCACCTTCTTGAAATGAAACTTCTTTTGAAGCAATAGTCACGTTTTTATCATTTACAATTCTGAAAGTACTCGTCATCTCTAATGCGTTTGTAGGGGAATAAACAAAAAAAAGGAATAGTGGTAAAGATATTAGTATCTTTTTAATAAGCATTTTTGAATCTCCTTTTGACGTATTTTTCATATTATGAGCACTTTAGTGAAAATTATATTCTTTAAATATAGTTCAGTGGTTGATACGTAACAGAAAAAACTCCCTGGTGTTGAACTGCACCCCAATTAATTGGACGCTGTTCTTAAGCAAAGAAATATTTTCACATCTCATTTCTTAATGGCCTTTAGAATAGTTACAAACCTCTTGGGAACATTAATTTTATGGAGGTGATTGTAATGAACAACAACCAACAACCAAACAAAACTTCAGCAGGAACGAATGCTGCAAAAGTAAAACAACAAAATGCTGCATCTGCGTCTAACAAATTCGGAACAGAATTTGCTAGTGAAACAGATGTACAAGCAGTAAAACAACAAAACGCTCAAGCAGAAGCTAAGAAAAATCAAAACGCTGGACAATAATAATTAAAGAAACATTTTGAGTCAACTACTCAAGATATAATAAAGTATCAAATCAACATTTGGATTATGTATAGAAAAAGACTGTATCTTTTTAACCAAAAGAAGCAGTCTTTTTCTATTTTTAACTATATAAATCGGAAAAGTGTAAAAAACAGAGGATAAGAGTTACTGATGCCATCATCTAGATTATTTTTACTACACTATTTGTTTTCGTTCTCGATTAGGTAACCTGCCTGTTTGGAATAAAATTTTATTGCTTGAGCAAACTACCCAAGATGCATTAAAGCATCAAAAATTCCACATGATTAAAGAGAAAAACTACCTCCCTCTCGCAAAGGTAGTTTTTCTCTTTTTAATTTGTATGCCATATACAATTTTAGTTACCATAATGAAAACTCGTGGAAACTATGAGTGTGATAAAAGTAATGACCATCTTTTTGAATAAATGGATATGATATATAATAAACCTTTACTCAAAACATTTTGAAGGGAAATGTAATATGATAATTTCTAAGTCAGGTAAAACACATAAAGTGAAGCATCTGGAACCTGCAAGTATCTTATTCTTGGAGTTTTTAGGATTAATATTGCTGGGCACCGGCTTGTTAATGATCCGGGCTGCTACAAGTGATAGACATCATTTAAGCTTTATTGATGCTCTCTTTGAAGCCACTTCTGCTGTATGTGTAACAGGCCTAGCTGTTGTAGATACCGGAACTACATTTACTTTATTTGGACAGCTCATTTTGCTTGTGCTCATCCAAGTTGGTGGTTGGGGATTCATGACTATTGGTATACTGATGTTTATTGTACTAGGTAAAAAAATTGGATTACAACAAAGATTAATACTTAAGGAATCTCTAAATGCTTTTTCCCTACAGGGCGTTATTGCATTAGTCCAACGTGTTGTGCTAATCACATTGGCTGTGGAAGGTATTGGAGCGCTTATCCTAGCTATTCGTTGGTCTCAAGAAATGAGCTGGGGAAGAGCAATCTATTATGGGATATTCCATTCTATATCGGCTTTTAACAATGCAGGATTTGGTTTGAAACCAGACAATTTAAGTAAATGGGTAGGAGATCCAACCGTAAATATTATGATTACGTTACTCTTCATAATAGGAGGGACTGGATTCTTTGTTATTGCAGGTGTTTTTCGAAAACGAAACATAAGGAAGTTTTCTCTTCACACTAAAATCGTATTAGTTTCAACTATCCTCCTAAATGTCGTAAGCACACTCATTATTTTTGCTTTAGAATATCATAACGCTCATACTTTAGGTCAATTGAGCATGGGCGATAAATGGTGGGCAGCTTACTTTCAGGGAGTAGTTCCCCGTACTGCTGGTTTTAATACCTTGGATATTGGGGCACTCACATTACCTTCAAAAGTTTATATAATGGGGCTTATGTTTATTGGAGCTGCCCCAGGTTCAACAGGCGGTGGAATCAAAATAACGACGTTTGTCTTAATATTGTTTGCTTTATGGTCAGTATTGACAAATAAAGAAGAGATTAATGTTTTTCGACGCCGAATTCCTAAATCGCTTGTTTATAGAGCTTTTTCTATTGCTACTTCTGGAATTATTTTTGTTTCTATTATTTTCTTTCTACTTACAATCACAGAAAAAGGTGTAGATATGTCTACTCTTTTGTTTGAAACGTTCTCTGCTTCCGGAACAGTTGGATTAAGTGCTAATTTTACAGGCGACTTAAGTCCTATCGGCCGAATTCTTATTACGATTATGATGTTTATTGGCAGAGTGGGGCCTCTTACCATTGGTTTTGTGCTTGCGATTCGCTCAAATAAGCAATCTAAAATTCGGTATGCAGAAGAAAAGATTCTTATTGGCTAAAAAATCTCCTTTAAATATATGCTTTGGTCAACATGTTCATAATTGTCGGAAAGCTTAAAAAAGCAGCCCCATTCTTTAGGGCTGCTTTTAATTAACCATTTTTGGAAGATAAGTGAGCATATTGTTGATATTATTTATTTACATTAAACCAGCCTTTTCGTTTAAACCAGAGAATCATACCGATTGTCATTAAAGCCATAATTCCTAAAACAATATAATATCCGTAGTGCCAGTGCAGTTCAGGCATATGATCAAAGTTCATTCCGTATAACCCTACCGCAAAGGTGAGAGGGATAAAAATAGAGGAGATAATTGTTAATGTCATCATAATGGAGTTCATCCGATTGGCGTTAAGTGAAAGGTAATTATCTCTCATATCTGATGTCATATCTCGATTGGCTTCCACCATGCTTGTTAATTTTATCAAGTGGTCATAGATGTCATTAAAGTAGGCTTTCTGCTCCGCAGGTATATGTAAATGTTCAGAATTAATAATTCGATATAGCAGATCACGCATAGGAAGAATGGTTTTTCTAAGCTTTAATAAATCGCTTCGGATATCAAAAACATCATTCATTAGTAAAGCAATTGATTTTTTGGCATCTCTGCTTTCAATTTCATTTAATTTATCCTCAATTTCATACACAATTGGAAAGTAATCATCCACTAATTGGTCTAGAACCGCATAGGCAATATAGGATACTCCTTTATTAAATCCACTAGGATGCTGTAAAAGGCGTTGTCGCACTGTTTCAATACTGAGTACCGGTTTAAAGTGAAAGGTCACTAGATAATTTTCCCCAATAAATACGTCTACTTCTTCAACATCTAACGTGTTGCTATTTAAATAATGAAGAACTAAAAAGCTGTAACCCTCATAATAATCAAGTTTAGGACGTTGTAATAAATGAAGACAATCTTCGATAGCTAAAGGGTGAAAGTGGAAAAACGTCTCTAACACTTTTGCTTCCTCTTCAGATGGAGAGGCAAGATCTACCCAGAACCACTTAATTGAAGGGTCAGATAAGTGATCAAGGGATACATCTTCTTTGACGTGTAAGTCTTGTGTGATAGCGATTGTTCGAATCATACTGCTGCTCCTCCATGTGATTAATGATTCTCTATTGTATAGTATGTTACATAAAATAAACGATTAATCCGACTGTTAACAAGGCAATGAAATCTTTCTGATATTTTCTTCTCTTTTCTTCAATTGTATCTTTATTTTTCCCAAAATATTTATCTATAAAAATAAGGAAACTAAGGAGGATATCCAGTATTAAGAAATGAAAGAAATGATCTGTAGTAGTCAATGACATAATAATTCTCCTTATTTCTCACCTTTAAGCGAGGGGATAATAAAATAAGTCTCTCTTCATATGTTAATCAGGTACAAAAAGTACTAAAATCAATTTAGCTGTAGAATAACGCATAGGATAATAAAGAAAGGATTTGTTTTTTATTGTTTTCTTTATCCTAATGTCTATCATTAAAACATACAAAACAACTTATCGAAAAAATTGCAAAGCGCTATAAACGACCCATAGAAAACAGGCCACCATAACTTGTTTTTCTAGGCAAAGAATAATTGTCCATAGTATCACTAAAGCTAAAATAGGAATAGATAGCTTTCTTATCATTCACACCTTTCCTTTCTTCATTATTCTTCTATCTATATTCATGAAAACGTAGTGAATTGTCTTTTTTGTGCAAAAAAAGACGCCTATTATGGCGCCTATATCCAACGAAATAGTTTGGAAAAGGGGAAAGATGTTAACTCTAAGAATTAACATGATCTTATTTGGTCCTTCCCCTTTTTAAAAGAAAAAAAACAATTGATATACAGAGCTCTAGTTAACATAAAACAAATTCTAGGAAACAAAAAAGGTGTCCTTTAGTAAGTTAGGACACCCTTTCATTATTTAATTAACTAATTCTTCTTCATGAAACAAATTAATTCTTTTCTGCTAAGATTATTAAAAACATCGGTCTTCTAGTTTCATGTACCATTTCAGGTATACTTTCTAACATTTCATCAGAAGGCATTGGTTCCTTCACTGCTTTGATTGTAAAACCTGTACGAATCAGATCATTCATGTAAGTAGAAATCGTACGATGATATTTTATTACATCCTCGGTTAAAAAGGACGTATGACGAATCCCTTCCTCCTGATAATGATCAATAGGCCAATGCACAGGGTGTCCATCATGATCATAGTACCAGTCTTGTTCATTCCGAGAAGTGAAAATTGGATGCTCTACTGAGAAAAGAAATGTACCACCTGGCTTTAAAAAGCTGCCTACCTTTTTAGCAACTTCCCCAAATGACTTGATGTAGTGAAAAGCTAACGAACTAATGACCACATCAAATTCTGATTTCTTAAAATCAATATCTTCTATCGGCATTTGGACATATGAAATAGAAGGGTCCTTTGTTTTTTCACGAGCTTTTTCAAGCATCTTTTCAGATATGTCAACGCCGATTACTGAACGTGCTCCTTGTTCATGTGCAAACTGGCAATGCCAGCCGAAACCACAACCTAGATCCAGTACTTTTTTGTCTTTCATATCTGGCATTAATGCTTTTAATACATGCCATTCACCAGCACCTTCAAGCCCTTTAATAGAACGTGGCATCTGCTCGTAAGCAGAAAAAAATTTTTCAACATCATATTTATTTTGTTTCATTACTGATAACAACTCCTATATAGTAAAATAGCCTCCTAAGATCACTTAAACGTCTATTACAGGAGGCTACCTATCTTCTTCTTACCATTATGACCACTCCATTTCTATTCTAGAATACTACCAAAAATCATAACATAAAGGCTGACTATTTGAGGGCAGAAAAATTCGTCCATTCCTTTAAGGTAATAATAAAATCTTTTTTAACTTATACCCTATACATGTTTAGTTAACATAATGTGCGTTCTCGAAACTGAAAAATTAATTAAAAGGATTTTTATTATCTTTGAACATTCTACTTTTCTTCAACTCCTAATTATGCAGCCTTTCTTTTAAATGATAAAATAGGTAAAACTACTTTTTTAGGGAAGTTAAACTCGGAGGACGAATTATAATGGATAATTTGCACTTTCTAGGAGAGAGAATCTTAGAAAAAAAATATGAGATTGCAAAAATGGTACATACGAATAGAATGGCCGACCTTAAAGAAATAAAAGACGTCAATCTTACAAATGAAGAAATTATTGAATTAAGGGCAAACTTCATCGGTTATTTTGGACAGGCTCTCATGGCAGGAATCGATGAAAAAACAATTTTTGATCAAATAGTGAAATGGGCAAAAGAGTCAGGAGAATTCGCATCAAATCTAGGTATTTCTCTGAGTGAGGCTTTAGAAGATACGACCTATTACCGAAAATTTATATGGGAAGTCCTTAAAGAAGAAATAAGAAAGCATAATATGTCTACAGAAACAATATTTGAATTAATTACTATCATTGACCCCTTATTAGATAAAGCTGTTTTTGCTTTTAGTTTAACTTATGTGAATATTCATCAAGAAACACTAAAAAAAGCAAAGAGCGCTTTCCTCGAATTATCCGTACCTGTAGTTCCCATCACCAAAGGTATTGCTATTCTGCCTCTCATTGGGGAGATAGATACGGAAAGAGCAACGCTTCTACTAGAAGAAACATTAAAGAAAGCAAATGAACTGAAATTATCACACATGCTATTCGACCTCTCCGGCGTAATGATTGTAGATACCATGGTTGCCCATCAAATTTTTAAAATTGTAGAGGCGTTAGGGCTTCTTGGGGTAAAAACAATATTAATTGGTATCCGTCCTGAAGTTGCTCAAACAATGATTCAACTTGGAATTGATTTTAGTCAAATAACTATAAAAGCAAATCTAGAACAAGCGCTTCTTGGTTTAAATTTAACCATAGATTCCTTAGAATAAATGCTCTTATCGAGACAGTACTAGCAGGCTTAAGCCTGCTTTTTCTTCTACTTAGAAGTATAAAGGTAAGCTACAAAGAGAAAAATAATACCAAAAAGGAAAAAATATGATTGGACTTATAATAGCTATTATCCTGTTTAATCTTATTGCATTTAGAACGAACACAAGATTAACCTTAAACCAAATCCTTCACCTTTGGACATTCACTATAGCTTTTCAACAGATTTTCGACCTTATGATTAATATTAAATATCATGGTTACTGGTACTTTACAAAAGGAGTTGACTGGAAAGCAATACCTGCTCACCTTGCACTACTCCCACCTGTCAATATGTTGTTTCTAAATTGGTATCCGTTTGAAAAAAATATAAGGCACAAAATTGGTTATCTAGTTATATGGGTCATTGCCATTTTAATTTATGAATTAATGACATTGCTTCCTGAACCATGGGGATACTTTCATTATGGGTGGTGGGAACTATGGTATTCAGCTATTATCAATCCTATCTTATTTCTAATTTTATTAGGTTATTATAAGTGGGTTCTTAAAGCAGAAAATAAACTTCTTACAAAATAAATAAAATTTAATATATTGAACAAACTATTAAAGATACGTGAGGTATCTTTAATACCTTGATACGTTACAGAAAAAACTCCTGGCCAACAACAGGAGTTTTTTCTCTTTTTATGCTGTATATGATATACAAATCTAGTTACCATAATCAACATTATCGGAAGACAAAAACCTTAAGAATCGACAGATTCTTAAGGTTTTATTTGCACTCGTCACTACTACAATTTCTTTGCTCTTTTTAATATGTCATCAACAAACTTCTTTTTTTCATTTGTATATGAAATAACATCATTTGGGTATTTATTTGCAAGTTTTTCTTTTAGTTTTATATACTCTATCTTTGCATTAAGATTTAATCGTAAATAATCTCTAAAGGAAATTTGATCTATCCATAGATTCTGATTATATATCATTACATGTAAAAAATGAGTGATTTTCTTTTTTCTGTACCTTGTAAAAACATGTTTACCATCTATACTTACTGGCACTTCAACATATCCAAGTGCCTTTACTTTTTCTTTTAATTCTATAATTACATCCAAAGAGCTAACACCAATTGCAATATCAATAATTGGTTTAGCAAAGAGGCCCTTAATAGACGTACTTCCCACATGTTCAATTGCGATGATAAGTTCCTTTAATTGAGAAGATAACAATTCCCTCTCTTCGTTAAATAACTTACTCCATTTATCATTATAAGGTTCGAGTTTTACTAAACCACGTTCGAGTCCTAACATTACAATTCCCCCTTAGTGCCAGAAAGATAAATTACCTAAGCATTTCTTTTTAAGACATATCTAGGCGGTGCACCATACCCTTGTTCGGACTCAAAGTACGCAAGCTTTCCTGGAATACAGGAAATGATCGAAGGCATACCAAGACCTACTATATGCTCTAGAGCAGATGATAATGGCATCTCTTTCCCATCTATATCCTCATCCCAGGAAATTACATAACACTGGTTAATAGGTCCATATTTCCTTAATAGGGTTTCTAAATCTTCTTTATTAAAGTTAGCTTTTGAAAGTTCAATTAGGTATTTCTTTCTTAGAGTAGTAGTATAGTTATGACAAAGTCTGCTTAGAGCATCTAAACGCTTCTTTGGAGAAGCCAATTCGTGTAGGACTCTTTCCTGTATTCGTTTTTCAAAAAAAGCCTTAACAATTAGCTGTTCTTGTGTTCTGTTCATTTATTTGCCTCCCTGTAGCCGCAATTTACATAAATTCTTATTTCTTCAGCTAAAAGAAAACTCCTATATTGCTAGGCAACTTTAATTAACATAAAACGGCTTATCGGTAGTTACTCTTTTATTCTCATTATTGGGTCTTGATCATGAAACGCTATACATAGGGGAACATTAACTTTCATACTCTGGGCGACTGTTCCTAAAGCTGTAACTGTTCTTATAACTAGAAATAGTGTTACAGCTTTTGCTTTTTCCGTGGCATCAAACCCATTCTCTTGATAAATTTGAGCAAACTCTTTATTAATAGGCCCTTCAATTTCGTCAATCCACTCACTAGCCCAATCATCATCACCTTCAGACAGGCTGCTATATTCATCACAAACAAAAAATGTGCTTTCCCAATCATTCTCCATATCATATTCAAAATAAATGGCTTCTACGGATTGTTCATTTACTATATGCAAAACTTCTTGGAGATTACTCTTAAATTGTGTTTGAAGAATATCTAAATTTATATTACGAATTCTTGTTGCTACGTCATCTCCCGCAATAGTAGAGCATAATCCATAATACTTAGCTTCAATTTCTTCAAATGACTTTTGAAACAATTCTACTTGTATTTCATCTAGGTAATCAAAAATATCCATTAGATTTATTCCTTTCTATAAATAAAGATGGTGAAAGAAGTTTCTCTTTCACCATCTTTTATTTTGCTTTTAAATCAAATTCTTCTGTTTTACCGTCCCATTTGATAGTTACATGAAAAGGTTCAGAACTATCTTGTTTTGCACATCCTTCACAAGCATCATTGATACTCATTTTGCCATCCACTGGTGTTGAGGTTTTATCGATACTGCCATAATTACCTTCAATTTTATATGTAACTTCTCCAATATTATCTTTATTGGATCCCTTATAAATAATGCTTCCTTCACCAGTTTCCCTATCTTTATCTTGGGTTAAGAAATATTGAGATTTCCAATTATCACTTTCCCCTTCAAAGCGTAAACTCTTATCTTCTTCACTACAGCTAGCAAGAAGAAGTAATGTACAAGCAAATAACATGAATAAACTGAGCTGTCTAAATTCCAATTTCACATCCTCCTAAAAATATCTATTTTTATGTTAACACATCCAATTTCGATTAAGGAGAAAAATGTATATTATATTCAATGCTAGTTTACATAAACACTCTTTCCGGTACACATACCAAAAAAGAACCCTTGGTAGGCAAGGGTTCAAAGTTTGTTGTCCGAACGGGATATGCAGCTTTTTATACATCCTTGATTTAACGGGTTTTACCGTAGATATGAATGACCTGAAGATGTATAAAAACTCTGCGTTTTATACATATGCTTAAGGTTGTCCTATATTGCCTTATTTATAAAATTGTTGTACAATTATTCAGACTTTTTTATGAATTGAAGCATACAAATTCCCTAAAAGCTATCCGTCCTGCAACGATGGGGTAGCTTTCTTTTTTTTTGTTAACGATAATAATTACTGTAACATCTTGTAATAGATTACAATGTCTCGTCCGTAAAAGTATACAATTTTAGTTAACATAAAGCTGATTATCGATATGAAAAAATAACCTTCGATAGAAGATCCCTTTGTTGCTTATTCAATTAAAGCGCCCGATTGCGTAATCTCGACATCAGTTAATGATTATTAAAATTAAAGCCTATGGTAGTTTGAAAATGTTAAATTGAGTTTTAGAGCAACAACTTTTTATATATTAACTAAGTGAAGTTCAAGATTGGCATTAAGCATTTATCGTTTTATATTTCTTGTCATTCCAATTGAGTATTTCTTAAATCCTAAAGATTCATAATAGGACTCCAAATTTTCTACACACATAAGTTGAGGAATAACTCGATTTTGCTCACAATGTTGAATGATTCGGTTCAACATTTCTTTGCCGATACCCTTAGATTGATATTTTGGTAGCACACCGACTCCGCAGATAATTCCAGTAACCACGCCATCCGATATCACACGTCCCATACCCACCAATTGTTGTTTATCAAAAGCATATATTGCATACCAACTTTGATTGCACATTTGTTTTAAATCATTAACTGTTAATCCAAGTGAATTCCATCCTAAAGATTCGTATAAGATCAGTAATTGCTTAAAATTTTCAGGGTGATCACTTATATAACGTATACTGTTTTCCATATATAGCACTTCCTGTTTTTTTTGAATTTCCCCATACGTGATAATGTTCGATGTTTCATTTCGGACTCCTCCTGTTTCACTATTCATTATTGACATAACAAAAGGTATCGGTAGTCAATCTATCTATTTAGAATTCTATAGAAATCCTCCCAGACCTTGTTCTGAAGAGATTTCGTGTTAACATAAAACTCGTTTGCGGAAGTGAAAAAAGCGCAAACCCGTTCAGTAACAACTCGTTTGCGCTTTTTTTCTATTATGAACGAGCATAATTTCCATATCTATTAATTACCTTTAAACTTCATAAAAAAGTACACAAACAGATAGTTCGCAAAAAACGTTCGTATTTGTATACCTTTACGGACTTTTGTTTTGGATAGGAAATCTATTATTTTCACGGACCGTTTAATTTTGAAATTGAATTACGAACGTCTTCTAAAAACTATACACTTTTACGAACATTTTTAGCAGAATAATAGTCATATAAATCCAAAATATTATAATAGTGTAGTTAGTTTGTATATTTACATAGAAATTATTAAATAAGCTAAAATTATATGCATTAGTTATTTAGTTTATAATCGGTATTAAAGTGGTCATTAAAGATATTGATTAAACAAGAAAAGTGATTTCTTTTATTAAGTTCTATACTCGATAGATAATAACAAAAGCTATTTAAGTTTATGGAGTTGATAAAAGGTTATCTAATTGTTTTAGGGAATATAATAAAAAAGAGCTTTCCTTTGAAAGCTCTCTAAAAACTTAATTTAATAAACCTTATTAAACTTTTTTTAGACTTTTAAAACTTAAGCCTTATATGCAATAATATTACCTTTTGGATAATCTCCATGCCACCCGCAAGGCAAATATCCTGATCTATACAATTTAAAAATACTTTCAAAGAACTTATTGTTTGTACCATTAACTGCTCTACTAATCGCACAGTTGTTTAAATCTGCTACGATATCCTCAAAAAAATCGTCATAGTCTTCTAGACTCTCCCGTAAGTTTTCAGCTATAGCTTCTAATATCGATTCTAATTCTTGAGGTTTTTCACCATCTGCTAGATCATAATATTGCTCCCATACGTCACTCATTTCTAATTCTCTAATATCCTTCCAAGTATATTCTTCTTCACCATATACTTCTTCATATGCAAGATATTCAGCCTTATCATAATCTTGGGTTACTTGTATTTTATCCACTTCGTCTTTTTCTAGAGAGAACTGACCATAATTTTTAGAAAACTCGATAACTTCTTCTACTAGGTCGTTAAACTTACCAAAATTATTCATTACTTATTGAACCACCTTTCCCATAAATCCATCGTTGCCCCTCCGCCTCTTTTCCAGACGGGCTTTATTCTTATATTACCTTTTTCTCGTTCTCTTTTATATGATTCTATGCCTATCTCCTTAACCTTTTTTAGTTCTTTTTCCAAGTAATTATCTTTTAAATACAGTGGAAGACCTTTCTCCTGAAGAACTTTTAATTTGGTCTGTAGTTCAAAAACCTGCTTCTCTAAATCATCTACACTTTGATTTACATCCATTTCATCAAGTTTTTTTCTTACAAAATTGCTATATACTGAATGATAACCTTTGTGACGAGATGTTGCACTAACATTTTCTTCAGGAATTTGAAGAAAAAAACCGTTTGAAGCATGATCCATGTCCATTCCTATTTTTTTTATAATTGGATGACTTCTAAATTCTTTAGGAATAACGTGCTGAGCTTGGTAAGGAGTTCTCTTAGTAGATCTTGGCAGGCCCATTTGTTCAAACATATTTTTCCCAAGTTTCGTTGAGCTTCCCCCGGTAACTTCCCCAGGCTTTCCAGGTATTAACCTCTGAATGTTAGTGTTAATTGTTGTAGGTACTCTTTCTCCAACCTTCATTGTTGAAAACAGATGTCCCAACCTTTCTACATTATTAGCTTGGTTCATAATCGGTGTATTAATAAAATTCTCCATTGCAAATGCTAGCTTTAAATCAGCAGTATTTTGAATACTAGTTTTAACAATTTTTTCTTTGATATATTTAACATCTGCAATACTTTTTGTTACATCCTTCGCGATTCCAGCCGTACCCTTTACGGAAACTCCTACTCCCAGAAGCCCTCCCGCAGCTTGAAACAAACTAGCCTGTTGCTCTTCTTTCGTAAGCTTATTTCCTAATACGTCTTTACCTGTTGTAAACTCGTACATTCCGTTTGTTAATATGAGTCCGTACAGCCCTTTTTCCGTTTGTTCGAGTGTTTTGAAAGTTTTAGGTGTTTGGTAAAGAGCCATTGCATGATGTGCAGCACTCATGCCTTTTGTAGTTTTGTAGACCGCATTTCCTCCTTTTGCAGCTCGTCCTGCCCAGCCTACGAAAGGAATAAATCCAGCTGCGGCCATCGCTCCAGCAGTCACCCGTTGTGTAGCAGAAAGTTTTTTATGTGTAACTGGATCGAATCCTTCTGTGGCTCGCTTAAAATCATAGTATCCCGTAAGTTCTCCTGCAATGTCCAATCCCTTTTCATACCACGGTTTATTGGCTTGAATCTGTCTTTGTTTTTCAGCTTCAATAGCTTCTTTTTGAGCTTTGATTTGCTGCCTTTGTTCTGCTTTTCCTTCTACATAATCTGAAGCTACTTTATCAATTTGCAGCTGTGTTTTGTACGCCTCACTATTTTTGTATGCCTTGGCATCAAAGACTAGCTGATAAGCACTACCTCCTTGGGAGGTCATCTGTTCCAAACCATTTACGCTGAATTGCACAGATTCGTAGATGGGACCTAACATGCCATATTCACTTGAAAGCTGATTATCTAGTTCTTCTACTGCGGTGATAGTATCTGTTCTTTTTTTCTCAGCTGCGCTTATATCATCTTCAATTGCCTCTGTAGAAAACGGTGTAATATGTATAATATCTTCAATATTGCTTAAAATGGATTCAAGTTCAATGTGCTGCTGTTCGACCATCTGCTTGGAACGATCATTGGCAACTGCCAGCTCTTGTTCTAAAAACGATACATCTACAACCGTATCACCTTTTAATTTAGCTTGTTCGGCATAGTCTGCAATACTATTAAAATAGGATCGATGTGAAGAAACAAGACTTTTCCAATGCGTGACGGTATCCACTTGTGTTTTATAAAAGCTTTTGATGTTGTCGGCACCTTTTCCTTGAAATTCATGATCTAGTGTAGCCACGTCATGAAGAGCTTTTTTTAATGCGTCTAGCTGCTCATCAAATAATTTATACGCTTGCACACGGCCTTTTGCATATGCCAAAAGCGTATTGGCTTCATATACTTTTCCCATTATAAACCCTCTTTACCTTCTGATTAGTGCATCTCTGATGCGACATTTTCCTCTATTATCCATTATAAAATTACTAATACACTATCTAAATAGGATAATAAGACCTTTTACAAGTTGGTTGATTCATTAAAAAGGATATAATTTCAAAATAAAAGATAATAGTCATAGGTATAAGTGTTTATATTTAATTTATATCATGTATAAAAACATCATGCTTCATTTTCAAGAAAAATGTATCTTTACTCCCAATAAAAAATACATAAAATGGTATTTGAGGAATACCAAACATTGAGAGGTGTTGATTATAGAAATTCCTAAGAAGATGCGAAATTGGCTAATTGGTGTCATTGTAGTAATAGTGATTATTACTATCGCTGGTGTATCTGTATGGACTGTTACTGACCATCATAAAGAAGTGGAAGTTTATAATGAAGAACCGTTGTAAATGAAAGGGGAAAGCAGGATTTCATATCTGCTTCCAAAGAAACAAAATTGTTCACTTCGTTAAAGTAAATAAGGAGGCTGTTATGAGAAAAATTTCGAAACATCATCCTGTCCAACAAAAATATAAAGATGTATGCTTCATTTTAAGAAATTATAGCAGGTGTTAAATAATCCATGCTCACTATTTGTGGTAATCTAATAAGAGTCAATTAGAAAAGAGTGATCAGCATGGAAGAGAAAGAGCAGCAAGAAATAGATCTTGATAAGATTTATGATTACAATGAATTTCCAGATAAAAAAAGTGGTCGTTTCGATAATTGCAATTCAGCTTACTTTAAAAGTTCCGTAAAAGGTGGCGTTTTCTTACGTGAATGTCGAGAGTGTGGAATGAAGAAGATTATCTAAGTATAGAAGATTAGAATTAAAAAATAATGAAAAGAGAAGGTAAATACCTTCTCTTTTCTAATTTAATCTTATTTGCACTCTTTTTAAAACTTGAAGCATTTGATTCACCAAGCTCCCACTGATCCTCCTTACGTTCTACTTTAGCCGTTGGGACATCTTTCGAACTGTCGTCCATTTCATGAAAAATATAAACGATTAAGACAACAACAAGCATATAAAGGCCCAGCACATCTTGCATCCCCATCTACTATTGGAGCTATTGGACGATGTATGTTTTCGTTTACGCATGCATAAAGTGGTGACCCAAACGGTTCATTTGTCCATTGGCTACAGCAAACAAACAGTTGGCGGCTTCTCCAGACAAAAGAAAATGGATAGTATATGTGGAAAAAACAATTAGAGAGAACCTTCTGATATATTAAACAGAAGGTTCTATGAGGTCAGAAGTCGTGGAAGCTTTTCAGCAATAAATATACCGGTCAAAATTTTCTCTACTCATATTTATTTTGGAACTAGAGGCACTTAATCCTGAACGATTTATAACTTGTTCAGTACTTTGGTCTTCTTTAGGTATACTAAGTTCAAGTCCTTGTATAGTGAAAGGGTCATACATATACTTTGTTAGGTGACTTCCTACATCTGACATTATATCCACCTCTGTTATTAACGATCATTTTCTATATTTTCTTGTATATTACTTAATATGTTTTTCGTATTAGTTATTTCGTCTAAATCTTCTAACACGTGCATGTTAGTAGAGGTCGGATTATTTAAGTGTAAATGCTTTGCATAATCATTGTCGAATTTTCCTAAATAATTTTTTTTACTATCTAATGGTTCATTGACACCAGATTCTCGCATAAAAAAACCTCCCAAATATATTGTTTGATTTGAGTAAAAAAATATAAGAGGTAGTATAAGACAAAATAACTTTCCTGTTATAGAAACTCCTTATGGATAATATTCCAAATTTCTTTTTCCACTAATAAAATGTTATAAGCACCAAAAAGTAAAGTAATTTTTTTCTTAATGGAAAGTATATAACTATAAAGTATTAACAGGAGTGATCAAATGTTAACATCTGAAGAAAGTAAAAACGATGTACCACGTCCACAACATTATTTAAAGCTAATAAATGACACTGATAGAAAATTGAAGTTAGAGTGGAAAGGAGATATAGATGAGGCTAATGTTATTGTTCCATCAGAATTAAACCCAGGTGACTCTGATGAGAAAAATTCCAAAAAAACTAGCGATGCAAGTTTTATTGTAGATATTTATCGTTGGAAAGATAACTCTTATATTTATAGTGGGCAACTAACAGAACATGTACATGGCAGATTGTATAGTAGTGAAGAGACATACTATTTAAAATCACAGTCATTTCCTGACAAAAGTCAAATTCAGTTGATAAAAAAATCCGAAGTAGATGAAACTGAACATACCATCATCAACACTTTTTCAGAAGATGAGTGGTAATATAATCAAGGTTTTTTCTTAATGAAAAAACTGCTGAGCAGGTAGCTAACAATACAGCTCTAATTTTCTTCCAAGGTTTTGGGTTGCCAGCAGGATCTACTGTATCGCTGCTGGGTTTGCCTTTCTAGTCATTGTCTTTATACCGTTTCTGACTTATCTTTGGACTTCTTTTTAAATTTATTTACATTGTTAAAGTGAGTTAACAGCTGGAAGCTTATTCAAAATCATAATACTTTAGATATAATGTATTAGCGCATTCTCTAAAGAATTCAGATATTGATATGTCTTTAGATCTCTCACCCAGTCCATTGAAAATATAAGTGACTAGATTAACGCTAGTATATAAAAAAATAAAACAGGAAATTCAAAAAGATGTAAGTGAAGAGCAAGTTGCAACAAATTCTTGAAAGGTAGGAGCAATGCGTGAATAAAAAACACTCGGAGTCGTTTTTCATTTTTCTACTTTAAATAAAATATTTAAAGTAAAAAAGTCTTATTTCGCAGATTTTGACTTCTACGAAGTTATGAGGTAGGATATGTGTATAGTTAGTAAAAATAAGATGAATTATTTAATGTAATTACCATTTCTATATGCGGGTGTGGCGGAATTGGCAGACGCGCTAGACTTAGGATCTAGTGTCTTATGACGTGGGGGTTCAAGTCCCTTCACCCGCATCATCTGATTAAGTAATAAGCAGAAGTAGGGCGGCATAGCTAAGAGGTAAGGTCAAGACTTGCAAAACCTTTATTCACTGGTTCAAATCCGGTTGCCGCCTCTACATTATGATTCGGAAATTAGGAAGGACCTTTAGCTCAGCTGGTTAGAGCAGACGGCTCATAACCGTCCGGTCGTAGGTTCGAGTCCTACAAGGTCCACCATTAAATTGAAATACGGAGGAATACCCAAGTCTGGCTGAAGGGATCGGTCTTGAAAACCGACAGGGGTGTCAAAGCCCGCGGGGGTTCGAATCCCTCTTCCTCCGCCATTTATTATTTATCCTACCATCGCGGGGTGGAGCAGTCTGGTAGCTCGTCGGGCTCATAACCCGAAGGTCGCAGGTTCAAATCCTGTCCCCGCAACCATTTCTATTGGGCTATAGCCAAGTGGTAAGGCAACGGACTTTGACTCCGTCATTCGTTGGTTCGAATCCAGCTAGCCCAGTCATTCATATTTTAGCAGTATGTAATCCATGTGACCTTCTACTCTCTATGAGTAGAAGGGTTTTTTATTTGTTTAAGTTCTTTCATTTTGGGTATAAAAATAAATGTAAAGTTATCTAAGTCATCTACCTTTGTTTATAGTATGTTTCTATCTTGCCTTCTATCTATAGGATAGAGGGCTTTCCTATATAATCTGTTTAAATTATGAGTTTATTGGTATTTTATAAACTATATAACAAAATTCAATTAATCAATTGAGTTTTAACATAATTCCATCTATAACAGTCAAGTGAAAAATAAAATTATCATAAAAAAAGCAATTTGCAACATCTATTTACATTATTATTTCAGTTGAGCTGTGATAGTTTTATAGGACAACCCCCAGCCTATAAGAACCGATCATATCTTACATCATTACCTACTGCAGTAAGAGTTCCTTTTTAATTTTTGAGTGGACAGGCAAGCTTACTGCAGTAGCTACATAGTATCTAAAGAATCATAACTCCGTTACCTAATCAGTATCTAGTTCAGTAGCGTTATCGCGTTAATACAAGCTATATAGGCCTAGTGAAGCCCTTCGTGGAATCTGTAAGGGAGCTGAGCCGAAGAGGCGAAGGGGGGCGACCGGATGCGTTGAGCTGAAATAATTCATACCTAAAAAGCAAAAAAATTTAAAAAGTGAAAGAAGGTACCAACATGAGAAAAACTCATTATATTACTTTTCAAAACTTCTTCCATAAACCATCCTCTAACCCCTCAACAAAACCTCGTCCCTTCAAGGCTTATTCCTTTGTTCCTTTTAGCCCAGTTGCCATGCTTGACCCTACTATCTTGACCATAGGAGGGATTGTTTTAGGAATTGCCTTCATTGAACAGGTATTAAATCGATGGGGTGTAATCGATCTGGCCGATCAGTTTGAAAAAGTGATGCGGTTTATCTTGCCTGTCACCTTTTATGGAGCCTTATTTTACTTCTTTGCGACATTTATGTTTTGAGGAGGGTTTTAGATGTTTGAGAAACTAAAATTGCGTGGAAAGCTTATTAAAGCGTTTCGTACAGCAGAGATTTATCGGGTCATAAAGCGTGGGGATTGTACCTCCTATCAATTTCCGAAGATCCATCGGATCGATAATCAGAACACCTACACTCGATATGCTTTTTCCTTACTGAACGGTATTGATCCTGAACTTTTAAATAAAAAAAGATGGGCCTTACGACAAGTACTAGGCAGCAATATCGAAGTGAATGGCAGCTTAAAGAACTTTAGTATTACCGTTCATCACAAAAGCCTACCTAAAATGCTCCATTATAGGTATGAAGTCATTCATCCTCATATTGAGAAAATGGAGCTTCCAGTATGTATTGGTCAAGATATCTATGGAAACCCCGTTTCATGGGATTTTGCTGATTTAGAAACCTTATTGATATCGGGTGAAATTGGGGCCGGAAAGAGCAGTCTCATGCGGGTTATCCTCACAACATGGGTGAAATATACATCGCCTGATGATCTGCGATTAGTATTAGTGGATCTTAAACGAGCTGATTTAGGGCTGTTTCATGGGATTGAGCATGTGGATGCGCTTTGCTTCGAGGCCAAGGATATGAGAAAACCTTTTGCTTTATTACGAGCTGAAATGTATCGACGAGGTGACCTACTGTTAGAGCATGGTGTAACTCATATCAGCAGGCTTCCTTTTAAGCTGCCTCGTATCGTTGTGGTAATTGATGAAATGAGCATAGTAAAGAGAGAAATGGAGCTTGTAGAGATGATTCAACAGTTTGCTAGCCAAGGTCGTGCACTAGGTGTTCATACAATTATTGCGATGCAGCGTCCTGATGCTGATTTATTAAACTCTGCGTTAAAAGCAAATCTACGAGTAAGAATCTCTGGAAGGCAAGCCGATGCTACAAATGCGAAAGTAGCTGGAGTGATAGGAGCAGAAGAAATTGATGCTGCAGCCAGGGGACGCATGAAAATTAAAATTGATGACGTGAAAGAGTTTCAAGCGTATTTTTTAGATGAAGAGACTTGTAAAGAACTACTTTCACCTTATAAGACACGGGTGAAAGATCCTAAACCGCAACTGGAGGTTATGTCACAGCCCCTCTTTGGATTATTAGAGAAGGAGGAACAGCGATGAGCTTTCGGTTATCTCAGCGTGATAAAGACATCATTGGGTTTATCAATCAGTTTCGGGCTGTGGATCGAGACTCATTAGTAGAACTGTTCTTTAAACAGCTGAAATCGCCTATTAATGCGTGTAATAGTGTGATGGTACGTTTATATCGGTTAGGGCTGATTGAACGTACACAGCAGTATTCTCCGACGGTCTATTTGCCTGTAGATGCGAAGATTAAAAAGAACTCCCAAAAAATACTTCATTTCCTTTCGATTTTAGATATCTATAAACAAATGTGTACGCATAGTGCGCCTAAACAGGTTATTGTCGAAGATAAGCCTACAGGACGAAAAGGAGGCATTGAACCGGATCTCTTTTGTATCTTTAAAGGATCTCCGTTTTGGATTGAAATTCAGAGAAATCAGTATTCTGAACAGAAGATGCAAGCGAAGGTCAACCTCTATGAGGAGTTTTTCTTTTCGGATGAGTGGAATGACTTGCACTGGCAACCAGAAGGTCGATCACCTATCTTCCCTTCGGTTATTCTGATTACGCCTGTTCGGTATGCAGTGTCTTCAGAGCATATACGGATTATTCAAGTAGCAAGTATTCATGAACTTATGGAGAAATATAAGAGTTCTACTAAACAACAGAGGGAAGCAAAACCGATAACACAGTCCTCTTCTGGTGGAATTAGAATCAACTTAACCTAGAGTGCTAAAAATTCAGCCTACAAAAAAAGCTCCTATCTAATTTTGAGCAAATGGAATAAGAAATCAGATAGGAGAAAGAAAAAGACACATATAAAAATATGCGCAAACAAAAGATAGATTCTAACATGTATGAAAATAAACCTCTACGTTATGTTTGCATGTAGATCGGTATGGATAGATAGTGGGTAAATTGATAAATGTAAAAAGATTTCTCTCTCCTCCTGACAAGGAAAGAAGAATCTTTTTACGAGCTGAAATGCATGATGAAACATGCCATACCGACCTAATGAATCGTACCATATCTTTATAACAAGAAAGAGGCAGTAGTGTTTCTTTTTATAACGATACTATTTCAGGTAGGTTACAGCATATATATAAATATATTTTTACTTTTTGCAATTTAAAAATATATAGAGGGGAAGTTTAATAATTGATTAAGACAAGTATTAATTTAATGAAAGTTGTCATGGATACTACTATGAAGAGTAACTTAGTTTTTATGAATTATTATCTTAATTCTAGGAAGATTGTTTTATCTAGATATAAGAAGCCTTACAAAGGGGTTTTTTATGGAGTATATAGATAAAGAAGAATACAATATCCTACTTTTTTATAGGAACTAGCATATACATGGAAAAAGAATCCTTGGTGGAAATTCACCGCCCCAAGGATTCTTCATTACATAGATTCAGTTAAGAGATATTATATTAAGTAGAGAAATAGTTCATATCAATTCTTTTTTAGACTTGCAACTCTCCTATTTGTATCTCTACCTGTTTAACCAGTGCTCCTGTATGGACTAAATTTTCCGATTGGTTTATATCTTCTGATATGACTCGGTCATCTTCTAGTGGCGAAACGTGTTGTCGAAGTAATTGATATGCAGCTTCTGTACCTATTCCTGATTCTAAAGGCTTTAGAAAATCTAAACCTTGAGCACTGCACATCAACTCAATTCCAAGGACTTTCTCTGTATTCGAAATAACCTTCAACGCTTTCAAAGCAGCAGATGTTCCCATACTTACATGGTCTTCCTGTCCTGCTGTTGTAGGGATCGAATCGACTGAAGATGGATGGGAATATACCTTATTATCAGAGACTAATGCTGCCGCCACATATTGTGAAATCATATACCCTGAATTCACCCCACTCTTCTCAACTAAGAAAGGAGGCAATTCACTAAGCTGAGGGGATAAAAGTCGAAAAACTCTTCTTTCAGAAATATTTGCTAACTCTGAGATAGCAATTGTTAAAAAGTCCATAGCTAGAGCTACTGCTTCGCCATGACAATTAGAAGAAGATATAGCAACCCCTTTTTCTCCTTCATGAAAAATCAGAGGATTATCAGTTGCTGAATTCATTTCCCTCTCCACCACTTCCTTTGCATAATTCATAGCATCTTTACAGGCTCCATGCACTTGGGGAATTGAACGAATACTTAAAGCATCTTGGGTTCTATACTCCTTAAATGTCTCAGCAATTTTACTTCCATTAATAATTTTATGTATATTTGAAGTTGTTTTTTGTTGTCCTGGATGAGGCTTCACTTGGCTAATTCTTGGATCGAAAGCATAGTAGGTTCCACGTAAAACTTCAAAACTCATCATAGATATAATGTCGGCAGATTTGAGCAAATTCATAGCATCATAAATTGCTAGGGCTCCAATTCCTGTCATATCAACCGTTCCATTAATAAGAGAAAGTCCTTCCTTTTCATGCAATTCAAGTTCAGAAATACCTATGGACTGAAGAGCTTCTTTTCCACTCATGACTATCCCTTTGTATTTCGCTTCACCCATTCCAAGAAGAACTAAACTAATATGAGCCTGATGATTTAAATAACCTAAAGATCCTTCTTTAGGAACAATCGGTGTAACTCCTTTATTTAATAGTTTAATTAAAGCCTCCACTGTTTCTAGTCTTATGCCTGAATAACCTTGTGAAAAGTTTTGAATCATCATAACCATAATAGCTCTGACCTGTTCTGGTTTTAACGGCTCACCTACCCCACAAGCATGGCTCATGATTAATTTTTTTTGCATTTCTTTAGACTCAGTTGTTGAAATTCTAACTTTTGAATTTTCTCCTACACCTGTCGTAATTCCATAGATAACTTGATTCTCTTCTACAAATCTCTCTACTAATTTCCTTGCTTGAATAATACAATTCTTCCTTTTCTCAGAGAGTTCTAGAGAAGCATGATGCCTAGCTACTGCTACCAGATCCTTAATGGTAAGGTTGTCTTCAATTACTACTTTCGTTTCTCTTACTTCAATCAAGGTTACTCCTCCTCAATGTGATGGTATTTAATCTGAAATTAATTTTCATTAGTAAGTTCCTGTAGTCAGCTTTCCCTCTCTACAGTGCTAACTTTTTAGAATCTAATATCTATACAAGAGAGCAAAAGCTGACCTTATTTTGTTTAAGCTTTACGATTCATAGAGTTTAGAGTTGTCTTATCTTCTACATGTAAAGGGTTATCTTCTAAAGGGTTACTTGCTTCACTTAGAGAAAGAGATTTTGTTTCAGGCGCCCACATAATTGAAACAATAGTACCTAATAATAAAATCGCAGACATTCCAACCATTGTTGCACCTAATCCCATATTATTTAAGCTCAAAGGCAGCAGAAACGTTCCAACAGCAGATCCGATCCGGCTGAAAGCTGTCAAAAAACCTACTCCCGACCCGCGTATTTCAGTTGGAAATAGTTCAGCAGGATATGTCAATGTGAGGTTAGAAGCTGCTGATATAATGAAAGTAAACATTAAAAACAAAGTGATAAGTAAAATATCAGGCCTCTGTAAAATACTCAGCATAAATAAACTTGTGGTCATCAATGCAAACGTTCCAATGGTAAAACTTCTCCGAGAAAGTTTTTCCATAAGCCAAAGTCCAACCAACGATCCAACAATTAGAAATATATTTAGCCAAAGGTCTACTGTGAAATTTTCAGATAATCCCATGCTTTTCAATATTGAAGGTAGAAAGGTATAAATAGCGAAATAAGGAATAACAATGCAAACATAAAATATTCCTCCAAAAGTAGTACGCCTCCAAATTTGTTTGTTAAAAAGTGATAGGTATCCTTGGTTTGGCTGATGCTCTGTTATCTTTTCATCAATTTCTGCATTCACCCCAATGTATTTTTTAACAATCTGGCGTGCCTCTTCATTACGTCCCATGCTAATAAGCCATCTTGGTGATTCAGGTGTACCAATTCTTAATAGCAGTACGATAATTGCAGGAATTGCAGATGTAGCAAGCATCCACCGCCATGATTCGTTATCATTTGAACCTAAATAGTGGCCGACTATGGTCGCAGCAACATACCCAACTGTCCAGAGCACATTTAAAGAAGCTAGTAAGATACCTCGATATTTTCTAGGCGCAAATTCTGCAAGTAAGGTTGAGCCTACGGCATAATCACCTCCTAGGGCAAATCCAATTATTAGACGTAAAATAAACAGCTCTACTGGACCATTTACGAATAACTGTAGAGCAGAGGCAACGGCAACTACTAGAAAATTAAACAAATATATTTTCTGTCTACCTACACGATCGGATAAACCTCCGAGCACTAGACTTCCTAAAAAGAGACCAATTAAAGCTGAGCTGCCTATTAGCCCTTCCCACGTGGAATTAAGTTCCATTTCTGGTCCAATTAGAGCAAGAGCTATACCAATAATACCAAGAGCATAACCATCGGTAAAATTAGACCCAAAAGTAAGTGCAGTAATCTTTAAATGAAACTTATTAAGTGGAGCATCATCCATTTTAAATTTGTGTTCCGCCATAAGAAATTTACCTCTCCTTCAACTGGAGTAATATTCTAATAATTTTATTGGTAATACCTTGAAAAAGAGCTTGTATTAATTCTATTCTCCATTTACTTACTCTCAGAAAATCTAACTAAGTAAGATGTTAACCAAAGTTCAAAGTAAATGAAGGAATAAATAAGTAGCCAAGCGCTTTTTTGAGAAAGCCTTGGCTTTTTTCTTATGTTTCAAAAATTTGTGTGATATTGATAAATGAAAATCTTGGCTATCCTGGAGTAATAATTTGATATAAGAAAACATATGTCTAAAAGCATACAATAAAGTAGATCGATATTTGAGTAGTAGAGCAGAACAACACTATTGTTTTATTAAGAAGCATGTTTGTTAACAGCTATTTATTTTCATAGTTTTATATTCCTTCGTTCTCGAATTAGGTATCTCTTTTTGATAGAAGCTCTTTATCCTATAGAAGAATAATAGTTCTTACAATATAATGTTTTCCTCATTATGCATATCCGATATATGACTTCGTTGTCCTGGTTTTACAAATATCATAGATACCATTCCAATTATTACGGCAATGGCAGCAGCAGTAAACATAGCATTATACCCATGTTTCGCAACAAGGCTTCCTGTTAGCGTAGGTGCAATAATAGTTGCCAGGTTTGCAATAA
>Ga0209574_10000074_pt1 | contig 29323 bp, 28 predicted proteins | sample AgamicMgMarz_FD_187168 | JGI IMG/M metagenome (GOLD analysis project Ga0209574, IMG submission 187168) | Agave microbial communities from Guanajuato, Mexico - Mg.Ma.rz (SPAdes) (version 2) | ecosystem: Host-associated > Plants > Phyllosphere > Phylloplane/Leaf | place: Guanajuato, Mexico... | reverse complement strand
AGTGTGTATCTTTTAAGAAACAGTACACGATGAAATAAACTTTATGTAAACTAAAACAAGCAGGTCCTTGATTATTAAGGATCTGCTTGTTTGACTGTGAATTTAAAGTTTGTACCGAGAAACTCCAGTATGTTAACTAAGGTTGTATATCATATACAGTCTAAAAATAGAAAAAACCCCTGGTGCCTGTTCAGGAGTTTTTTCTGCTCTATTGCAGCATTATCCCGTACTCTTTTGTTTTACTATGGATAACACAAAAGAAAGGATTAATAGCCCTGCAAAGAAGGAGAAGGAAAAATTAATATTTGAAGAAATCTCTAATAAACGACTGGATATGGAAGGACCAAAAGACATCCCTAAAAAGTTGAAGAGATTGTATACCCCTATCCCCATCGACATTTTCTCCTTCTCTATTGTATGAGGAATTTCAATATTAATAATTACAGTTAGAGCACTAAAACTTATATAGATAAATAATACTCCTAGCGTGATCATAACCATAGAATGAAGACCAAGAAAGATTAGAATGCCAAAACCTATTAATTGTACACCAATAGATATAACCATTAATTTCTTATTACTTATAAAATAAACAGCCTTCCTCACAAGTAGACTAATCAAAAAGCCTACTATTGAGATACTACATAAGATGAGACCGATTAGGATAACTGATACATGAAATGTTCGAATGGCCTGTAAAGGAAAAAGAAACAAAATAGCTACCATGGCTGCATTATTAATAAAACTAATTAAGATTAATTTGTTAAAAGAATAAGATCGGAATACGGAAAAATCAATAAATAATAAGACTCCTTGTTTTTTACTATGCAAGCCCAATAAGAGGATAGAAAGCACGCTTAGAATAAGCAAATATCCATTTAATTTTACTCCTAAGATAAAAGAAATAACAAAGAGAAGTAAATAAAACAATCCGGAAAAATCAAAGGGTTTAGTTACTTTCTCGTTACCGGCATATCCAAAGGGGACAAAGTAGTATAGTCCAAAAACTGTGAGTAAAGTCAGGCTCATAAATAAGAATAAGGATGGCCACCCCCAGATATGAGTTAGTATTCCTCCCATCAAAAAACCAAATCCAGAACCTAGAGACAAACACCCTCCTATCAATGTAAGAGTGACATTTCGTTTAGCTAAAGGAAGATATTGATTTGCAGTGATCATGGATAAAGCAATAAAAGAACTGCCCCCCATAGCTTGAATAATACGGCCTATCAGAACTCCAATATATCCATTAGATAAATAGCCTATTACTGAACCTAAAGTGAATAAAAAGACACCAATCATTAATAATTTTTTAATCTGAATGTAGGAAGATAATTTGCTATATGTGATTGAGCCAAAAGTAATAACCAATGTATAAGAAATAACAATCCAACTGATTGCAGAGCTCGTAACACTCAGATCTTTTGTCATATCCTCAAGAGCTACGTTAAATAAAATAGCATTAATGACACCAGATAGGACAATGAAACATAACGTTACAATGAGATAATTCATCCTGTTTTTCATAAATAACTCCTCTTTAATCATATAGTCATAAAACTTTAAAACTAATTAGCTAAAAAAAAGCTACTTTATAATGTAGCCAAAAATCCAGGAAGGTATTGTTTAAACATATCAGTATTCAAAGAAACGTATTTAGTTACACCTTCTCGTTTAATTGTTACCAGCTGTGCATCAGATAAAATTTTCAAATGATAAGAACCGTTTGATTTACTAATCCCTAAACTCCTTCCAATATCTGTACATCGCGGGCAATTTTCTTCTTGAGATAAGATACGAATAATATTTATTCTCTTTTCATCTGCTAATGCATTAAATATTTTAACTCTTTGAAGGTCATTTGTTTGTTCTAAAGTCATAAAACTATTATATAATAATCAATTAAATTGTCAACTATTGTTATTTCGCTTAGAGATGGCTGCTTTAATTTATTTCTTAGTACCTATAATTCACATTATATTAACTAACTTTGTATATCTTATACAGGTTAAAAACAGAAAAAACTACTGGGCCTGAAACCAGTAGTTCTTCAAATAGCGCAAATGGAATCGAAATGATGCTTTATTGCATCTTGAGTAGTTTGCCCAAATTTAATATATAAATCCTTTGTTTTATATATTAAATTTAAGAAAAGGGAGGGATTTGAAATTTTTTATTATGAAGTAATTTGTATAAGTTGCAGAAAAAAATTCAAAATATATGAAGGCACATTGAAATATAAGCTAGTTAAAGAGAATATGAAAGGGAAATACACTTGTGAAGATTGTGGACATAAGATACGTCTAGAAGCTATAAAAATTTTGTTTAATAGGTAAATAGATTTTTTGATAATCCGTGATAAACCTACATTCTTTAAGCTTAACTAAACAATTTTTTCAAAGGCCTTTGTAAATTATAAAGACCTTTTTATTTCCCCCCTATAAACCCTTGATATTACTCAATTTATAGAGGGAGATATGTATAAGGTATTCATATGATTAAATAAGCTTATAAAGAGTAACATGCTTGGGCTACAAACGAACAGATCAGTTTGGATTTAAATAATATCAATACTGCATTGAATTTACCGATATTATGAAAAATTTCCTGGAACAGTTTAACACTAACCAAATAAACTGTTTCTATTAAACCATTTTGATTTTATTTGGCAGAAGTAAATAAAGTTAATAATTCTTACTTACTCGTGTTTGTTTTACACTATATAATGAAAACAATTAATTGACTATTTTTATTATGAAAAGGTTGGAGCAGGATATTCATCAATTTTGATACGAAGTAAACTATAAGGTTTCTCTCGTAAGTCTTTTCCATAATGAAATCTAGGCTGCCGATGTAATTGGTTTACAATGACATACAAATATTGATCCGGACCAATTGAAAAAGTATCCGGCCACAAAATTCTCGGATCATGTGCGATAGTTTCCATTATACCATTTGGCAATATCTTACGAATACTGTTGTTTTCGTAATCTCCAGCATAAACAGTTCCCTTTGCATCGGTGATCATTCCATCAGACGCACCTTTTTCTCCCCAATACTCCACATGATAAATTAAATCTTTGTCTGGTATAGTTCGGTCTCTTAGAACTTCTGTTGAAATCGAGAAAAGATGACGACTGGTTAGTGGACAAAAAAATAAAACTTTGCCATCGGGAGAAATTGCTATTCCGTCAGAAGCCAATCTAAATGGGGAAGTTGAGCCATCTATGTTTCTATTCATCAAAATTTCACCTTCTACCTTCGGTAAAAAATAGGGATCGGGTGAAGTTGATTTTGCTCCATTTAACCGTCTAAACGCGTTTCCATTTGATAAATCTACGACAATAATAGCTCCTGGTCCTTTTAAAGAAGAATCTGTTATATAGGCATAACCTGCTTTTCCAACACGAAAATCAAAACGGACATCATTCAGATAAGTTGTAGGTAGAACAACATCTTCTGTAAAGGTATATACTTTTCTTATTGTATTGGTTTCTAAATCAACAGCGACTAATTTCGCTCCCCCCTTAATAGGTTCAGAAAAATTGGGTGCCGCTGTATCTAATATCCAAAGCGTTCCCCTTCCATCAGCAACTACACTTTGGACACTGATGAAAGTCATTGTGATATTTTCGGAGTTAACCAAATTGGTTTGTAAATTAGGATAAGACTGCAATTTATCCTGAACAATTTCCGCCACTGTAAATTTAACATCGTCTCCCCATTTCGGAAAGCAAATGAAAATACGACCAGTTTCTGAAACCGTAACACCTGTAGGCATAGCCCCATAAAATGCATAAACTAGTTCTAAATTACCGAAATATTTTTCACTAGGTAACATAGGTTTCATAATATCCTCCTCAAACATTCAAACGGGATATCTCATATATATGATTTATATTTTTTCTAATGCATGTTTCTTAATAAGTTTTTCTATACGAAAAGATGATTAAATTAATTGTTTTCGAAATTTAATAAGTCTGTCAGAAGAAAGGAAACATTTTAATTTAAAGGTCTCCAGATGAAGTAGAATTCAATTAGAAGGTAGCGAAGTTTAATATTTCCGAATCAACGTTAAGCTGTTATAAATAAGAAATTAGGAAAAATTTTTTTAACTTTATGAAGAAATGTATTTAAGCTAAACTGCCTCTTTAGCGATTTAAGTTCACTACTCTTTTATCATAGCTTTGCTTTTTAAAGAAATTTCGTATAAAGTGATGATTACCTAGAATACTGTATCAGTTAGTGGTTTAATAACATTTCGGAGGGAAAATGCCAATGAATACAAAAGAGTTAAGAAATATCCATGCCCTCGTAACAGGTGCTTCAAGCGGTCTAGGATTTTCCATGGCGGAGGCTTTGCTTCAAGCTGGAGCCACGGTGGCGTTAGCTTCTAAAGTTGGAACTAAATTGGATCAAGCAGTAGAGAAATTAAAGCGCGAGGGTTATCCTGCTGTTGGAATTCCATTGGATGTTCGATCAGAACAATCTGTCAATAATGCGGTCGAATGGGTGAAAAGAGAATGGGGGAAGCTCGATGTTCTCATCAATAATGCGGGAATTGGGATGAGGACAGTAAACCCGCGTTTTTTAGTCGAGCCACAGCCATTTTTCAAAGTAACAGCAGAGGGGTTTCGAGATTTAATTGATACCAATCTCACAGGATATTTTTTAGTAGCTCGAGGGTTTGCTCCTTTAATGATGGAACAAGGCCATGGGCGAATGATTAATATTTCTATGAATCATGAGACTATGAAAAGAAAGGGTTTTGTACCTTATGGACCATCGAGGGCAGCTACTGAATCACTCTCATATATAATGGCCGAAGATTTAAAGGAATATGGAATTATGGTGAATATGCTTTTACCGGGTGGTGCCACTACTACCGGGATGATTCCGGACGAAGTTCGAAAAGAGATTGAATCAAAATTCCAGCTATTAGATCCAAGGGTTATGGCTGAGCCGATTGTTTTTTTAGCCTCAGCTGCTGCAGAGGGAATCACAGGTGAAAGAATAGTTGCCACCGATTTTCAAGACTGGCTTCTCAAAAGAAAATAAGTTTTTAATCACAGGGACGGATACTTTCCGCTTTGAAAAAGTAAAGCTGTCCCTGTGATTATTCTTTTATATTTTATGAGATGTCCAGCTCCAGCGCGGTTATAAGCCAATCCGTCAAGAAGACTAAAGAGCAAACCTTCTCGCCAGCTTGTCTAGAGTCACGCCTCTCATCTACACGCTTCCGCTTTTGTCCCTTCGGGTTCTGCATAGTTTTATAACATCTGTTATCCATAGCCAAGGAAAGAATTTCTTCTTCAACTAACCTGCCCCATTACTTTAAGTACATTCCTCCACCAACAAAGAAAGCATCGCCCATGACAACATCATCAATAATGTTAAAATTGGTCTTGCTGCCGTTCAATTTCCCCGACTCATCCCCATTCATATAAAATCGAATCTGATATCGATATCTCATAGATCGCAAACCCCTACAATTATTTTTATTCTTTTAAGTACTTCTCATTCACACCGCCTATAATATAGGCATTTCCGTACAATGGTATAGTCGTTTTCTGTAATTAATTTAGTGGAAAAAAAGAACCCAAATTGAGTTCTTTTTCACGGTGACCGTTTCTATTTCAAATAAGTGAAAAAGCGATTGTACATATTAAACATTTGCTACCCGTTAGTTTAAGTGAAAATAGAACCTTGTTTATTCACTGTTTGCTGATTTAATTTTGGAATTTCCTTAGTATAACCTCCTGCATCAAAGATAAACTATCTTTGTGGAGGTGCTAAACATTGGGTCGAAAATTTGAAATAAACCTTATAAAATTCCTTTATCTCTTTGGTATTAGTTCTTTTATATACTTAATAAAAAAACCACTTGCAAAGGATTGGCTCCTTGTTTTCTTTATAAAAAGTTACTATGTATGCATCATTGGTCGATAATCTGGTTGTAAAAAGAGGCTATGTTCAATATCCCACCCGATTTCCAAAACAAGTTAAAACAAGCGTGTTGTTTGATTACATACTTTTCCCAATTAATTGTGTCTTTTATAATCAACTAACTAAGGACTCCCGCATCATTCAGTGCCTTTTAAAAGTTCTGTATTTCAGTATACCTATGACTATTGCTGAGCTATGGTTAGAAAAAAATACACGCCTTATTAAATATAAAAATGGATAGAATTGGACAACTACTTTTTATTCTCTCTCTTTTCCCTTATTATTGGTTAGATTTACAATGTCTGTTATAAGACATAGCTTCAATAATAAGTACGATTTATCTTAGATGGAGGTTGTTAATCAACAATAAGAGTCAAAAAAATATAGGAACATTTGAAGATCGATTAAATCTGCCTATTTGTTTCAATTATTCACAATTTCTTCTCTACATTAACTTAAATATCCTACTGATTTTCTGTTAATAAGTAACGAAAACGGTCAGTTAGATGGAGAACTTTTTTTAAAATGTATTAAAGGTATCAATAGTTTCTTTAGTCACTTCGATAATTTTGTATGTAGTTATAATTGGATTGTTTCTTTTATCAGTTGATACAGCAAGTACTTTTGGTATTATAATTAAGTTTACTGTGCCTATTCTAGCTTTAGCTACAATCTTAGAGTTTATTTACTCTTTCTTTATCATCAATAGAAGAAACACGTCAAAAAAGTGGGCTTTACTCTACAAGAGCAAATAGGTAATTTCTTTATTAAATGTGGAGGAGATCACTGACTAAGAATTAGAGCAGAAGGGCTAAGAAAGAAGAGTTATTTATTAATTTTGCATATAAACAACCTTAATACGATGGATACTTTATTTCTGAAATTATCTCATTCGATTCATACCCTTTAGGCAGAGGTTCTTTAAATGGGAGTATAAAATACCTCATGCATTGCCAACATCTCTAAAGAATTCACCTGTTAACTTGTCCATTAGGAAAATAAAAAAATCCATGAAATTATTTGAATTTCAAGGACTTTTTTATTATGTTTGTTATATGACATCTACTCACTTAAGTACTTCGTTAAAACAGTATAAAAGCCTGTCTGCCATATTGATTGTCCTTACTTTCAACCGACTTGTTTCTCAGATGAATAACTGCTCTTGTTTTGTTTTTCTTCACCTGGTAATTTCATAAATACCATCAAAATAGCACTAACAAAATACAAACCAGCAAATATCCACATGACTCCGTGTACACCCATGCTACCAATGAATGTTCCTACAATTGCAGGTGCAATAAAGTAAGACATTCCAGCCCCAAAACTTACAATAGCCATAGCTGAGCCTTTCTTTTCAGGTGCTAATGAACTTACTAGAGCAGAGAGTGGTACATAACCACATAGAACGATTCCAAAAAATATGCCTACCACAGTTAGTGCCCAGAAATTATGCCCGAATATTTGAGGAGTATAAAGCATAACCAGAGTCATTACACCGCAACCGACACTGCCAATCCACATAATTGTCTTTCGCCAACCTAACCATTTGTCACTGATATAGGGAATGACTAAGTTAAAAGAGATATTGGCCACCCACATAGTTCCCCATACTTGTAACCATTCTTCTGTACTGTATCCATATTCAGAGGACAAGTATAGAGGGAAAAAGATTGGAAGAGCACCTACGCCGGTCGAGTTTATTATACGAACAACTCCTCCTATTGCGATTTTTGGCTTTTCAATACAAATAGTTAGTCCACTGAGTAAACTTTTCAATTTTTCCTTGCCGTTACCCTCACGGTCATGTACTTGGCCTTTTACAACAACAACTCCAATTAATCCACCGATTAACACCCATACGACCGCACTCCACATTAATCCAATATATCCGATTTTCGGAATCATATAAGCTGGGAAATAACTTCCAACAACATAAAGACCGCCACTCCATGCTGCCCAAAATAGCCCTATTGCAGTAGCTAAAATACGGTCAGGACTGCGATACGTAACCCAAACTAAAAACGAATAGCAAAATAAAGGATAACCAAATCCTCGAATAGCATAAGTCGGTAACATAACTGCATAATTATGCGGTTTTAGACCGTATTCAATAAAAAGAATTTGACCAACTAACCAGATAACCAAGCCTGCTATCATAACCTTTCTCGGTCCCCATGCTTCTGTAAGGACACCCGAAAAGTAGGAGGCGATTGCTAATATAGCTCCGTATGCTGCAAAGAGAGTAGAAGATTGTTGAACGGTTAAGCCATGTTCAATAAGATACGGTGAAAGCCAACCATGTTCGAGACCATCTCCTACCATAAAAATTAAAGTTGCGATATAGCCCCAAATCATAGCTGATGGAAGACCTTTGGTGTTTTGCTCTCTTTTTGAAATCGCATTCATTTTAATCACCTCAAAATTATATATTTAACAATGATGATAGTCACATTTACTCATTAGATGGTTCTCTTAAATGTTTAACGATAAATACCCAATTGGGTATTTATCGTTAACTATATAGGAAATATACTGTTACGCCCACCACATTTCAGTTAATTGTTCTTTAAATTGTGCGCCTTTTAATAAAGAGATGGCTTTACTTAATCCTTCATCTAACGAAGCTAGCATATCTTCATGTTCAATTGATATCACATAGTCATATCCTACCGCACGAAGCGCACTCACCATATCTTTCCATATTTTTTCATTTTGACCATACCCTACTGATCTAAATGTCCATGAACGATTCAAAGTATCACTGTAATGTTTTGTATCTAATACTCCATTAACACTAATATTTGTCTGATCCAAATACGTATCTTTGGCATGAAAATGAAAGATAGCCTCTTCTCGACCAAGTTTTTTAATGGCTTCTACTGGATTGATCCCTTGCCAAATTAAATGGCTTGGATCAAAATTAGCTCCAATACTTGGCCCAGCATGTTCTCTTAATTTCAAGAGAGTTTCAGGGTTATACACAACAAAACCCGGGTGCATTTCAAGCGCAATTTGATGGATACCGTGTGACTCTGCAAATTTCACTTCCTCTTTCCAGTAAGGAATGACTACTTCATTCCATTGCCAATCTAGGATTTCCGTATATTCCGGCGGCCAAGAACAAGTTACCCAGTTCGGGTTTTTGGCACCTGGGTGGTCACCTGGGCACCCAGAAAATCCATTAATCACCGGCACTTCTAAACGTTCAGCTAATAAAACTGTTTTTCTCCACACGTCATGAGTCTCTTTGGCAACCATCTTATTTGGGTGGAGTAAATTGCCATGACAACTTAGACCACTTATTGTAAGTCCTCTACTTGTAAGGGCAGCTTGAAATGTTTTTAATTTTTCCGGGTTCTCTAGTAATTCATCCGGATTGCAATGACTGTTTCCTGGATAATTGCCTGTGCCCAATTCAACGGCCTCTACACCCATTTCACATAGTTTGTCCAGCATCTCTTCAAAAGGCAAGTTTTGATAAAGAACTGTAAACACACCTAATTTCATGCACGTACCTCCTGTTTTACCTTCACTTTCATCCATTTTTGTTGTTCATGACTTGCTAAAATGGCGTCGGTAATGCACATGGACATATGTCCATCTTCAAATGTCGCGAAAGTGGCTTTATCACTTAAAGGGTTTTTACCTTCTCGAATAAAGGTATAGAAATTCAACAATCCATTTTTTAACGCATCTGGCCAGCCTTCATTATGGCCCCCAGGATGATGAATGGACGATTTTACTTCAGGATTAAATAAAGCAGGATCTGCAAGAAGAATTTGATTTGGTTGATCTCGATAGCCGATCCAGAGCTTTTCTGGTTCTTCTTGATTCCAAAAAGCAGAATTTTGACTGCAAGCGATTTCGAAACTTAGCCTATTTTTTCGCCCTGCACTTACTTGAGACACAGTAAATAAGCCTTTTATCCCGTCTTCAAAGCGTACAAGAACAGATGCATAGTCTTCTGTGTTGATCGGAACATTCTCATATGCTTCTTCTTGTCCTTTTTGTCCCCCAAAAGTAGATCCTTGAGAAGTAGATTTTTTTCTTACTGGTATAACAGTTGCTAGATCAGCAAAAACTTCGACAATTTTTTTACCTGTTACGTATTGAACTGTATCACACCAATGAGAACCGATATCTGCTACCGCTCGTGATTTCCCTCCGACTTCGGGAGCTAAACGCCAATTAAAGTCTGTTTCGAACAATAACCAGTCTTGTAAATAACTTCCGTGCACTAAGTTGACTTTCCCTAACTCACCGTTTTTGATCATCGTTTCTAATTGTTTTACAATCGGAAATTGTCGGTAGTTAAAGTTTACGCCATGTACGACCTGGTGCTCTTTAGCTAATTTCAATAGCTCGGCCGACTCTTCACTAGACATAGCTAATGGTTTCTCCGATAACACATGTTTGCCTGCTTGAATAATCTCTTTATTAATTTGAAAGTGAAGGTGATTAGGTGTACAGTTATGAACAACTTGAATATCACTGTCTTTTAACATGTCACGATAATCCCCATAAGCTTTCGGAATTCCAAGTTCAACCGCTTTTTGTTCCGCTACTTCCTGACCATGTTCTGCTAATCCAACTACTTCTACAAAACCAAGTCTTCTGATAGCCTCAATATGAGTAGGTCCAATAAACCCTGTCCCAATAACTCCAACTTTTATTTTTTCCATTTCTTTCTCCACCTTAATAAACTGTATTTTCTATAATTTCTATTGTTTACGTAGTAGCTTAAAAGAGAATTAAAACCTTTATAGCTGTTTGTTGACTTGTCTTTATTGATCCGAATCACAAATCAACAACTCTATTTCTAATAAAGGCTAGTCTACTAGGACTAGCCACTACTAAACTATTAAGCTTTTACTAAATTTTCTGTAAGATTAACCCATACACCTTTTTCAGCTGATTCAAGGATAGCATCTGAAATAACAGCGATTTGATAACCATCTTCAAAATCTGGTGATACGCTTGTATCTTCAGCGATTGATTTGAGGAAATCATATGTTTCAATAATTTTTGTTTCCCCGTAGCCAATCCCTAATGCTGGGATTGGCCATAGACCTTCTCCATATGGATGTGCAGGTCCTGTATAAACCGTTCTGAATCCGCGGCTATCACTTGGATCATCAGAGAAACATACTTGAAGCTCATCACGGCGTTCATAGTTAAAGTATAATGAACCTTTCTCTCCGTGAATTTCAAATGTTAAGAAGTTGTTGCGACCCCAGGCATTACGAGTCGCTTCAATACTTCCTACTGCGCCGTTATCAAATTTAATTAAAGTTGAAAACTCATCGTCTACATCAACTTTACCTCTTGGTACATCAGCTTCTGCTTTTACTGTTCCTAGTTTATCTACACCGCCACTTTGAATCGGTCTTTCACCAATCCATGTCTTTGCAACAGCCATTACCTCTGAAATGTCACCCACAAGATATCTTGCATAGTCGATCACATGTGTTCCGATATCACCTAATGCACCTGAACCAGCTCGTTCTTTTTGGAAGCGCCATGATAAAGGCGAGTTAGGATCCGCAGACCAGTCTTGCAGGTACGTACCTCGGAAGTTTAAAATTTTTCCAATTCTTCCTTCTTCAATATATTTTTTTGCTAGAGCAACGGCTGGTGTTCTGCGATAGTTAAATGCCACCATATGTTTAACACCTGCTTCTTTTACTGCGTCAAGCATTGTTTTTGCTTCTGCTGCAGTTCGTGCTAACGGTTTTTCTGAAATGATATGTTTACCTGCTTTGGCAGCTGCGATGGCAATCTCTGCATGAGAGTCATTTGGTGTTACAATATCGATAATATCAATTTCAGGATCTTCTACTACCTTTCTCCAATCAGATGAATAGTTTTCAAATCCTAAACGTTCCGCTGCATCTTTTGCTAACTCTTCGGTCACATCAACGACTGTGTGTCGATGAGGAATTGCTGGTGCCGGCCAAAAAAACATTGGCATACCTGCATAAGCAAGTGCATGCGCCTTCCCCATAAATCCTCCGCCAATCATACCTACGTTTAACTTTTTCATTTTTATTCTCCTCCTATAAAAATAGTCTATTTATTCGGATCTACTATCTTTTAAATAACATCTGCTATATCGTTATGGTAAATCAGATTCCAAGTTTCTAATATATTATCTCTGTTACTTTCTCCTTGACCTTAAGACTTATTTGCTGTTTCAAAACTTAATAAGAAGTTAAAGCTGATTTCTGCTCCTTTTTTCGGATCATTATAGCTGTCTAATTCTACTGTAAGCCATTCATCATACCCAATCCCATCCAGCACTTGGATCATCTGGTCAAACTTTTGATGTCCTTCTCCTAAAGGAAGAAATTCTCCATTATAATAATCTTTGAAATGAATGTATTTAATGCGATCTGCATATTTTTTAATTACTTCTACCGGATTACCTCCGCCTGCTTCGATATGCGCTGTATCCGGACATAGATTAATCGTTGTTAGTGCCATTAATTTGTCCAGCTGGTCTGGGGCCTCTACGTTTGTTCCTAAATGCGGGTGATAGCTTGGAATAAGATTATATTTCTCTGCAATTCCTACTACTCGATTAAGAGCATTGCCTAAATCAGTGTAATCGCTTTCTAAAATACCATTCGCACGGATAGCTCCTCCGCCAATTACTAGATGCTGCGCTCCTAGTTCAGAAGCAAGAGCTGCAACCTCTTCAATTTTTAATAATTCCTCTTCCAAAATATCCGGGAAAATAAAATTCCCTCCAGTGTAAACTCCAATAAAGTCTAAAGAATAACGGTTCAGCAACGCTCTAAATTCTTCTTTTCTATCTTTAAATTCCATTAGATTTCCGTCAAACATTTCAAACCCTTTATATCCAACTTCTGCAATATCTTTTAAAGCTTCTTCTGTTGATCCATTTGCAAGGTAATAAAGATCTTTTATCGAAGTGACTCCGGCAGGGTGCCCTACTACCCCGCCCCACGTATTTGTTTGATATCCTAGTTTCATGGTTTCTCCCCTATCTTTAAAGATTACTTGTGAGTACATGGTGTATTAATACTGGGATTTCATCACCTCCCTAAAATAATTTGGATAAGAAATAATTGAATTGAAGTAGATGTAATCGATTACAAAGTATTCTAGATAAAGACTCTATTTTTTGTTTATTATAAGAAGAAGGTATTTTTACTACCTGTACTTGTAATAAATTGCACTTATCGGTAATTCGAACTATAAATCCCTTTTTAAACGGATATTAAACAATTCTATTTCTAACCATTTGTAATCGATTACATCTTATTTTTAAAAAACAAGAAGATTCAAATTACCGTATACATTTTCAAAAGAACTCTTATTCCTTTATGAAATATGTGTTGAGCATGAATCACGTATGATAAGCTGATCTTCCATCAGATATTGATGTCTTTCAATTTCTTCCTTATTCATCAACTTTATAAGTAATTTCATTGCCATCGTACCTATCTCAAAAGCTGGCTGTGAGATGGTTGTAAGAGCCGGTTTGAAAATAGATGAAAATTTTATATCATCAAATCCTACTACGGAAATATCATGAGGAACACTTAATCCTTTTACAGAAATAGCATTTATAGCTCCAAATGCCATTTCATCATTGGCTGCAAACACAGCTGTCGGAGGATGATTAAGAGCTAAAAATTGGGTCATTATATTAAAACCGCTTTCATAAGAGAAATTACCCTCCTGCACTAGAACGGATTCAATTGTAAGGTTGTACCGAACCATTGTCTGATAAAATCCCTTTAATCGATCCTGCCCTATCACTCCATCTAGAGGACCTGATATAAATCCTATTCTTTTATGTCCCAGCTTAACCAAATATTCTGTTGCTTTTTGAGCCCCACTGATATTATTAATAGAAACGGTGGGTATGGCTGAATCTTCTATATATTCACATGCCAAAACTACAGGATATTTGAGAGCCATCTCCTCAATGTTCTTCGATTTCATTCTTGCCGTTAGTAAAACCATTCCATCAGCTTTTTTTTGGAGAAGTATGTTTAAATACCCGTTTTCTCTTTCCAAATCATTGCCCGTATCTCCAAGCAGAACTTGATATCCGTTTATGACGGCTACAGACTCGATTCCTCTTAGCACCTTAGAAAAAAAAGGATTTGTTATATCAGGTACAATGACTAGAATAGTGTTGGTTTCTAATGTTCTTAACTGGCGAGCTAATGCATTTGGCTGATAGTTTAATTCTTTAATTACTTGTAATACTTTCTCAGTCGTTTCTTCCGTTACAGTGTTAGGTTTACTTAGTACTCTTGACACTGTAGCAGTTGAAACATTTGCCCTTTTTGCTACATCTATTATTCGCACCATTTTACGACTCTCTTTTCTTGTTCTTTCTCTATAATAGAATTGTAATCGCATACAAAAACATTGTCTAATTGGATTCAGACAATGTTTTCTGAGATTCAAGCTCTTTAAATTTCCTTTTAAGCGTCGTTTTTATCCATATAAACAAAAAAACAACAAATTAAAAAAACTCAGCACTTATTGCTGAGCTCGATGTTTTATAATAATTTGTACCTTTGCAAATTGTCTACTTTATGCTTGGAAATCCTTGCGGTTTCCTTATAATCTTTAAAATAGGCTTTATACATCTGACCCGTTGCTTCGATTCTTGTTAAAAGTTCCACATTTATAATATAAGATCTATGAGATACCATAAACCTAGAATCAACGGCACCTTCCAAGCTAGTTAAAGCTTCATTTGTCTCGAATTTACCATTTTTAGTATGAATGACAGATTTCCGATCAAGTCTTTCAATAAAGATAATTTCTTCTAATGGAATAAAAATTATATTTTTCTGCTGTTTAATCATTAAATCTTTTTTAAATGAATGTTCTTTATCGACTAGTGAAATAGACGCTTGGGAGGCTCTCTCTAAAGCACCATATAAACGATTTCTATCAATTGGCTTTAAAATATAGTCCACTGCCTTTACATTAAATGCCTCAAGTGCATAATCATCATGGCCAGTAATAAAAATAACTTGTAAAGCCGGGAAAAGTTCTTTACATGCTTTAACCGCTTCCATCCCATTCAATAAGGGCATTCCGATATCTACTAAAGCAATATCCGGTTTTTCTTTCGTAACATAGTGTATCAATTCTTCACCGTTGGCGGCCTCTCCGACAATTTTATATTTGGATAAACTCCCAATAAAGTACCTTAACAATTTTCTTGAGGTAACATCATCGTCTGCGATCAATACTTTCATCTTGTTGTTCCCCCTTTTCCCTAGCGTTTCTTGATTTCGCAACACTTTGAATAATATCTGGAGCATCTTCATGATAAACGAGCTGCCAAGCATCAATTACATTTTCTTTCATTACTTTTAGAGACGGAACGGCTACATAAGGTGGCGCTTGTTTTCCAAGTAGGGCATACCCTGCTAGAATCGCTTCGGCGACTCCTTGCTGGTATGGTAGCTGGGCACCTAGTCCTTTAATAGGTCCATCCTGTGCAATTTCCAAGGCGACATTCATACCCAAATCCATTGTCGTAATGACTAAATTGCTTTTTTTCGTCGTACGAGTTGCCCTCAGAGCTCCTTCAGCCGGTACATCCCATACAACAAAAATTCCATTTAAATCCTGATGTTCAGCAATCATAGCGGATGCCACTTTTTCTCCGTCATTCGAATCAGTAATTCCCCTGCGATCGACAATTTGAATGTTAGGGTACTTTTCCTTTATAGTTTTTTCAAATGCTTCCGTTCTTTGTTTGGTTGCAAAAAAATCAGCGTCATGGTAAATAACCCCAACCTTACCTTTTCCATCTAATTTCTCAGCCATGATATTGGCCGATTCAATGCCATTTCCATAATTGTCAGCAGAAACAATACTTACATAATCCTTCCCATGCTGCAAACCATTCGGTGTATTGTCCATAAACACCAGCTTCACACCAGCTTGGGCCGCTTTTTGATATACGCTTGCAGTCAATTCTGGATCAACTGGAATGCTCACCAGGATATCCGGATTTTGGGCTAAAATGCTTTCAATGTCGGCTACTTGCTTTTTCCATTTAAATTCTGCATTTGTCACAGCTACTACCTCAATGCCCATTTTCTCAAAAGTAGTTTGCATTCCTTCCAATTGAGACCTTGACCAATCACTTCCAGTATAATGCATGGCAATAGCAGCCTTATATTTCTTTTTCTTAATCTTTTTTAGCTCTTCCAAAGATAACCGAAGTGTTTTTGCTGAGACAGCTTCCTCTCCATGTGGTCCTGTACTTAAAATTTTATGATCTGGAATATTTTGATTAATTGTATTGTTTAGCGTTTCACTTAGGATTGTCAAAAACTCTTGTACATGAATGGGCTTTGTTAAATAGTTATCAAATCCTTTATCCAATGTATATTGAATATCCTGTGGCATTGCATTTGCACTTACAGCGATGACCGCAATATCTTTCGTTTCTTTGCCTGCTTTTAAAATTTCAAATACTTCATATCCGCTAATATCCGGGAGGTTAATATCAAGAAGAACCAAATCTATTTTTTCGTTTGCTACAATTTCTATTCCTTCTTTTCCTGTGCGGGCTGATAAGAGCGTATAGGAAGGCTGCGATTTAATGATGTTACTTACTAAGTGCAAGTTGGATTCGTTATCTTCAATATATAGCAAACGATAGTTATCTTCCTTCCTATTATTTGTTGAAGGAAATTCAGTTTGTTCCCCCCATTGTATGACAGTCTTTAAATCATTTGGAAGAGGAAGGCTAAAGCAAAACTCACTTCCTGTTCCTTTATTGCTTGTTACATTAATCTCCCCTCCCATTAGATGCACCAGCTGTTTAACTAAAGATAATCCAATGCCTGTACCTTCTTCTTTTGTACTTTCAATTCGATAAAATGGAACAAACACTTTAGTATATTCCTCTAGAGAAAAACCCACACCTGTATCTACGATATGAATGTACTGCTTATTCTCTTGTAAACGGCAGAAAACGATGACTTTTCCATTTTCTTGATTGTATTTAATAGCATTATCAAGTAGGTTCAGCAATATTTGTTTAAGACGTATAGGATCAGCAAGAACGATCATACTTTCCCATTGATCCAGTTGGCTATAAATACTGATATTCTTCTTCTTAGCCAATGGTTGTACAATATTGATACATTCCTTGATGACAGTTAGAAGATGAACTTCCTCTATAGAAATTTTTAAATTTCCTGTTTCTATTCTTGACACGTCTAAAATATCATTAATTAAACTTAATAAATGGCTTCCTCCACTTAAAATCTCCTGTACAAAATCACGCTGTTGTTCATTTAAAGATTCATCCATCTCCAATAGTTGAGCAAAACCCAGAATTCCATTCAGTGGCGTACGCAGCTCATGACTCATCTTAGACAAAAAACTTGATTTGGCCATGTTCACTTTTTCAGCTTCTTCTTTTGCCTGAATAATGACTCTTTCCATTTTTTTTGTTCCGTGATATCCTCAAACTCCCACAAGTAGCCTACAAAATCATTTTCCTCATTTAAAGGAAAACAATTGTAGCGTAGTGTCATAGCTGTATCTATTTTAATTTCTTTCGTAGTTCTCGTTCGTTTTTCTGTATTTCCGAGCTTATTTTTATTAATTTCCTTATCGAAAAGATAATGTAAATCCGAAGCGTGCACCCCAATATGGCAATCAATTTTCCCCTTCAACTGGAAAAGCTCATAAAATTTCCTATTTAAGAGCCTTATTTTTTTATTGCAATCTGTTACTGCAATTCCACTTTCTAACCGATCAATCAAAATACGCTGGAATGCATAGGAATTCATTAATTTTCGTTCTTGTTCTTTTTGAAGAATGTCCTCTTCCATAATCTTTTTGTTAGTAATGTCCACACAAGTTCCGACTACTTCAGCTACTTTCTCCTTATAAAATAAAGGTCTTAAATAAATTACATAATAGATACCTCTAAATTCACCTTCATATTCAATGTACTGACCTTCCCATGCTTTTTTGTAGTAACCGTTTAGTAAATTGGCAGTTTCAATATCATTCCAATAAAAATTATGAAGTGTCTTTCCGACAATATCCTCTCGATTAAACCCCAATCTATACAGTAATTCTCCCTCGGCAAAAGTATGAATAAACTCGTTACTTTTTTGTACAAACTTAAAGATCATCCCGGTATCAGTAAAGCCTGGTTGTGAAATATATCTGGAATCCTTCATTTGTTTCGCCCCTAGTTAGTTAAAAAAATATAATATGGATTCTATATGATGAATCCCTTACTTTACGTTCTTTACAGTGCTTGAAGATTAATTTGAAACCAATTATTCATTTCTAATGATTATTGTAATCGCTTTACAAATTATACTTTTCTTATTATAAGCTTCACTATATTGATTAGTCTAACAATACTTACCCATGAGGCTGCCACGCCATTATTAAAGAAGGAAGGGATCAAAACAGGGAGTCGTATTTTTGATATTCTTAAAAAGAAAGATGTTTATGTTGTTAATCCTTCTATGGAGCGTTACATAAAAGCATGGAATTATGAATGCCACTTTTCTTCATCTGTTCCTGCTGCTTTTGACGGGTCATCAAAGCCCCAGGGAACTCGTTTCACATGTAGATGAGTTACAGATCAATGCTCTACTGCGTGTCCGCATAGTGTCTCAACTAAAGGAGCATTATTAAGAATTTCAGGATTGATTACATCAGATGTTTGGTTTGGGATATCGATTCCTACTTCTTTCATTGTTTTTACGGCATTAGGATTTAAAGCATGAGCTTCAATTCCAGCACATTTTACCTCCCCCTATTCCCCTTCATACTTTTTAGCCTAACCTTCTGCCATGCCATATTTAATAAATCAAAAAAATTTTATGTAATTAAAAGAGTTCTTGTTCAACTAACTTATCAGTTAGCTAACAAGAAAAAAGACCACCGAAGTGTTCAGCCTCAGCTATTATAAATAAATGACTTTTCTGGATTATATAGACGTTACAACTACTTAATATAATTCATCTATAAAAAACATTATAGAATGTTCCCTCCTATATTCGGAAATAATAACATTGGATTTACGTAAAAAGGAGGGTAATCAGAAATGGATATTCAAAAATTAGCCGATCATGAGTCATTGGATCTGCATGAAGTTATTAATTTTAAAACTCTTTGCTTAGCGAAATCAAAACTAATGCAAGGACTGGTATTTGATCATGATTTGAGAGCATTAATGCAAAAAGATGTTGAACAATCTATGCAAGCGCTGGGAGAATTACAGGCAATTTATCAACGTGCACCTTTTGAAGCTCCTGTTCCTCAAAACCGGCCAACACCAATAATAAATTGAAAGGGAGGCAAATTCATTGAATAATGACTATTTAGACCCTATAAACTCGCTACACGTACCAGAGCTAGCAGATACCACATTTGCGATGGATTTTCTTCTTCGTTCCAAAGAAGGTGTTCGCAATATTGCTGTCGCATTAACAGAGTCCGCATCACCTGATGTTAGAACTCTCTTACGAAACCAGTTAATGCAAGGGATTGCCATGCACCAAGAAATTACAGAACTAATGATCAGTAAAAAATGGTTCCATCCATACGAATTAAGTGAACAATATCAATTAGACCAACTCTCTGCCAACAATACATTGATGATTGGCAAAATGAATCTATTTCCTGTTGAGAGCAATAGAAAAGGTATGTTTGACCGGACACCTGATGAACACTAACACTGGAGGCTATATATCATGAAGGCAGTAACGTATCAAGGTATTAAAAATGTTGTAGTCAAAGAAGTTCCAGATCCAAAGATTGAAAAACCGGATGACATGATTATTAAAGTAACCAGTACAGCTATATGTGGATCTGATTTACATTTAATTCATGGCATGATTCCTAACCTGCAAGAAAACTATGTTATTGGCCATGAACCAATGGGAATCGTCGAAGAAGTTGGTCCAGATGTGACGAAGGTAAAAAAGGGAGATCGTGTCATTATTCCTTTTAATATAGCATGCGGTGAATGTCTTTACTGTAAAAACCATTTAGAAAGCCAATGTGATAATTCTAATGATAATGGTGATATGGGTGCCTATTTTGGATATTCTGGTACGACGGGTGGCTATCCAGGTGGGCAAGCTGAATATTTAAGAGTACCGTTTGCAAACTTTACTCATTTCAAAATTCCAGAGACTTGTGAAGAACCAGATGAAAAGTTAGCAGTTATTGCCGATGCAATGACTACTGGTTATTGGAGTGTTGACAATGCAGGCGTGAAGGCTGGAGATACAGTTATTGTTTTTGGCTGTGGTCCCGTTGGTCTTTTTGCTCAAAAATTCTGTTGGCTAAAAGGAGCAAAGCGTGTCATTGCCGTAGATTATGTAGATTATCGTTTGCAACACGCCAAACGTACCAACAAAGTTGAAATTGTAAACTTCGAACATTTTGAAAATGTGGGAATGCATTTGAAAGAAATGACGAAGGGCGGCGCTGATGTTGTCATTGATGCAGTTGGTATGGACGGTAAAATGACTGATATGGAGTTCCTCGCGAGTGGAATGAAACTTCAGGGCGGAGCATTTAGTGCATTTATCATGGCTTCACAAGCAGTACGCAAATGCGGGACAATCCAAGTTACAGGCGTTTACGGTGGCAGATATAATGGATTCCCAATGGGAGATATTATGAACCGAAACATCAATATTCGCTCTGGACAAGCACCTGTAATTCACTATATGCCATATATGTTTGAATTAGTTTCAACTGGAAAAATTGATCCAGGAGATGTCGTGAGTCATGTACTTCCACTTAGTGAAGCAAAGCGTGGCTATGAGATTTTTGACACTAAAATGGATAATTGTATAAAAGTCTTGTTAAAACCTTGAGGAAGGAGGTAGAAAAAATGAATTACGCCTTACATGAAGTTCTTGAGGTCCATGAAATGGCTGCATTTAAGACCAATTGTTTGACTAAGTCCAAAACGATGAGAGGGTTAGTTACAGATCAACAACTAAAAGATATTATGCAGCAAGACATTGATGTATCTACGAGACAATTACAAGAATATGCTTCTATCCTTTCCAACGCTAAGCAGTAAAATAGGAGATGAATGAACATGAATCCAATTATTGAAAATTTAACTGGTATGAATGCACTATCGGATCAAGTGGTTGCAATGGATTTATTGATTGCAGCTAAAAGTGGAGTTAGAAATTACGCCATGGCAGTTACGGAGGCAGGAACACCGGAAATTAAAGAAATCCTCACTCGCCATTTAGTGGAAGCTCTTGATATGCATGAACAAATTTCTGCATATGTGGTAGAAAAAGGATGGTACCACGCTTGGGATACAAACGAACAAATCACTTTAGATTTAAATAATATCAATACAGCATTGAACTTACCCACTCTATAAAAATAAAATAGGAACAGTTTAACATTACCAACCTAAACTGTTCCTAATAAAACATTTATATTTAAATGATGGAAATATACGATTGCAATCGCCATTTTCTTTTACGATTATAAATTTGATGTCTTTTCTTTTAGGATTAGAGCTAAATTAAGCCAATTACGAACTATTGGCTCCATGCTTACCCGTTCAATTTTTTTAAAAAAATAAACCAACTATTTTTTATATCAAATGGTAGAGTAAGGGAATTCATCAATTTTCATACGAAGTAAACTATAAGGTTTCTGTCGTAAGTCTTTTCCATAATGCAATCTAGCCTGCCGATGTAATTGGTTCACAATGACATACAAATATTGATCCGGACCAATTGAAAAAGTATCCGGCTACAAAATTCTCGGATCATGTGCGATTGTTTCGATGATACCATTCAACAATATCTTACGGATCATATGCATGATCTCTATTCCAGAAATAATGGCTTTTGCTGTACGAAAGAGTGATTATGTTAACTAAACATGTATACGATATACAGCTTAAGGACAGAAAAAACGCTGGGCCTATTCAGTGGTTTTTTTGTTTATTGAAAGGTAGTCGTAAAGTGATGATTCAATCCGTCTTAAGTAGTTTATTTAAAGAAATAAACTTTATGAAAAAAGATAGAAAAAGCTAATGAAGCCTTGAGGAGTGAACCTTGTTCTTATACAAATAACAAAGGTTATAATTTACTTAATAGGCTTGGATAAAGTAGCAATATAATGTTTAAAGACTACAAAGAATAAAAATGATATAAAAGGCAACTCTAAGAAAAAATAAGCTTAGGAGATTATACATGAGAACAATTAAACCAACTAAAATAGGCTCAAAAAAGTCAAATTTCAATGGGAAATTGACAGCTCCAGAAATGGGGAAACTTTGGGCAACCTATATGGGCAACAGCATGTCTAATTGTATTTTAAATTATTTTCTACAACATGTTGAAGATCAAGACATAAAAAAACTAGTAGAACATGCGAAAAGATTAACTGAAGAATTTCAAAGTAGTGTGAAGGAAATCTTTATCAAAGAAAATATAGCTATTCCACATGGTTTTACGGAGGATGACGTTAATCTAGGTGCTCCAAGATTATTTGCAGACGAGTTCTATGTACATTACTTAAAATATGCAGCAAAAGCAGGACTTAGCATTTATAGCATTGCTATACCTTTGATGTATAGAGAAGATGTACGCAATTTCTTAACTTATTGTATGAACTCGACAATGGAATTAGTGGAAGAAATTAAAACAATTTTAATGGATAAAAGCCTTATTATTGAACCACCTATTATTCCAGCTCCAGAACAAGTAAGAATTGCCGACACTGATTATTTGAGTGGTTTTGTTGGAGACGTTCGTCCTCTACACGCATTAGAAATTGCTCATTTATACGATAATATTGAAAATAACGTAACAAGCAAAGCCTTAATCATGGGATTTAGTCAAGTTGCCAAAAGTGAAAAGATTAGAGACATATTTATAAAAGGGAAAGACATTACAAATAAAGCAGTTGAACGTTACATAGAAAAACTTCACTATGAGAGCTTACCAGCTCCAGAATTTATTGATTATTTAGTCACCACTTCAACTTTTGCACCTTTTTCTGATAAATTGATGCTTTTTCATAAGGTCGATATGTTTTCCATGAAAATACGGGCATTTGGGAATTCACTAGCTGTAAATGGAAGGCATGATTTAGCGTTACTATATGGAAAGTCATTAATGAATATAGCAAATTTTGTTAAGGATGCATCAAATATTCTGATAGAGAATGAATGGATGGAAATCCCACCCGAAGCTGTAGATAGAGAAAATCTAGCTTCAAAATAGTATCTTTGATAAAAGTGAGAAAACAACAAAAAAGCCTTAATAAAAGGGCTTTTTTGCATGTAATTTCTGATAAAATCCATTATGGTGCCTAAAGAAGATACGACATCAAATGGACCTGCAATGGGAGGCTTGAGCCGATGCGTGTTGAAAGGGACTCGCACGGTTCTTAGGGGAGGCAGGGGCAGTGATGCCCCTAACTTACCCGACTTAACTAAACATGTATATCATATAAAGCTTAAAAACAGAAAAACCACTGCTCCCGTACAGTAGTTTTTCTGTTACACATATTTTATGTTTAAGTACTGATGCCTCCCGACGTCTTAATTAGTTTTACGTATATTTAACACTTTATTCGTATTATTCTAACGTTCTAAGATCTTTTGCCAGATAAAGTGTTATCTTTTACATACATTTCATAGTGTCCATTTATGTAACTAGATACCTTTAAATTAAGTAAAAGAGCTTTTAGGTTAACTATTTTTTCAGTATCTAATCCGCACTCTTTTGCTATATCTTCAATTCCTTTTTTACTGATTTGTATGTTATCTTCCAAATCGGTTACTGTTTCTTTACTGTACTGGAAAGGAACTTCATCTATAACTTCTGTAATTAATTGATCCTGCCCTTCATACTCTAGTCTCCCTTTGACTGCAGCATGTTTTCCAATTAATACAGCCTGCTCTTTTATATCCGATAGAAGAATCATTAATCTAATTCGTTGATTCATTAGAATATAGTGATTATCAAAAATAGAGATAATTTTGGTTTGATAATCATCCATGGTTGTATGAAGTTGATGTTTTGCTTCTCTTATTACTTCTTCGCTGTTTTTAATAAGTATCATACTCAAGTTCTCTGCACTCCCCGTATCATATATACTTTCATTATAACAAACTATAAAAAGGGAACGTCATTTTTCACTACTTATCACGATAAATAATGTATATAAACAAATATTATCATGGATTCATTAATCATTTACATTGATTGTAGGGAAATATACCGACTCATAGTTTTTAAAGATTTACACCAATAATAAGCGACCTCATTAATTTCAATTAGAATTATAAGGTCGCTTATAAGATATTCTGATTCAATTTTTGTATTTTTTCCGTTCTTTTATTGCAAAGCAATTGTTTTATCATTAAACTCTCGTCTCATTTTTAACATGTTTATCAATTGTACTAAGCAAATAAATAAGGTAAGAATTTAGTTTGAATTGCTTCTCTTCAATAAAGTCAGATAACATTAGACTGGTATTATTAGTCACTCCAATTTATATTTTATCTCTTTCTTATGCATGGTGACCATGATTATTCTTTTGACCCATTTTTCGTAAAATAAAGCTTACAATTAACACTAAAATAATTGATCCAATAATTGCGGGGATGATTGCAAATCCACCTACGACTGGTCCCCAATTACCTAAGATAAGTCCACCTAACCAGGCACCAATAAAACCAGCAATAATATTCCCAATAATACCTCCAGGAACACCACGTCCTGTAATTAAACCAGCGAGCCAGCCGATAATTCCACCGACAATTAGCATCCATAGTATTTCCATTAAGAATCGTCTCCTTATTAAAAGATTTAGTTGACTTTACCCTTAATTGAGACGAATAACACTGGTATTTTTTTCCTGTTTAGAGGCTTTTCTCTCAGTTAAGTAGAAAATTTCACATAGATTTCTTTAAATAGTTACTAAGCGCTATTCCTATTCACCATATGAATTTCCTAAATAAAAATACGCCATATATCATAAATTTATTTGCTTCTATGGGTCGTGTAATTCGGTTTATGTTAACTAGAGATCACTAAGATATCATCGCTACTATGCATATGAGCAATGATCTGTCATTGTCTCCTTTTTATTTCATTCAAGTGATAAGAACCTATTCTTTTATATAAAAAAGAGAAAAACAATCCGATTTAAAGATCAATTGTTTTTCTCGACAAATATATAACTTCTACTATCTAGATATTCTTTTTTCATATCCATATTTAAGTACTTTTTTTAAAAATACTATCTGATTGTATAACTCGTTCTTAGTAGGTAGATGCCTACACATATCATAATCCGCAATTAAACATTTAATTTCCCTATACAATAGGAAACGTTCATAGTTATCGAGCATCTCCTCCCCTTCTGATGTTATATCTTTTACATTACCCCTTCGACACATATTGACACATGATCTCTGATAATTTACATTATGGTAACTAATCTCTTATATGATATATATCTTAAATCAACTTAACTCAAGAAAGCTAGGAACTTTAATCCCCTAGCTTTTTTGAGTTTCTATCGCTTGTTTAACCGTTGCATAGGTTTTAATAGATGAGAAATCGATTCCATTTCTAACAATAGTTTGGGCAAGTTCAGGTCGTATACCAGTCATCATCACCTCAATACTTTGTAAGCGAAGAACACTGTAAATATCAAAGAGGTAACGTTCAGCTATAGCGTCTATAGTTAAGATACCTGAGAAATCAACAATTAGATACTCTACCTTCATTTCAAGAATTTTCAAGATAACATTCTCCAAGATATATTCAGCTCTTTCTGAATCAATAGAGCCAATTAGTGGGAGAACGGCGGTTTTATCTTGAATGGGGACCACAGGAACAGATAATTTCAATACTTCTTGTTGCGCCTTTTGAATAATTTTATCTTTCACTTGTTCAAATACTATAATCGTTTCATTAATACTTATATCGAGCAAATAGTTAAATCGTTTATTAATAAATACTACTTCTTCTGAAGAGAGTCCATGCTCTATACTTATTTTAGTAAGGTAATCGATGAAGACTAGGCGCGTAGGAGGATAGCGTGTAATAATAATAGAGACTCTCTCCCCTTGAGATGCTGTACGCTTACCATTGGTCTTACTCCATTCAACAAGCCCTTCAGGTACGTTGTTTTCACTACTAAAGAGACTCTTTCCTAAAAACTTAATAAATTCAGTATAGACGATAATTGCTTGTTCAAGTTCCTCCTGTAAAGCCCCAAAATTGGGGTTCTGAGAAATTTCTTGCACAATTTCATTTGCTAACATTTCTGCGTTATCATCTAAGTACTTAGCAACGCCTATAATCCCTTTCAATGATTATCACTCCCTCATCTTCTTATTCATGAATGCATTTAGGTAGTCATTTTATCTCTTGCTTTCCTATTTATTGTTTTAAACACCAATAAGTAGATCTTCTATCGCCTTTTGTAAACTTGATTTTATAGTCAAATTATTGAAATCTATACCAATACTTACAACAGTCTGTGCAACTTCCGGACGAATTCCTGTTAAGACTGTTTCTACACCTAGAAGCTTTAACGAGTCTATCACTTTGAAAATCCGATCTGCTACCATGGTATCTATAATATAAACACCCGATAAATCTACTATTAAACGTTGAAGCTGTAGTCTGTTCGCTGATTTCAACGCTTCCTCCATTAGATAATTGGCTCTTTCCGTATCTATATTTCCAATGAGAGGCAAAATAGCCATCCCTTTAGCTAAAGGGACAACGGGGACCGATAATTCAAGAAAGGCACTTTGCGCACGTTCAAGAGTTAATTGATAGAAATGCACATAACTTAAACTAAAGGAATAAGCTGCATGATCGAGAAGAGGATCAATAATTCCGCCTACTTCAAATACAGTATCTATTGATAGATTATTTTCCTTTATTACTTCCTTCAATGTCTTCCATAAGAAAGTGCGATAATATTTTGTATCTTTTAATGCTTCATCCAATGGCACCTTCAAATTGCAAAACATTTCCCCTGTTTCTTTTCCCCATTGTGTAAATTTTTGGAGTGCTCTTTCTTCATTTAAATGATCCCTAAGAACTTCACCAAATAGACTTATAAAGTGAGCTCGGATATTAATAAGTTCCACTTCAAAAGGAGCCAATTGTTTCTTTTCTTCTTCTGTAATATCAACTATTCTGTTTTCATGTACTTCATTAGCGATTTTAAATCTATATTCTAAGATTTTATCCCCTAAAAACCCTATTTTATCTTCCATGTTCTCCTCCGAAAAGCCTGTTGAGGCTATTATTTAGTTTTTATATTAATTATACCACCACGTGTCAAAATACTTATTTTTTTGTTAATTTCTTAGTATAAAATTCCCTACTCTAATCTTCATGATTTATTAAACAATTTGTTACAAATGGTAAAAAAAATCAAAGCCGAATTCGCCTTCTATGATATGATTAATCCAATAAATAGAAATCTTGTATGTTATACACATCATAAAACAGAAAAACTACTAATCCATTAGTTTTTCTGTATATTAAAATATAGACATTAAGCTGATGCTTTATGGCAACTTGAATAGTTTACTCAATATATTAAAGGACATTTAACGTCGGAATATGTAAAATTAACACAAATAAGAATACCTTATTACTCTATAGGTTTTTTAAATTTTTTTGCCAAAACCACTCTGAGGTGAACTATGAAAACAATTAATTCTATATCTAGTTCTAAAAAATTTGATAAAGGTCATGTCTTTTACCGTTTTGAAGATAAACAATTTTACATAAATAATTTAATGAGTTTTATTAAGAATGGATTAGAGAGTAAACAACGTATATTGATAATTGAGAATATGAGGGCGCTTCCCCTAATAAAAGCTACTATTGATAAAAAGTTTATTCATAAACAAAAAGAATCTATTCGTTTAGTTAATAATTTTGATTATTACTTGGCAAATGGTGATTTTCACACAAAAACTATTCTTACTCATTTTCAAGAAGATTTGTCTATGTTGAAAATAAAAAATACGATGATAAGAACATGGGCTCACGTAGAATGGGCTTCAGAGAAACCAGATGTTCTTTTACTAGAAGAATTTGAATCAACTGCCGATAATTTTGTTGAGGAGGAAGGTATGGTTTCAGTTTGTGCATATGCTGCTGATTCTTTATCTTCTACTTTGGATACTACTCTGCAGCAATTACATCAATACATTATGACAGATCATAACTTTTTTATTTCCCCCTTTTACAATGGGAGAAGTTGTTAAAATCATGGCCATGAATCTACATATTCATGGCTTTTTTGGTTCCTATATCGTGTTTTATGGAAACTAAAAAAGACAAATTAGTGGGGCAATGAGACCTGGTCAGAATGGTCATTGATGTTATCTCCTACTTTTAAATCTAATTCTCTGTGCGTGAATTCCTGAAACCCAGATAAATCTAAGCTATAACTTTTAACAATATCTTTTAGCACCCTATCATTAAGTTTTTTATGGTACTTTTCAAATTCCTCGCTACAAGCTTTCTCAGGTCGATTTCTTTCTTCTGTTGAATTGGCAAATACAGTTCCGTAATTTGTACCATAAGCGAAAATACCAAGTATCAGAAGTAAAAGAACTGCCCTTTTATTCATATAGCTCACCCTATATTCATATTTTGTTGTATTTTTGCCCAGTTACGTTGTTACTATCCTTCTGTTTTCCTGAAGTAAATACCGCTTTGATTTCATCCTAATAAATATGTATTTAATAGGAGATAGCAACTAAAAAATGGGAGGAAATAACATAAAAAAGCTTATTTTAGTTATAATCTTGTCTTTTGTAGTACTTGTTTATCCAAGTCAAACTAATGCCAGTAAAATGCCTTGTAGTTCGATATTAGAGCCTGCAGACAAACATTTAAAAAATGCAAAAGGAACAGCTCTAATTTACAAAGTACAATTGAATCCACCCAGTTTTGCTCGAACAAACATTAGTATTATGGCTGTTCACCTTCCTCACCCTTCTACTTATGGTGAGTATGATCAATATGAAGGGTTTGCAACCATTCCAGGTTACATTAGTTGGCGTTTCAAACTATATTCTACACCTGAAGAAGATGGCGTTACGTGGGCTGGAAAGTTCGATTGGATTACGGAAGAGATGAAAAATGTCAAGATACAGGTGCGCCCTTCAAATTCTAAAACAGAAAAATTAAGATCACCAGTCTTACAAAGTGCCCTTTCATCTTGTAACTAAGCTAAACATCTTACTACTTGAAAGGAATCGTTTAGTTTAATACATGCTCATACAATATATCTAAATCAATATTATGTAGGTGATTAAAAGGTACGATTA
>Ga0209574_10000073_pt1 | contig 29478 bp, 31 predicted proteins | sample AgamicMgMarz_FD_187168 | JGI IMG/M metagenome (GOLD analysis project Ga0209574, IMG submission 187168) | Agave microbial communities from Guanajuato, Mexico - Mg.Ma.rz (SPAdes) (version 2) | ecosystem: Host-associated > Plants > Phyllosphere > Phylloplane/Leaf | place: Guanajuato, Mexico... | reverse complement strand
ACCATATGGAAGGGAATATTGCCCGTAATCGGGCTGAATTAGCAGGGAAGTTAACAAACGTATTAAATTCCCGGTCACTAACATACTCCCATAAAAGGCTTGCAAGTATACTTAAGAAAGGTATGACGGTTCTTGACTTGGGATGTGGAACAGGAGCAATTACACGTGGAATAGCAGAAGCAGTAGGTCCAAAGGGGCGTGTTGTAGGAATCGATAGCAATCCCAATCTAATCGAAAAAGCTCGTCAAAATCATGGTGAAACTCCAGGATTAACTTTTGAAACAGGTGATATCTATAATCTTACCTATGAAGGAGACTTTGATATTGTTACTTGTGCTCGGGTGTTAATATGGCTGTCCGATCCTTTGAAAGCATTGCAAATGATGAAATCTGCTGCCAAAATTGGTGGTCGTATTTTGGTCGTAGACTATAATCATGAAAAGATATCATGGGAACCGGCCCCTCCTTCAAGTATGACTTCTTTCTATTCTACATATTTGAAATGGCGTTCTGACGCAGGTATGAATAATGGAATTGCTGATGATCTTGCTCATATGTTTCGAGAAATTGGTATTCAAGATATCATTGTTACCTCTCAACACGAGGTATCCAACCGTACAGATTTTAATTTCGAAACAAAAATTGGTATATGGGCAGATACTGCTTCAAGTAGAGGAATTCAAATGGAAAGGGATGGTTATATTACCGAAATAGAATATATGACGGCGGAAAAGGAATATCGCGAATGGGTGACTAAAGAGGCCCAATCTTTAACGATGTACATGTTAGCTGTAGAGGGTATAAGGACTTTATAAATACATTTCATGTAAAAACTCCAATTTATATTAATAAATTGGAGTTTTTAACTACCTAGAACCTACATTATGTTAATTAGCAACCTTTTGGATAAATGTGCTAAATTTAATAATATAGGAGGGATATGCTTGGTTTATTTAGTTTGCACAATTGTTGTTTCAATAATTTTTATTTTTAATATTGTTAAAGACCGGAATTTCATATGGTTGTGTATGTTCATTCCTCTGTTGATACACTTTCTTATTACTCAAACTCAACTGTTTAACTTTATAATTGACCCTTTTAAGATTTGGGTTATTTTAATCATATATATTGCAACGTATTTCACTGTATTTTTATATGATTTTAATAAAATGAAGCCTGAAAAAAGCAAGGAGTGCTAAAGTGTCTGTTGAAAGAGATAATATGATAAATTCCTTAAGAAAAAATGTCATTCCTATTATGAGAAATCGTGGTTTTAAAGGTTCTTTTCCTCATTTTTATCGAGAACTAGAGGATCGTGTTGATCTATTAATGTTTCAATTCAGTGCCTGGGGTGGAGTTCTTTATATAGAGCTTTCAAAATGTTCTCCAGAAGGTCATACAGATGTATCTGAAACGTTTCATACACCTAATAAGATAAAAGTTTATAACATTGATATAGAACATAGACAAAGGTTAGGAAAAGACTCATATGAAATATTTGAGTTTAATAAAGAGAATACAGAATTAATTTCATTGGACGTGAGAGATGCATTGAAAGAAGCCGAGGAATGGTGGAATTACTCGGCTAATTGGTGGGTTTAATAACCTAAATTAAATAAGTCCCAAGAATACCTGTTATGGTAACTAGGTTCACGTATCATATTCATTTATGGCCAAGCTTCATTAGATGATAAAATGTAATTATAAGGAATTTAATTAAATAAAGGGGGAGATATAGTTGTTAATGGATTTACACTTGGATAATGAAATGGAACCCTCAGTTGCTCTTTTATACGCTACTGTTTCAGATACATATGAAAGATTAAAACTTCTTGTAAAGGATGTAGATCAGGAAGAATTATTCTTTAAAGGTACTGAAAACAAGATGAACAGTATTGGACAATTATTGAGGCATTTAGCTGTTGTAGACTTGCATTGGGTCTACCGACTTAAGAATCAACAAATACCTTCTAGTCTTCAAAAAGAATACGGTCCTTTAGTTGATGCAGCAGGTCAAATACCTTCTATAAAAGATACAACCATTATTGATTTAATAGATAGCTATGATAAGGTTCAGGCGATGTTTCGCTTAGAATGTACGAAGTTATCTGAAGAAGGTCTAAATAATGTAGTTTCATATGAGAATGGAAAAACAGCTACAATTCGTTGGGGGATATGGCATATAGCTGATCACAGTCGTTATCATCACGCACATATTGGCTTATTGAAGAAATTATATAAAGAAAAATAAAGGTGGAAATAAAGATTCTAAACAAAGCAAAAAATATCTTTATTATTTTTTGCCTTGTTTATTGTTCAGTACCGATAAGCTGTATTATGTAAACTATTTTTGTATATAGTATGCATAGTCATTTATGTGTTGATATCCAATAAAATGTGAATATGGGAAGGTGATCAGATGGAAGAGTTTAAAGATTTATTATCTTACGGTATTTTAATGAGGCCAACTTCTTATTCAAAACTAAAACTAGCAATAGAAGAATTAACATCTGAGGAATGGTTTAGAGATTTATATAAAGTCCCATCTTACAATACTGTTATTTGGAAGAATAAAAAAATTAAAAAAATCCTTTTAGATTCTCAAAAGGTAAAGAAGATAAAGAAAAATCAACAGCATTCAATGAAGTTTATTAACTTAGTAAAAGAACTAGCTAAATAAATGATTAAACCTCTGCTTCTTGGCAGAGGTTTTATAGAAACAAGATTTCCGATAATCGTGATTATGGTAACTAAGTTTGCATGCGATATACATTTTTTATCTCATTTTTTACTGTGTAATAATTCTCTTAGGATATTAGCCTAGGACCCGTACCATCTCTGCTTGCATACCCCTTTGGCCATTCACTACTACAAAAGTAACCTTTTGCCCTTCTTTTAAGCTTTTAATAACAACCCCTTCAGTTCCTTTAGTCCGTTCAATAGCTGTAAAATGGACAAAAAGATCAGGTCCACTTTCTGGTGTAATAAAGCCAAATCCTTTCTCATCATTGAACCACTTAACTGTTCCAAATTGTCTTTCTGCCATATAAATCTTCCCCCTAAAGTATCAGTATTTTTTTGTTCTGATAATGATCATTATGTTAACTAACTTTGTATATCATATTCATGATCTTTTAATTCAATTCTGATATATAATCAGATAGGAACAAAATTAAAATTTAGTCCATCTGAATAGAGGTTAGAAATCGAAAAAACGATATATAGTGTGTTTGGCTGCATTAAGTGCTCTTCTAGTTATAGGATTCGTTTGGTGGTTACTTTTTGCACCTAGCTATCTACAATTTGCTCCAAAGGGAGAATACATTTCTCAAAGTACATCTCCTAACGGTGATTACATAGTGAAGATTTATCGTTCGAGTGGTGGAGCGACTACACCTTTTGCTATTAGAGGAGAAGTGACTTATATAAATAAAGTTTTTAATAAAAGGAAAAATATCTATTGGAATTATCCTCAGGAAAAAGCCAAAGTTAAATGGGTAAACAACGAAACAGTTAATATTAGTGGTCATATATTAAACGTTACAAAAGATACATTTGATGCTAATGATGTAGATAATTAAATTCTATTCTTAAACAATAAAAAGCTCTTATGAAAGAGCTTTTTGTTGTTTAACTACTGATAAGTCACATTATGGTAACTAAACATGTATATCATATTCATTAAAAAATAAATGGTCCAAGAATGAATTTATGGGCTATTTACTTATGTATTATCTTCTTCAACAAACCGAACAGAGTAGTTTAAAAAGCATTTTGTATTAACTAACCATAAATGCATATTTTCTTTCAAAAAAAGAAATTCTAAATAAAAAGAAATAAAAGGAAGTTTAAATATGTCAATGAAAAATAAGTGGTTATTTAATATTGCCATGGTATTATTCTCTTGGATATCAATATCTTTTTTGGACTGGCGTAGTATAAAAAGATTTTTCCCGGCTTTTATTTTTGTATTTTTAATAAATTGTATTGATGTTCCTGTTGGAAAGAAATTTAGATGGTGGTCTTTTTATAATAAACCACATTCCTTTATTTATAATGAATTTCCTTTTTTAATAGGTCCAATGCTGGCGGTGGCTTTATGGTCATTAAAATGGACGTACGGAAATTTCAAAAAGTTTATTATGCTAAATGCTCTTTTTCAATTATTTTTTGCATTTTTAGCTAAAACTTTATTTGTAAAAATAAAATTATTTAAATTAGTTCGATTTAATGCATTTCAATTCTTTCTTTACTTCTTTTACAAGGCCTTTCTCCTGTATGGATTTCAATACATTTTTGAAAGTAAAAGAAGATGAACATAATCCACTAAAGGTTAGAAATATATATTTATTCTAGTCAAAAAGGTACGAAAAAATTTAGATTCAAAATTAGTTGTAGGACACAAACTATCATATGAATATCGAAAATCTTGTTGAACTAACGAAGTATTAGTTTAACAAGAATCGCCTCTTTAATTTCCGATAACTGTGATTATGTTAACTACCTCTGTATACGATATACAGACTAAAATAGAAAAAAACTCCTGACGCTAAATCAGAAGTTTTTTTCAAAAATTATTACCGATGGGATGATATTAATCATCTTGAGTAGTTTGCTCAAAATTCTATTTATTATCCAGTAAGAGTATAAACTACTTTTTCTTAGTTATCCGGGCTAGACAATCGGTAAAAAAGATAATAGCAAAGGGAAGGGTATAAACAATGAAGGATGAAATAAAAGCCTTACGTAATTTAAGATTCATGTATATTAAATCCACCTTTATATACTGACATGAGTATTGAAAGATTTCTTAAATAGAATGTCCAACTGAAGAAGGACTCATTCATGCTATTAACAAAAGAAAAAGCCACTGATCAGAGGCTTTTTTATGCTCCGTTCTTATAAAGAACAGAGCACGTTGACTTTAGTAGTTTGCTCAATCATAAGGTATAAATCCTTCACAAATTTAGTGTTGTTTCTAACCCTTGATTTTTTTGAAAAAATAACTCTCTATAAAAATTAAAACTAACTTGTATATGAGTTATTTTTCTCTTTCAAAAAAACCTTATCAACCCTTACATATCAACGTTTGTATAAATATATGAAATTCTTTTTTCTTCTTTTATTTTTTAAGGTGGTCCGAAAAATCACATTATGTTAATTAGAATTATTTATTATAAGATATAGAAAAAATGATATTATATGGTTATTAAATTAGATTAGGAGAACTTATGTAATGTCTAGTTTCGATTTTGCTACGCTTTTGCTTACTCTTACTGTATGGTCACCAGTGATTCTACTGGTTTTACTAATAGTGGGTATTGTCCTATATAAGAAAAATAAGAAAAGACCTTATTAAGGTCTTTTTATTTCCTATAACGTGTTTTATGTTGACTAAAAACTTACGCAATATAAATAAAAAAGACTTTAAGCCTTAAGAGATATATTTAAGGCTTAAAGCAAAGTAAATAGTAAATGAAATGACTAAGTAACAACTGATAATTCCTATTCTTATAGGTTTAGAATACCCTTTTAGCCAGCCCCATCTTTTATCGGTGTAATCAAAAAGAAAATAGTCTGCAACGACCGACAAAATAATAATAATACCTACTATTAGCAAACTCATTTTTTATCCCCCATTTACGTGTTTATTAAATAACATACCAAAATTAACAATAAATGAAAAAAATACCTGAAATATCTGCTATATTAATTTCAAATACACATATACAAAAAGAACCCTTTTCTCATGTAGGCAAAGGGTTCTTTTGTACGTAAATATTTCTCAAGGTGCAAATCCTTGAAAACTAACAGTAAGATAGATGCCAAATGAAATAGCAAATAAAGAAACAAAATGTAATGTTAAAAAAGTGATTTTCTGTTTACCTTTGATAAAGAAAGAATAAATAAACCCGAGGATTGTAACTAAAGTTAAAACAGGGACAGTAACCTTAATTACGGTACCAAAAGCGCTTGCTGTAACAACTGATAAAAGAAAGAACCCAATTATAACTACATACAAAATTATCGAAGTAACTAAAGAGGCTATTGATATTTTTAAAGCATTTTTAAAAAAGCTATTCATATAATTCTCTCCCATTTTTAGCAATGTACATTTACTATAATGTACACTCGAATAGAAAAAATTACCTTTAGGCCTCGAGCATAATTTATTTCCAGTTACCATAATGTAGCTATAAGGAGCAAAACACCTAATTCTTAAAAATTAGGCATTTTATTAAGTAGCTGTTTATTTTACAAATAATCTAGAAATATCTTTCCATCCATATGCTTCATCTTCTACTCTCGTTCCTCCGAATACACTTTCTCGATGAGAGTAATATTGTCCTCCTAAGCGTTTGTAGAATTCACGTCCAGAGTTATTATTTTTCATGACCCATACCAACATAGAAAAAATACCTTTCTTCATAAAATGCTCAGCAATAGCTGAAATAAGAAGTCTTCCACCTCCTAACCCATGAGCTTTTGGCAGAAGATATAGCGCATATAATTCCCCTTTGAATTCTATATCATCACTATTTTGAGCTGCTGCAAAACCAATCATCTCTTCGGAATTATTAATAGCAACATAAATAAATGTTTGATGTAATTGATCGCTAAGAAAGTGTGTCCATTTGCTTTCTGCTTCTTCATAGGATAATTCATTTAGAAAGTTATCGGGAACTAAACCATTATAAGTTGTTCTCCAAGTATCAATATAAATCTTTGATATCGTTTTTATATCATCTAAATTTGCTTTTCTAATTTTCACATTAAACACCTCTATTATTTATAACATCTTTATAATGTGATTATACTCTCCATAAAAGTCTTCATCATGTGAATTTATTGGTTTCTCTATTTCTGACTATATAAGGTATACAATCTTAGTTAACATAATCATCCTTATCGTTACTTAATACAGTTAAAAATTATTTTCGACTTCATTTAAGCTTCTATATTCTACTGCTAAAAAGTATTCTTCTCTCCACTAGGAAAAAAAGTGAAAGAACTGCGATTCATTCAGATCACAGTTCTTTTATCTAGTGTTGTTTATTCTGCTTCACCAACAACTGTAAACCTTTCATTTACATGTTGTGGTTTTTCAATTTCATCGACTACAGCGATTGCATAATCAGCATAGCTAATATAACTTTCACCTTTGCTATTTAAGATTACATGATCTTTTCCTACCTTATAAGAACCTTATTATAAAACAAATAAAGACAGACAAAAGTTTTCACATGCAAAAGCAAACCACTCATTTTCGATGATAGTAGAGAATGAGTGGTTTTTATTCCTTTCCATTATGTTCACATATATGCCATGGGAATAACGGGACAATCATTAACGAGTTTCAAAATAAGAACATTCAAAAGAGCCTACTTTCTCAATACATATAGCGAGAAAGTGGGCTCTTCGTGTTCCACCAATCTGTCCTGTTGGCGAAAGAATAGAGGGGAAAAGAGATCTCTTACACGTTTATTGGGTTTCCGTAACATCTGATACGCTTTTCTTTTTACTAAATAAGGCAGTTACAAAAGCTATTACACATAATACTAATGCAAACCAATAAGCATGATGTATACCGTATGTCATGGCTTCGTTCATCTCTTGCTTTGTGGGAATCTCCTCTATACCTTCTATGAATAGGTTTTTGCACCAGAACCACTAAAAATATATGAGAGAGGCCTTGATAGTTTAACAAAGTACCTCAACTGTAAATCCTCCAGGTGCCTCTACGTAAAATGTATAACGATGTAATTGTTTTGGAGGTTCGACATTAAATCCATCTTCTTTTAACCTTTGATTAATTTTATTTACCTGCTCTTCATTCTCTTGGGGGAATCCAATATGGAAGGTCTTTGGATAATTGACTTCGCTTCCCTTCATTAAAGTTAGTACAAAACCATCGTCATCATGCATTATAGCAAAACCTTTACCCCTGTTTGCCCTACATGTCATACCAAAATAAGTTTCCAAAAATTCTTGAGTAGCAGAGACATCTGTAACAGTTAGATTAAGGTGATGAATTTTCATGTTTCCACCCTTTCTTAAATACATTCAATAATAGGTCTTGTGCCGTATCCTATAAAAACCATTTAATTGGATAAATAGTTTACTCTATGAATGTAAATATTTATCTATATCCCTTTTAACCATTCGTCTTACTTCTTCAAAAGCTTTTGTTTGCCCCTCGTAAAATATGGAGCTATTTAAATCCTTTCTTTTTTCTGCATCCTTAGACCATCTTTCTGACCTTTCAATTAACTTATCAAGTACCTCAACCAAATTCTCATTTCCCACGAATACCCCACCCTTAATTGGAAATTTTTATATAATCATTCATCAACAATATCTTCTACAGTTTTTATAGAATTCCTGTTTGACATATTTTTGATATGTATATCTTAAGATGCACCTTTTTATACAAGCAAACGTCAAAGTGAAAACAGTAGATGAGGGATAAATAGAAAATATCTATTTATGCAAAGGAGGTGTAACATTAATTTTATATATTAAGTAATGATAAAATTAATGTTATACCTATAAGTAATACCTAACGTATTTTATTAAAAATTATTTTATCTATTACCTATTTTGTAGAAAAAGGCGCTATTTGTCGTCAGGTAGAGTAAATGATAAAACTTTAATTTTTATAATGTAGTTTATATATTTGCTTCTATGTATAAACTGTATTTATTTTTTATCTTTAATAAACATTACGTTATTGAAGATTTAGCAGAGCTAAAATATTATAAAATTCATATTCGATTATGATATATTTAATAATTTCTTGAAAGGGAAGTTAAAGGTAGGGTAGTAGATGATAAGAAGTAGAAATTGTGATTTTTTCAATGGGAATGAATATTTAGAAGAAACACTAATAGGCGACCCATTCCTTCTGTTCAGAAAGATAAAGTCACCTACACAATTTTTCCACTCATCATTAGTTATCCTTTCAGTTTTTCATATTTATTAATTTATTGGTTTACATGTTCCTGTTCTAACTGATTTACTACACCCTTTTGACATTCATTAATAAATAGATAAGTAAGGTACGAATGTAAGTCAAATCGCTCTTCCTTAATAAATGTAGAGAAAACCTGTTTATGTTCGCTCAATAGTATCATCTCCTTTATGTAAGTTCCTATTTTTCATTATTGCCTAACTAGCAATCTCTTATACATACAAATTAACAACGTATTTTGTATGATAAGCTATTTTTATCTTGTACTGGCCCCGCCTACGCCATATACAATGACAGCCACACTTACTGTCCAACCTCATTTTTATTATAAATGTAATCGTTTACAAATTAAACTAAAATAATTGAATATTATGATTTTATAACAATGTTAGGGAAAGCATGAAAAGTTCTTATAAATAGCTAAAAAAGTTAAATAATTAGAATGAGGTTTTATATGTTAAAGAAAGGGACTAAAATCAATTAGCTATCCACAAAAGGATAAGAAAGGGCACCTTTCCATCGAGAAAAGTGCCCTTAATCCAAGATAACATGTGCGTGCAAATCCATTATAACATCCTATTTCTTTAAAAATTAGTACATATTATATAATTATTAGGGAAAACTACTCAAGATACTGAGAAGTATCTCCAATCTAGAATCTCATTAACCTACAGAAAAACTCCCTACAGAAATAGGGGGTTTTTCTGCAGATTTTTCACTTAAATTTCTTTGGTTTTTTGACTAAACTGTGAATTTTAAGAATAATAAAACAAATATACGTGAAAACAGGAGGAAAATAGAGAAAAGTTAAGAAAAACCTACATTTTATGCATTTTATATCCATTGTCGCCGTTTTCATGGTGAATGTTTCCGTTTTCAGTAACTTTGTTTGAATTAGTCCCAATGTGTAATAATGGAGACCACAAATTAAAAGGAGGAAAACAAGATGACAAAAATGGTTGCATTCATCACTAACACTGGAGAAAATAAAATGAAAAACATAGCTACATTCATCTCTAACGCAAAGGATGCTTACAGAACAGCAATGGATAGCTATGGAACAGCAATTATAAAAGTAAAAGCGAAGTAAAGGGTGGCTTTAATTGAAAATCTATGTTGAATATCAAACTGATCCACTAACCGGTTCTCAAAGATGAAAAAGAGAATCGGTTTTTTGTTTTTAATTTAGCTTCAAACTATTAAGGTTCCATTTTCCATCTCCGTGACTCTTCAGACGTTGTTTTAAGTGTTTGACAAATAAATTTTCTTCAGTTACTAAGACATTCATAATAGTGTTAAATAATTTAAATCAAATAGTTAGTCTATAATTTGTAAAGGAAAGTAATTTATAGTCCTTTAATATAAAGGGGAATAGAATAAAAACAGCAAGAATAACCGTGATTGAATATGTACTTACTTAGTAATAAGTATAAAAAAAGTCCAAACCATTGTTGACTAAATAGTTAGAATATTATAGAATTCAATAAAGTGATTACGCATACGTATGCGTAAGATAAAAAAGAAATACAAGTATATTATGAAAAATATTTAAAGAGCTATTGCAATTAATAACTGCTGTTTTTATGTTAAGAGGGCTTCATATTTATTATCTAAAAGGAAACATTAATCGAGAAACATGATTGACCAAACTGTCTGAATATTATAAAATGCAATAAAGAAAACACGCATGCGTATGCGTAGAATAAAGAAAGAAGAGGCATGAGGTTACTATGGCGATTACCACAAAAGATATTGCAGAAATAGCGAATGTAAGTCAATCTACAGTATCGAGATGTTTAAATGATAGCCCAATGATTCCAGAGAAAACAAAGAAAAGGATATTAAAAATTGCAGAAGAACACGGTTTTCAATTTAATGCTCATGCAAGAAGTTTAAGCGCTAATAAAACGTATACTATTGGTGTAATTCTTCCAAAAAGTTTGTTTGATTTTGAGGGAGAAATGCACTTCAGGTCATGGCAGAATGAATTAATAGAGAGTTTAGAACAAATGGAATTTGACGTAATTGTTTCTTTTTTCGAGAATAGATTTACAAAACAAAATAATATTAAACGACTTATTGCTGCGAAAAAAGTAGATGGTCTCATTATTTTAGAACCAACCTTAGATGATGAAACAATTAATGTCTTGGAAAAAACCGATGTTCCCTTTATTTTTTGTAAGTACATTCCACATTATTATAAAACGAGAGATGTAGATTTTGTATGTGTTGATCAATTTAAGGGAGGATATATAGCCGCCGACCATTTAATAAAACAGGGACACAAAAATATAATGTGTATTTCGGCAAATCGCGCAGGCGGTGAGTTTGAACTAAGGACCGAAGGGTTTAAAGCAGCCTTCCATGATCATAATCTCCAATATAATGATAGTACTTTATTTTATGGAGATACAACATTTGAATCAGGTTATAAGGTAATAAAGGATAATATGAAAACGTTAGAAGATATTACAGCTATCTTTGCTCAAAATGATTTAATGGCATTGGGAGCAATATCTGCTTTAAAGGAATGTGGTATTAACGTTCCAAAAGATATTGCGGTTATAGGGTTCGATGATATCGAATTATGCACTTTTTATAAGCCTTATCTTACTACTGTGCATCAGCCTACTAAGGAAATTGCTGCGCTAACATGTAAGCGATTAATTGAGAAATTAAACTCTAAAGAGGAATCTTTGAAGCAAAAACTCGAGATTAGTCCAACTTTGGTAATTAGAGAATCATGTGGAATAAGTTCTTAAAATTATTCCACTTTCTATATATTTTATGCACGTTTACGCATACGCTTGCGTAAAATCGTAACTTATTGAAGTAGTACATATAAAATGGTGATATCAAAGAATATTCTATTTAATATAATATATTTTAATGTTGAATTGTAAGCGTTTAATTAAAGATTTAAACTCACAGATTGAATAAAAATCAAAAATATGATGAGACTTGCTTTTGTTAATTAGAGAATCGTGTGAAATAATTCCTTGAAATTATTTCACCTTCTATATATTTTTTTACGCATTTACGCAAGCGTATGCGTAAAATAAATAATAAATCATATCAACTAAAAGAGGATGGGGAAAATGGAGAAATATTTAGAAGGAAAGACGTGTATTGTTACAGGAGCTGCAAGGGGAATAGGAAAAGCATTGGCTCTCAAATATGCTGAAAAAGGGGCTAATATCGTACTTATAGATTTAAATAAGGAAAATGTTGAAGCAACCGCAAAAGAAATAGCAGAAGGATTAGGCGTAACAGTACTACCACTCGTAGTAGATGTGACTTCCTCAAAGGAGATTAATGCTGCCTTACAGGAGATTGAGTCTCAATTTACAAAAATTGACGTCCTAGCACATTGTGCTGGTATTTCTACTTCAAGATTAATTTTGGATATAGAAGAAGAAGAGTGGGAGAGAGTGTTTAATGTGAATCTAAAATCTCTTTATCTACTAAGTAAGGGCGTTGCAAAAAACATGATTAAAAATAAGGTTGAAAACGGAAAAATTGTTTCTATTTCTTCACAAGCTTCAAAAATTGGAGAGCTTGGAAACGGGGCATATTGTGCATCAAAAGCAGGCGTTAATTCATTAACCCAAGTACTTGCTCTGGAACTAGCACAATACGGCATTACAGTTAACGCGGTTTGTCCTGGATTTGTAGATACTGAAATGTTACGAGATGTATTCCAAAAAAGAAGTGTAATTGAAGGAAAGGCACCTGAGGAATATGAAATGATGTTAACAAACCAGGTACCGTTAGGGAAATTGGCATTACCTGAAGAAATAGCAGAATTTATGTTGTTTTTAAGTAGTGAGAAAGCAAATTATATTACAGGTACTTCAATGACTATTGCTGGTGGTAAAACATTAATTTAAATAAAAAGGGGTTTTTACTATGCGTATGAGTTTAGTTACAGATTGTTTAGGATTTATGTCTTTTGATGAAATGGCAGATACTGCCGTATCTTTAGGTTATGAAACGCTAGAATTTGCTTGTGGTAATTGGTCTAAGGCACCGCATATCGATTTGGACGTCTTAATAGAGAGTTCCATTCAACGCGAAAAATTTGTAAACGCTTTAAACCGCAGAGGACTTTCAATTGAGGCTTTGAATTGTTCCGGTAATCAGTTAGCCCCAAATGAAGAAGGACGGGAACATCAAATAGTGGTAGAAAAAACATTTAAGCTTGCAGAACTATTAGGAGTAAAAAATATAAACATGATGTCTGGTCTTCCAGGAGGAGGGCCAGCAGATAAAACTCCCAACTGGATAACAACAAGCTGGCCACCAATCAATTTAGAAATTTTAAATTGGCAATGGAATGAAGTAGCACTCCCGTATTGGGAAAAAACAGTAAAAGAAGCAAAAGAATATGGTATTGAGAAAATTGCTTTAGAGAATCATGGATCACAATTAGTTTATAATCCTGAAACACTATTTAAACTACGAAACCATGTAGGAGACATGATTGGAATAAACTTTGACCCTAGTCATCTTTTTTGGATGGGAGGCGACCCTATTGTAACTTTGAGAACCTTAGGATCGGCTATATACCATGTTCATGCCAAAGATACACGCATTGAAAGAGGAATCGTTGAATCTCATGGAGTGTTAGATACAAAAACCATTGACGAGTTTTCTACACGTTCATGGAATTATGTTGCACTAGGTCATGGTCATGAAGTGAGCTGGTGGAAGGAATTCTTCTCAGTTCTCAGTATGATTGGTTATGACGGACCGGTAAGTCTAGAAATGGAAGACTTAACAATGGACCCACTCACTGCTTTGAAAATGTCGACCCACGTGTTAAAGGAAGCTTTGCCTAAAGATTTTGATGAAAAAAGATATGTTACGTCTTATTGAAAAAGGTTTTACTTGTTTTCCCTTATTAATGACCAATAAAAGCAAAGGGGTATAAAAATGAATAAACAGGTTAATCAAAATCACCTTTCAGTTCTGAGTACGATTGTTTTAATATCGACATTTGGAGGCCTCCTCTTTGGTTATGATACAGGTGTTATCAATGGAGCTTTGCCTTATCTGTCAGATGATTTTAATCTAAATTCATTCACAGAAGGTCTCATCACCAGTGTTCTTCTTCTGGGCGCTGCAATAGGTGCTGTGTTTGGTGGTCGTCTCTCGGATGGTATTGGACGTCGTAAGAGTATCTTTTTTCTTTCCATTTTATTCTTTATCTCTACCATGGGTTGTACTTTTTCACCGAATATAATCGTGATGGTCATCTCCCGGTTTTTACTAGGTATAGCTGTAGGTGGAGCATCCGTAACCGTTCCAACATTCCTAGCTGAAATGTCGCCCTCTGATAGGAGGGGGCGTATGGTTACTCGTAATGAGTTAATGATTGTAGGTGGACAATTTTTGGCCTTTGTCTTCAATGCTATTCTTGGAAATTTGATGGGGGACTTAGGGGTTTGGCGCTACATGTTATCAATCGCAGCAGTTCCAGCAATTGTTTTGTTCTTTGGGATGATGAAAGTACCAGAAAGCCCCCGTTGGCTTGTAAGTAAGGGGAGAAACGAGGAAGCATTACGTGTTCTTCAAAAGATACGTACAGAGGAGGAAGCAAAGGCTGAACTTAAGGAAATTGAAACTGCTTTATCTGAAGAAGTTGAACTAGAAGAAGCATCTTTTAAAGATCTAGCTATTCCATGGGTACGGCGTGTTGTATTTATTGGTATTGCTATTGCCATTGTTACGCAAGCTACTGGGGTAAACTCAATCATGTATTATGGAACTGAAATTCTCAGACAAGCAGGCTTTGCAACATCCGCAGCATTAATTGGGAATATTGCAAACGGTGTCATTTCAGTATTAGCCACTATCGTCGGGATTTGGCTACTTGGTAAGGTTGGGCGTCGACCTATGATGTTGACAGGCCTAGCAGGTACAACTTTGACTTTGCTACTCATTGGGATACTTTCATTTGTGGTTGGATCATCTACTATACTGCCATATGTAATGTTAGCGTTAACAGTCACATTCCTTGCTTTTATGCAAGGAGCGATTGGACCGGTATTATGGGTTTCATTATCCGAAATCTTCCCATTACGCTTAAGAGGATTCGGCATGGGAATCAGCGTGTTTTTCCTTTGGATGACGAACTTTATCATAGGTTTGTTGTTCCCTATTATGCTAGATAAGTTGGGTTTATCAGTAACATTCTTTGTTTTTGCAGTGATAGGGTGTGTATCCATATTTTTAATGGCAAAGTTCTTGCCTGAAACTAAGGGGCGTACACTTGAGGAAATCGAGGTTTCTTTCCGTACCTACTATGATGATAAAGATGGTAAGTATATTAATCCTAATCAATCGGAGGCCCAAATAAAATAGACATAAAGGTCATATAGGTATGTTGATCGGTAATGTTAGTATTCCTATACCCATGAAACTCTTCAATGTCTAATCTGAAACTATTTTTTCTGTATATGCTTTAAAAGATATCAAATTTTAAGTGTAATTGAATATAACGAAAAGATGACCAAAGAATTATTGCATTAAGTAATACTTAATAAACAGTAAAAGGTTACCTCTCACCATAAAGTGAAAACAATCTATGTTTAGGGGTGGCCAGTAATTTATAAGTTTAAATCTAAGCAGCAGGAATTAAGGAGGAACAGTAAATGTCTAAAGTAATGGTAAAAGTAGAAAAACTAAAAAACTATATAAATGGTGAATGGGTAGAGAGTAAAACTACTCAATACGAAGATATATACAATCCAGCTACAAAAGAAGTAATTGCTCAAGTTCCAATTTCTACAAAGGAGGAAGTTGATTATGCAGTAGAAGTTGCGGCAAAGACATTTGAAAAATGGAAAGATGTCCCGGTTCAAAAACGTGCAAGAATTCTATTCAACTTCCAACAGCTATTACAAAGTAATAAAGAAGAACTAGCTCGAATTATTACCATTGAAAACGGAAAGAATCTTCCTGAAGCATTAGGTGAAGTAGGGCGCGGAATTGAAAATGTTGAGTTTGCTGCGGGAGCTCCTACTCTAATGATGGGTGATTCAATTCCAACCATCGCAACAGATGTAGAGATCACAAACTACCGTTACCCAATCGGCGTAGTCGGCGGAATCACACCTTTTAACTTCCCAATGATGGTACCATGCTGGATGTTCCCAATGGCAATCGCAGTAGGTAATACATTTGTACTTAAGCCATCTGAAAGAACACCATTATTAGCCCAAAAATTAGCAGAATTACTTGAGAAAGCTGGCCTTCCTAAAGGTGTATTTAACATCGTACATGGTGCCCATGATGTAGTAAATGGACTTTTAGACCACCCAGAAGTTAAAGCGATTTCATTTGTTGGCTCTCAACCAGTTGGTGAATATGTTTATAAACGTGGAAGTGAAAACCTTAAGCGTGTACAAGCCTTAACAGGTGCAAAAAATCATTCTATCGTTTTAAACGATGCAGATTTAGAACTTGCTGTAACAAACGTAGTGGCCTCTGCATTTGGATCTGCAGGTGAACGTTGCATGGCTTGCTCTGTTGTAACGGTAGAAGAAGGCATTGCAGATGTATTCCTTGAAAAATTAGTGGAAAAAGCAAAAGGCGTAAAAATTGGTAATGGTTTAGACGAAGACGTATTCCTAGGCCCAGTTATTAGAGAACAAAACCAAGAACGTACATTAGGCTATATCCAAAAAGGAATTGAAGAAGGAGCAAAATTAGTTTGTGATGGCCGTGATAATACGCCAGAAGACGGATATTTTGTAGGACCAACTATTTTTGATGGTGTTACAACAGATATGAACATTTGGAAAGATGAAATTTTTGCTCCAGTATTATCTATCGTACGTGTTAAGAACTTAAAAGAAGCAGTTGTAACAGCAAATAAATCAGAATTTGCAAATGGTGCATGCATTTATACATCAAATGCTTCATCTATTCGTTACTTCCGTGAAAAAATCGATGCAGGTATGTTAGGCGTTAACTTAGGGGTTCCAGCACCAATGGCGTTCTTCCCATTCTCTGGTTGGAAGTCTTCATTCTATGGCACATTACCTGCCAACGGTAAAGATGGTGTTGAATTCTATACGCGTAAAAAAGTAGTGACAGCAAATTATAAAGCACCATCCTTTGAATAAAAAATAGTAAATTGGCTATTGTCCTAGGTATCCTAAGCTGGGATAATAGCCATTCATAAATAACTAAACGATATAGGAGTTGAAAAGTAAATGAGTAAATTACTCCGAAAACCCAATCCAATTGAAACATCACCAGGAGTCAAAGTAGTTCATGAAGTAACAAGTCAGAATTCATCATTAGAGTATGTAGGAATGAAAATTGTAGATTTAGACCCAGGAGCTATCTATAAAGAAGAACTAGAAAAAGTAGAATGTTGTATTGTTGCTTTGACAGGAAAAATTAATGTAACAGATCAAGAGGAAACGTTTGAAAGTATCGGCACTAGAGAAAGCGTTTTTGAAAAGAAACCAACGGATAGTGTATATGTTTCAAATGATCGAACATTTACGGTTGAAGCCGTTACAAAAGCACGTGTTACTCTTTGCTATTCCCCCTCTACGAAACAATTGCCTACAAGACTCATAAAAGCAGAGGATAATAGTGTTGAGAATAGAGGAAAGTACAATAATAGACGTTTGGTACATAATATCTTACCGGATTCCGATCCCTCTGCAAATAGTTTATTAGTGGTAGAAGTATTCACAGAGAGTGGTAATTGGTCTAGCTACCCTCCTCATAAACATGACCAAGATAACTTACCTCATGAATCATTTTTAGAAGAAACGTACTACCATGAAATGAATCCTAGACAAGGTTTTGTTTTTCAACGTGTGTATACAGATGACCGTTCACTTGATGAAACGATGGCAGTGGAAAATGGGGATGTTGTGTTAGTTCCTGTAGGGTATCATCCTGTATCAGTGCCAGATGGATACGAATCTTACTATTTAAATATTATGGCGGGACCTACACGAACTTGGAAGTTTCACAACGAACCAGCTCATGAATGGATTTTAGAACGAAAATAAATAATGAGGAGATGTGAGCAATATGAAGATTGAATTTAACTCAGAAAAAGAATTTGATATTATCGCAATTGGTCGTGCGTGCATAGATTTAAACGCAGTCGAGTATAACCGTCCTATGGAAGAAACCATGACGTTTAAAAAATATGTTGGAGGTTCACCAGCTAACATTGCTATTGGAACGTCTAAATTAGGTCTAAAAGCAGGATTTATTGGCAAATTATCAGATGATCAGCATGGACGTTTTATTGAACAATATATGAGAGAAATTGGAGTAGATACTTCTCATATGGTAGTGGATCAGGAAGGACATAAGTCTGGATTAGCTTTTACCGAGATTAAAAGTCCAGAAGAATGCAGCATCTTAATGTACCGTGATGAAGTAGCAGACCTTTTCTTAACAGCATCCGAAGTTAGTGAAGAGTATATTAAGAAAGCGAAGGTTCTTCTTGTATCAGGTACAGCCTTAGCGAAGAGCCCTTCACGGGAAGCCGTATTAAAAGCTGTACATTTAGCTAAAAAAAATGATGTGAAAATTGTTTTTGAATTAGATCACCGTCCATATACATGGGCTTCACCTGATGAAACATCAGCTTACTATACGTTAGTTGCCGAGCAAGCAAATGTTGTGGTAGGTACACGCGATGAGTTTGATGTGATGGAAAATAGTAAAGATGGTAGTAATGACGATACTGTAAATCATCTATTTAACCATTCTCCAGAGTTAATCGTTATTAAACATGGCGTTGAGGGATCGTACGCTTATACAAAATCGGGAGAAGTATTTAGAGGTCAAGCGTACTTAACAAAGGTACTAAAAACATTTGGTGCAGGTGACTCTTACGCCTCTGCCTTCTTATATGCACTCATTAAAGGAAAAGATATTGAGACGGCACTAAAATATGGAAGTGCTTCTGCAGCCATTGTTGTAAGTAAACATAGTTCTTCTGAGGCAATGCCTACGGTAGAAGAAATCGAGAAATTAATTGCTGAATATTCAAAAGAAACAGTTACAACTAAGTAAGAGGTGACAATATCCATGGGGAAAATTAGGTTAACAACAGCACAAGCCCTCGTTAAATTTTTAAATCAACAATATATCCATGTTGATGGTGAAGAGTTTCCGTTTGTTGAAGGCATTTTTAATATATTCGGGCATGGAAATGTATTAGGTATAGGCCAAGCACTTGAACAAGAGTCAGGTCATTTAAAGGTCATTCAAGGAAAGAATGAACAAGGGATGGCACAAGCAGCCATTGCTTACAGTAAACAAATGTTACGCCGGAAAATTTACGCTGTAACAACTTCTGTTGGTCCGGGATCAGCCAACTTAGCAGCAGCAGCTGGTACAGCTTTAGCTAACAATATCCCCGTGCTGTTTATTCCAGGCGATACATTTGCGACAAGACAGCCTGATCCAGTTTTACAACAATTTGAACAGGAATATAGCTTAGCAGTTACAACCAATGATGCTTTAAAACCTGTTTCAAGATACTGGGATCGGGTTACTCGTCCTGAACAGTTAATGTCTAGTTTAATTCGTGCATTTGAAGTAATGACGGACCCAGGCAAAGCTGGTCCTGCCACAGTTTGTATTGCACAAGACGTTGAAGGCGAAGCATTTGACTACGATGAAAAATTCTTTGAAAAACGTGTGCATTATTTAGATCGCAAAGCACCGGTAGAACGTGAGCTGAATGGGGCAGCTGAATTAATTAGGTCAAGTAAAAAACCAGTTATTCTTGTCGGTGGAGGAGCAAAGTATTCAGGTGCTCGTGATATCTTAATCGCCCTAGCAGAGAAACATAATATCCCCTTAGTCGAAACACAAGCTGGTAAAGCTACAGTAGAGTCTAATTTTAAGAACAACCTAGGCGGAATGGGAGTTACTGGTACATTAGCAGCTAATAAAGCAGCACGTCAAGCAGATTTGATTATTGGAATCGGTACAAGGTATACAGATTTTGCTACCTCATCTAAAACTGCTTTCAATTTTGATCAAACAAAATTCTTAAACATCAACGTTAGTCGTTTACAGGCATACAAAATGGATGCATTCCAAGTGGTTGCAGATGCAAAATTAACATTAGAACAATTGGCACCTCTTTTAGACGGCTATGAAAGTGAGTTTGGTCAAACTATTACTGAATTGAAGGGTGAATGGGTAACAGAACGTGACCGTTTAAGTAAAGTAACCTTCACACGTGAGAATTTTAATCCAGAAGTTAAAAATCATTTCTCACAAGACGTTTTAAATGAGTACGCTGCTACCTTAAATACTGAGTTAGCTCAAACGACAGCTTTACTTGCTGTTAATGATACAGTTGCACCAGATAGTACAATCATTACTGCAGCAGGTTCTCTTCCTGGGGATGTACAGCGAATCTGGAATACGTCCGTACCAAATACGTACAACGTGGAATACGGTTATTCCTGCATGGGGTATGAGGTATCAGGTGCATTAGGAGTTAAGTTGGCTCAACCATCAAAAGAAGTCTATGCACTTGTTGGAGATGGAAGCTTCTTAATGTTGCACTCAGAATTGATAACAGCTATTCAATATAACCAAAAAATTAATATTGTACTATTTGATAACTCTGGCTTTGGATGTATCAACAATTTACAAATGGATCATGGTAGTGGTAGCTATTTCTGCGAATTCAGAACCCATGATAATCAAATCTTAAATATTGACTATGCGAAAACAGCAGAAGGGTACGGAGCAAAAACGTACCGTGTTAATACGATTGAACAATTAAAGGAAGCCTTAGAAGATGCGAAGAAACAAGAGGTTTCTACTTTAATTGATATTAAAGTACTCCCGAAGACCATGACGGATGGCTATGACAGCTGGTGGAATGTAGGCGTGGCGGAAGTATCAAATAAAGAAAGTATTCAAAAAGCATATGAATTTAGACAACAAAAATTAGAGACGGCAAAACAATACTAAATAGCTAAATAAGAGAGGTGAGATAGAAATGACGTTAGTACTAAAGGGTTTAGTTTCCATGAAAGAGATGCTTTTAAAAGGGAAAGAAGAAAAGTATGCGATTGCGCAGATTAATATTAATAGTTTTCAATGGGCCGAAGCTATTTTAGAAGCAGCTCAAGAGGAACAATCTCCTATTATTGTAGCCTCTTCTGATAGACTTGTAGATTACCTAGGCGGATTTAAAACAATTGCAACAATGGTTAATAGAATTGTGGAAGAGAAGAATATTACTGTACCAGTCGCTCTACATCTAGATCATGGAAGTAGTGTGGAACGATGTAAAGAAGCAATTGATGCAGGATATACTTCTGTCATGATTGATGGCTCACATTATCCAATTGATGAAAATATTGATATGACCAAGCAGGTAACGGATTATGCCAAGCTTCATCGTGTTTCTGTTGAAGCAGAAGTTGGAACCGTTGGTGGTAATGAAGACGGTCTTATCGGTGGGATTCAATATGCTGATCCAGACGAATGTTTGCGCATTGTTAATGAAACAGGAATTGATGCATTGGCAGCAGCCCTTGGCTCCGTTCACGGTCCATATCAAGGTGAGCCAAAGCTAGGATTCGATGAAATGAAGAAGATTTCGGAGCTAACAAATGTGCCTCTTGTTTTACATGGAGGTTCTGGCATCCCTGACTATCAAATTCAAAAGGCTATTGAACTTGATCATTCAAAGATTAATGTTAATACAGAATGTTTGCAAGCGTGGACTAAAGCCGTTCGAGAAGTGCTGGAAAAGGACAAAGACGTATTTGATGCACGTACTATTCTTACGCCAGGTAAGGAAGCCGTGAAAAAAATAGTAAAAGCAAAGATTAGGGAATTTAAATCAAATTATAAAGCTTAATAAAGAGGGGATGTCCGTATGTGTTATAAAGACATCCCCTTTTCATTAAACTTTGTGAAACTACTTTAAGAATATGATTAAAAGTAATTATGTAGAGTTAAGTTAATATATAAGTGGAAATATGGATTATTTTGTATTCTATAAGAATAATGTTTAATGATTTGAGCAAACTACCCAAGATGCCATAAGGTGTCATTGGACAAAGTCGTGTAACAAGAAAAACCACCTTCTCTCCAAGGTGGTTTTTTCATTTTATGACTGTATACTCTATACAAAGTTAGTTAACATAATGTCTCTTCAAGGAACCAAGCGAGCAAAAGAACCCTTGCGGCAGTAGGGTTCAGCTAAGGATTCTTTTGCTTGATTATGCATCTTTTTATACATCGTTGATATGACTACGTTCTTTGGGTAGTTGAAAGAAACGAGAATGTATAAAAAGAGCTCCTTTTATACATATGCTTTTACGGGAAAATTTAGTATTTGTAGCAAAAATGTGCTAAAATTTACTAGAATCCGTTTATCATACGCTTTATACGTGTGAACCCTGTTTATGAGCTACCTCGCCTCCACTGCTGAGGTAGCTTTTTATTTTGCTTACCTTTTGACTGGACAAATTATAACCTAATACTATATTTTAGATATGTACATGTATATATTTCACTTTTATCAACTATTAAAAGCAGCTATAATCAACCACACATGTAAAAAAAAGACCTTAAAGTTTAAGGTCTTTTTCATTTTTAACAATTTGTTTATCTAATGGCTTTGAAAAGCCTGTAGTTTTGTCTTTATATCCCCTATTAAGATAGAACTTATGAGCTATCTTTCTCTCTTCTCTATTTCCACTGTTTAACATAATATAAGTTGCTTCTTGTCCTATCGCCCATTTTTCTGCCTCGTTCATTAATTTCTCGCCAATTCCTTTACGCCTATGGTCAGCGTCTACAATAAAAGCGACAATTCTTACATAGGAACTATCATACTCATAAAACAACTTATGACATAACCCCACCATTCCAACTACCTTGTTATTCAGTTCAGCTACTAATGTATGATAATTAGGTTGAGACTGGATATTGCTAAGTCTACTCTCTAGCTTTTCTAAAGAAGTCGGATAGCCAAGCTGATCCATTAAATGCACTAATTGAGGCATGTCTCCTGTTTGAAACTCCCTTACTCTCATAATTTTCTCCTTTTAACTCTTTAATCTTTGTCCGTAATAAATTCTATAGTCTTAATTAGAATCCTCTGAAACTGACTTATAGGATATACAAGGTTAGTTACCATAATTTATGTTATCAGTAGTGAAGAAATCCTTCTACATCCCACATATTAATGGTAAAATATTGTAATTGAGTTTATTAATAGTTAAAACTAATACATGTACTATGTTTCCACTTTTAACTTTACCAGGGGGATTAATATGAGCTATAAGATTGTGTTCTTTGATGTTGATGGAACCCTTACACATCATGAGAATGGAAGTATTTCTAAAAAAACTATAGAGGCAGTAAAGACCTTAAAAGACAAAGGTCTAAAAGTAGTAGCTGCTACGGGAAGACCTCTATCTATGTGTGAAGAAATCAGACAGTTAGGTATAGATACGTTTATTACAGCCAATGGGGCATTTACTATACATAATCAAGAGGTTATTCATAAATTAACAATGGATAAGCGCATTGTGCAAGAGATATTTGAATATGCAACAACAGAAAATCATGGCCTTTCATTTTATACAAAAGAATTCAATATGAATGGTGTAAAAGAAGAAAATATATTAAAAGCGCTAAAGGAAACATTATCATTAAATGATTATCCTAAAACTAATGAACTAATTTACAATGAAGAGATCTATTTAATGTGTTTGTATGCTAATGACAAGACGGTTGAACAGTATACACAAAAATTCCCTCATTTAATGTTCAAAAGATGGCACCCTTATGTATTAAGTGTTCTTCAAGAGGATGTTACAAAATCTTTAGCAATACTGAAAGTTTTAGAGTATTTCGGTATAGATAAATCAGAGGCTATTGCATTTGGAGACGGGGAAAATGATATTGATATGTTGGAATTAGTGGGACTCGGAATTGCAATGGGTAACGGTCATGAAAAGTTAAAGCTGGTTGCTGATTTTGTAACAAGGAAATCAGGTGAGGATGGGATTGAATTTGCATTAAAAGAATACAAGGTAATATAGGTATTTAGTTAATATAAACATTGTTATAGGTGCCAAAAAAAGCCTTATATTAAGATATAAGGCTTTTTTTGGCACAAATTAATTTTATCCTAACCAATTCAATTGTTTATATTAGTTCGCTTCCATAAACAGTTCTGGATTTAGAGAACCTGATTGGATTAAAATCGCTGTCATACCACTATCGCTACCAGAAGTGTGCCATTCTCCCTTTTCCCAAAAGGCTGCTTCTCCAACCTTAATATCAATTCTTTTTTGATCTTCTCCAGTCACCCATCCTTCGCCTTGTATAACAACAAATAGTTGTGCAATAGGAGCTTGATGATGTCCTAAAACTCCATTTGAATCTATGTACATACATCCAATATTAGCTACTTCATTTGTTTGTATTATTTTTAAGTATGTAGCTAAATTAGAATCATATTTTTCTACTTTTTTGCCATTTTCCTTATTAAACTTATAAATTTTCAAAGCGCATTACCTCATTATTAGTTAAATTAGACACTCTCTAATTATTGCATGGCTATACATCTTTAATTAACATAATCACTCTTCTAGGAAGTTCTTTATCTCTTAAAGCGTTGATATAACAGTATTTCTAAGATCCTAAATTTTATCGATTATGTATGATAAATCGTTGATGTGACAATGTTTTCAGACCTTTATTCCTCATTATTTCTCGGAATTTTGCATACAGTAATGTTTGTTGATCCCATATAAATTTCGTCCTTTAGATTCATTTACTGGATATAATAAAAATGGATATATGTGCTTATTTTATCTATTTTTCACAAGTAATCTTTGACCATTTATGGATTGTTTCTTAGAATTATAAGGAATACAATACATAATCCAAGGGAGAGATACATATGTCAGGAATTATTCGCGTAACACCAGCAGAACTTCGCGACATGGCAGGTCGCTATAATAATGAAGGTGGTCAAGTTCAAGAATTAGTAAGCCGTCTTGATACAATGAAAAATCAACTTCAAGACATGTGGGAAGGTGCTTCAAGTGAAGCGTTTGCTGCTCAATACGAAGAATTAAAACCTTCTTTCGTTGAAATGTCTAACTTACTTACGAAGATTGCTAAGCAATTAGACGACTCTGCAAATGTTCTTGAAGATACAGATAATCAAATCGCTAGCCAAATTCGCGGTTAATTTTATCCAATACTCTACATGAAGTAATAATAAAAAGCGCCTTCATCTTTTGAGAATGGGGCGCTCTTTCTTACGTATAAAAAATTTTTTTCAATCTCTTCCTACTGTTTGAACCTCATAGTCATTGCTGTAATCAATAACAACAGACATTTTCTTCTTTTTATTATCCTTAACATGACCGTTTACGGAAACTATATCTACCCCATCGCCATCAGCAAATTCAAAATCAGTTGCGACGAAATCAATATCTTCTTCTACTTTTAAATATTGTACTGCTACATTTGTAGCTGTTGTTTCAATTTCTTTTTTGTCCATTTCGCCCTCCTGTTTACAACCTACGAGTAATAAAAAAAGTATACCAATACAAAATATCTTAGGTTTAATCATTTATACCTCTCCAAATTAGTGGAAATTTTTATATAATAGAATTATAACCTACTATAGAGAGGTGCTTCAATGTCGATTGAACAAGTTAGAGATAAGGTATATCACAGATTAAGTAGCGTGTCGTATTTAGACAATTTGAGCAAAGAATACGATATAAAATTCGCAGATGGAAAACAGACGTGGAAAATAATCAATAACAAGGATATAAAGCTCCATGATACATCTACCGGATTTGACGCAATGGTTGCCAAAAATGGTAAAAACGTGGTGGTTGCCTTCCGTGGTACCCAAGGGGATAAAATTGTCAGCCTTCGTAAAGGACTCGATGCAGGATGGCAGGATGTCGTAGCCGATGTAGACTATGTAGTAAGGAATAAGAAGGTTAATCAATTGGGATTAGATGTAGATTTAAGCAACCATAAACTATCAATTGATTTCCACGAAAAAAACCAATTTAGACAAGCCGATAAATTAGTTAGAGAAATTAAGAAGGAATATCCTGATTGCAATATTTCTTTAACAGGACATTCATTAGGTGGTGCCCTCGCTTCATACTCTGCAGCTGTAAATGATGTTTCAGCAGTGACTTACAATTCCCCAAGTGTAGTTGGTTTATTGCCAAAGGATATGCAAGCCGATGTTAATAGAGGGAAATACGATAAGCGTATTATTAACTATGTTCACCCTAAAGACGCTATTAGCTCAGGTGCCTTCAATCCATATAAAAGACATATTGGTTCAACTTATTATGCTGGATTTGATTTTGAACTTGAAAATGCTGAGACAAAATATAATCCATTGTCTAGGATCAAATCAACAGTTGCAGGAGATAACTATCATAGTTTAAAACATTACATATTCGATGATCTCGGTAATATTAATAATCCAATTTTAACAAACGTTCTAACAGGAGAAGCAATGTATCAATCTCCGAGAATGTTTTCACCATCTTTAGTTACAATTGAAGTTACTCCTGATCATCTCACAGATACAGCAAAAAGGTTACAAAAATATTTAGAAGACATGGAAGAGTTATGTAACAAATTGAAGAGAGAAGCAAGTGTATTGGATAATATTAAGCAATCTGAACATGTATTAGATGAAGTGCTTCAATCTGTTCATGATTTTAATGGATGGTTCTCAGAAAATACTTCTGAGATTATTCATAATTTAAATTCAGCAGCATCATCATTTGTAAAGGCGGATGTTTTAAAATGATAGATCAAAAAAAGATTGATCAGCTTTTAAAAGAGGTAGAAGACTTGGAGAGCCTAGGTATTAGCCTGGAGTCTTTTATTAATAAGGCCCAAGCTGACCAATTACTTATTAAGCAAATTGTAGAAGAAATGGATTCTTGGAAATCTGGGAAAGCTCAAGAAGCATTCCTTTCAACTATGGAAGATTATTTTGAAACTCTTTCCCGAAAACTTAGACATTTTGAAACAATCAGCAGTGATATTGATAGTGCAAAAACAGGCGTTAGGTTCTCTCTTGCAATGGAGCAGACTCCAAAAGGACCTAAGTGGTAATAATTTCAAATCCTGACGAACTCGGATAAGGCTACTTTCATAGGACTAGAAACAGACAAAAAAATAGATGGTCATATCTTATTTTAGATATGACCATTTTTATTTAATCTCCCATAACTCAAATCATGGTTCGAGCTGCTTCAAGACTTTAGGATTATGTTTGTATCGTTCTGCTACTGATTGGATATATTCTTTGTGAGTTATTCCCACCAGTAGCCCAAATTCAAAATGTAGCAACCAAATCCCTCCTGTTTGCTTATATGATTCATTTGTATAAAATTTTCATATTTTTTATAAACGATAATAATTTCTTTAACATCTTTTAATAGATTTAAATATAAAAGTCCGTAAAAGTATACTTTTACGGACTTTTCTTTTATATAAGAAATCTATCATTTTTACCGTTCGTTTAAGTTTAAAAATAAATTACGAACATCTTATTAAAATCACACACTTTTACGGACGTTTTCGGTAGAAAAATAGGAATAAAACTATAAAATTATATAAAAATGGTAATAAAAACAAACCTCAATTTGTCGTCAGTAAGTGTAAATATTTAAAGAATGGGTCCTTTCAGAATAAAAAACTTCTTATAAATGCTTTAACGTTTATACTCCAAGTTAAGCCTCATTAGTTATCCAATTTTATTTTAATGATACATTAGTTGGTGTCGCAAAATCTACAAGTACATCAAAGGGAAAGAAAAAGGGCGCTATAAAGAACCCTTTCTATTATGGACAAAGCTTTTAAAACTTAATTTATATTTAAGATCATTCTTAAGGTTGTTAGAAATGTAAAAGAAGAGAGCAATTTAATTATTAAAGTATAAAAATTGCCCTCTCATTATTAGTTTTTGCCTAACAATGAGAGGGCAATTCGAATGAATCAGCAGTTATTTTACTAACATTATTTAATTAAAGAATCAAACAGATGATGGTAGTGAATTTCATTTCATATTAAAACCTGTTTATTCTCTATCAAAAAGGGAGTTTCCAGCAATCCCTGGATTAGTCATTTCAAAAGGATTTAAAATGAGATCTAATTCTTCTTCTGTTAAAACATCATACCTTAAGCATAATTCACGTACGGATTCACCTTTTAGGATTGCTTCTCGTGCGATTCTAGCAGCCACTTCATATCCAATATGGGGATTAATAGCCGTAATAATACCTACACTTTTTTCTACGTATTCTTTTAAATGTTCTTCATTCGCCTCAATCCCTTGCAGGCAATAATCCGTAAATGTTTGAAAAGCATTATTCATGATGCTAATTGATTGAAGTAAATTAAAAACAAGAACAGGTTCCATAACATTAAGCTCAAGCTGACCTGCTTCAGAAGCTAAGCAAATTGTATGATCATTACCGATAACTTGAAAGGCAACCTGATTAATCATCTCTGGCATGACAGGATTAACTTTTCCAGGCATAATAGAAGATCCTGGTTGACGAGCTGGCAAAGTGATTTCTGCTAGTCCTGCACGGGGCCCAGATGCCATTAAACGTAAGTCATTCGCTATTTTCGACATATTTACCATACAAATCTTTAATGCTGCAGAAACTTCTGTATAAGCATCTGTATTTTGAGTCGCGTCTACAAGATGATCGGCATTCTTAAGTGGTAAACCACTAATATTTGCTAGATATCTTACAACATTTTCGATATAACGTGGATCTGCATTTAAACCCGTTCCAACTGCAGTTGCTCCCATATTCACCTCATATAAATGTCCATAGGATTGCTTAATACGTTTCATATCGCGCTCAAGAACACGACTATATGCTTCAAATTCTTGACCAAGACGGATTGGAACCGCATCTTGTAGGTGAGTACGTCCCATCTTTATAATAGAATCAAATTGTTCTGCCTTTTTATGAAATACACTGTGCATATAATGCATTGTTTTTAGTAACTTATTTAACAGATTAAGGGTTGCAATATGGATAGCAGTTGGGAATACGTCATTTGTTGACTGTGACATGTTTACATGACTATTAGGGCTTAAATCGGAATAAGAACCTTTTTTATGACCAAGTAACTCTAAAGCCCTGTTTGCGATAACCTCATTTGCATTCATATTCATGGAGGTCCCTGCACCACCCTGTATTGGGTCAACAATAAAATGATCGTTTCTTTTTCCTTCAATAACCTCGTCTGCTGCTTCAATAATTGCATTACCCAACCCATCATATAACCTTTTTGTTTCCATATTAGCACGAGCAGCAGCCTTTTTAACGATTCCTAATGCTTTAATAAGTTCTGGGTGAATTCGGTATCCTGTTATTGGGAAGTTTTCAACTGCACGTAAAGTTTGAATCCCATAATAAGCATCAGTAGGAACTTCTTTT
>Ga0209574_10000069_pt1 | contig 29998 bp, 25 predicted proteins | sample AgamicMgMarz_FD_187168 | JGI IMG/M metagenome (GOLD analysis project Ga0209574, IMG submission 187168) | Agave microbial communities from Guanajuato, Mexico - Mg.Ma.rz (SPAdes) (version 2) | ecosystem: Host-associated > Plants > Phyllosphere > Phylloplane/Leaf | place: Guanajuato, Mexico... | reverse complement strand
CTCTGGGGGAACGCGAAGATCACGTTCACGATCGACCGCAGCACAGGGGCAGCCGTTGGCGGGCCTCAAAACAAATTGAGCGACTACGGCGTGTTGTGCTCCCGGCAGCCGGACGGTACGTGGGCCAACGTACATCCCCATATTGCCGCCGTTGTCACGCTGCATGAACGAACGCTTGAGCAGGACTGGATCGGCGAACGGTTTCGCGAACGCGGCCATCCTCTCCCCGACCTTGCCGCAGCGCTCGCGCAGGCGAAGCGGCGGGACGTGGAGATCGAGGAGGCGCGTGCGGCGGGCGAGATCCCGCAGGGCACCTACCAGTGGGTCGAGGTCTATGACACGGATGGCGCCGAAGCGGATCCGCTGCCGACCGACCTCTTCGCCGGCGCCCGCGACCGGCGCTTCGGGTTTTTCCCGGATCACACGTACGGCGAGCGCTGAGCTTCTGGCTCTTGCGATCTCGTACGCTCGAGGCGTAGAGTGCGCCCTCGTCAATTCAAAGCGCCCCCGCGACCGCAGTAACGGCCCGGGGGCATGGCGCCGGAGGTGCAACTCCGACACGCCTCGCACGCTACACGCGGGACTCGTCGGCCGACTCTTCCGGTTGCCCCAACCGGAAGGAGAAAGTCGATGACGACCTTCGAGCTCAACCCCATACAAGCGGGAGCCATTCGCAGGATGGTCTCGCTCGACCTGCACATGGAGATCGAGCGCATGCTCGAGTTCTCCCAGGACTCCGCGGCCCCCAACCTGTTGGGCATCGGCGACTCAATCGGCAAGCTCAACGTGCTCGTGGAGCGAATCCAGCAGTTGGAGGGCTCCAGGCCAGTCGATTTCGAGGCTCCCTTGGAGTACGTGCGCGAGCGGGCCAAGGAGGCGCTCGAAACGGAGTGCGATGAGCTACACAACGCGGCCACGACGCTGCTCAGGGAGAACAGGGGACTCGTGACGGTGCGCGAGCACGTCGATCGGATCGCGAGACTGACCGACCTCCTGGAGCACCCCGACTTCATGCCCCTGGAGGACGGGTCCTGATGGCCGCCAAGCTCGAGAAGACGTCGACGCCGGGCATCTTCCGGCGCCACATGAAGGGGTGCCCGCATCACGGGCGCCCCGACCGCAAAGGCCGGTGCGACTGCTCGTACGTGATCGCGTTCCGGGACCGCGGCCGCCAGCACACGGAGACGTTCCGCACCTTCGCCGAGGCGCGGGAGGCGAAGCGAACTCGGGGCTCGCAGGTCGTCCGCGGCGAGTTCTCAGGGCTCGCGAAGGTGACGTTGCGCCAGTACGCCTTGGAGTGGATCGAGCGCTACCAAGGCACCGGCCGCCGGGGCTTTCGCGACGAGACGAGGGACGAGTACCGCGGGCTGCTCAGCAAGTACGCGCTGCGCTACTTCCCGCCGCAGACCCGACTCGCTGAGATCGACCCGCGCCAGATCGCTGATTTCATCGGCTGGCTGACCCGACAGCCCAATCGGCGAAAGGGGACGCTGTCCGACAAGTCCGTGCGCAACGCCCTCGGTCCCCTAACCGCCTGTTTGGCAACCGCCCGACGTGAGGGGGTGATCCGGCACAACCCGGCGACGGGAGCCGCGCTGCCGAACCGGCCGCAGGTTGTCGACGACGACGAGCGAGCGCGACCGTTCCCGCGGCTTGAGCAGGACGGCGAGACGGTCGAGACGATGGAGCTGACGGTCGCGCTCGTACACTCGACCCATCGCCTGATGTTCGAGCTGCTCGCGGCCACCGGGCTCCGGCGGTCGGAGCTGCTCGCGCTACGCGGCGGCGACCTCGTGCTCGATGGCGGCCGGCCGTTCCTGCGGGTACGGCAGAGGGTCCGCCGCCAGCGTGGCAGGGGGCTCGTGATCGGGCCGCTGAAGTCCCGTCACGCCAAGCGTGAGCTTCCCGTGCCCGTGGACTTGGCCGACCGTCTCCGTGCCCTCCGCATCCCGCACACCGCACTCGTGTTCTCGACCGCCACCGGCGGGCCGCTCGATCCCGACAACCTCGCCGACCGCGTGCTCGGTCCGGCTTGCGCTGAGGCCGGCGTCGAGTGGGCAGGGTTCCACACGTTCCGGCACACCGTGGCGTCGCGGCTGTTCGAAGAGGGCCGCAACGTTGTGCAGGTGCAGCGTTGGCTGGGCCACCACTCCCCGAGCTTCACGCTCGACACCTACGTCCACATGCTCGACGCCGACCTAGGGACGCCTCTCGGGGTCAACGCCGGGTCAACGCAACGTCCGGAAACAGCCGCAAACCAGGGCCGGATGGAGGCGATGGAAGTGGCGGCGTAGAGCCGAAACGGCGACCGGCCGCAAGCGGCCGCAACGCCAACCGAGGGCTCATAACCCGAAGGTCGCGGGTTCGAATCCCGCCCCCGCTACTACGAAAACCCCCTCTCGCCAGGGGGTTTTCGTGCTTCTGGAGTCTGGTGGTCGAATCGGCGATCGGTCATCAGCAGTTGTTCGCAGCGGATCGGCGACGTCGCTGCATCGACGAGGTGTGGCTCGCGAGCCATGTCGTTGGATCGAGCGGGCATCCGCTATGTCGAAGTGAGCGACGCTCGGATGCAAGAGGCTTCCCTCGACTCGGGGCCTTTGCGTTGTGGATGGTTGCTGACGCACTACGATGCCGGCGGCCTCGACACCGGCTGATCGGTGGCGCCGTCCTGACTTGAGTCCAGGTCGACCGATCCGAGCTCGTCGACGAGCGCTCGTACGATCGGCTGGGGGAGATTCGTCTGCGGGGTGACAAGGCCGATCTCGTGAGTCACGTCTGGGGCCGTCAGCGGGAGCACGCGGATTCCCTCCGGGAGGCCGTGCAGCGTCAGCCAGGTGTGGGCGGTGACGCACGACCAGCCCGCACGAGCGAACGAGAGCAGTGCCGAGATGGAGTTCGTCTCGACCCGCGTGGTCGGCTCTACGCCTGCGGTGCGCAGCGCGTCGTTGACGATGCGCCGGTTCTGCATGTCGGGGGTGAGCAGGCAGAGTGGGACGTCCGCGAGCTGGCGCCATTCGATCGTCTCCCCGTCGTGGATCTCGTCCGCGCTCAGGAAGACGTAGCGCTCGCGGTAGACGGGGGTGCTCGCTACCGCCCCGAGGGGCTCGTTGTCCAGGTACGTGACCCCGGCGTCGATCTCGTAGCTGTCGAGCTGGCGGCCGATCTCGATCGACGACAGCGACCTGACCTCAAGGCGCGTCTCCGGATGGCGGCGCAGCAGCGGCCCCGCGATCCGGGCGACCATCGGCAGCGCGGTGGGGATCGCGCCCAGCCGCAACCGTCCGCTCAGGTCCTGGCGCAGGCGGGCCGCTTCTGCTTCCAGGCCGTCGACGCTGGCCTGCGCCCGCTGCGCCCAGCGCAGCAGCGCGCGCCCCTGTGGGGTGAGGTGGTCGTAGCGCTGGCCGCGCTGGACCAGCGTCAAGCCGAGCTCCTTCTCGAGCTTTCGGATCGCCGCCGACAGCGCGGGCTGTGACACGTGGCAGGCGGTCGCCGCCCGGCCGAAGTGGCGTTCCCGCGCGAGCGCCGTCAGGTATTCGAACTGGCGGAGGAACACCCCGCCGCCATTATCTCGTCCCGGCCGCGGTCAGCCGCCCTTGACGCTGTAGGAGTGCGCGCCGGCACCCGCGAGCTTGCCGCCGTCGACGATCAGGTACTCGTCCCGGATCGGCCGGTCCTCGAACCAGCATTCGAGGATCTCACGCGTACCCGCGGCGTAGCGCGTCTGCGCCGACAGGCTGGTGCCGGACGTGTGTGGCGTCATGCCGTGATGAGGCATCGAGCGCCAGGGGTGATCCGGCGGCGCGGGCTGCGGGTACCAGACGTCGCCGGCGTAGCCGGCGAGCTGGCCGTTCTCGAGCGCGCGCACGACCGCGTCGCGGTCGCAGATCTTGCCGCGCGCGGTGTTGACCAGGTAGGCGCCGCGCTTCATCCGGCCGAACAGCTCGTCGTCGAAGAGGTGCTCCGTCTCTGGATGCAGAGGCGCGTTGATCGTGACGACGTCGCAGACCGGCACCATGTCCTGGGCGCTCTCGTGATAGGTGAGGCCGAGGTCGCGCTCGACGTCCTCCGGCAGGCGGTGGCGGTCGGTGTAGTGGAGGCCGACCTCGAAGGGCTTGAGCCGCCGTAGCACCGCGGTCCCGATGCGCCCGGCCGCGACGGTGCCGACCTGCATGCCCTCGAGGTCGTACGAGCGCGCGGCGCAGTCGGCGATGTTCCAGCCTCCGTCGACGACTGTCTGGTACGAGGGGATGTAGTTGCGCACCAGGCCGAGGATCATCATCACGACGTGCTCGGAGACGCTGATGCTGTTGCAGTAGGTGACCTCCGCGACCGTGACCCCGTGGGCGATCGCGGCATCGAGGTCCACGTGGTCCGACCCGATCCCGGCGGTGACGGCCAGCTTCAGGTTAGGGGCCTTGGCGATTCGCTCGGCGGTCAGGTAGGCCGGCCAGAAGGGCTGCGAGATCACTACGTCGGCTTCGGGCAGCGCCCGCTCGAACTCCGAGTCCGGCCCCTCCTTGTCGGAGGTGACGATCAGCTCGTGCCCGCCGGCCGCGAGGAAGGGCCGCAGGCCGAGCTCGCCGGAGACACACCCGAGCAGGTCCCCGGGCGTGAAGTCGATGGCCTTGGGCGTAGGGGCCGTCTGCCCATCGAAGTAGGACTTGATCTCGGGAATGCCGTCCCGCGCCAATGCGGGCGGATACTCGCCGGCCGGGTCGTCATAGAGCACGCACAGCACTGTTGCCACGTTGAGCCTCCTTGGGTTGGCGGCAACGTAGATCCGGATGTCACGGCCGTCTAATCGCTTGGGCGAGCGGGCCGATAGGCGCCCGTTATCGCTCGGCCGGGACCGGCGCTGCGCCCAGCTGCTCGGTCAGCGCCTGCGGCCCTGACCCAAAGCGAGTCCCTGGTCACTGATTCAGGCGATCGCGGCTTCGAGCCCCGTCGCGACAAATCTCCAATAAAGTGGAGATAAATCGATTTAACCTCAGTTATACTGGAGACGATGAAGAAGCCGCGCACCTATTCCCCCCAGGTCGTCGAAGCCGCGCGCTTGCTCGGCGCGCAGGTCCGTCTCGCGCGCCTCGAGCGCCGTTGGACCCTGGAGGAGCTAGCCGAAAGGACCGGCGTCAGCCACAACACGATGAGGAAGATCGAGCGTGGCGACCTCACCGTCGGGCTCGGCCCAGCCTTCGAAGCGGCAGCTCTCGTGGGCCTTCCGCTTTTCCACGCCGACCCTGAGCGCCGTCAGCTGGCGGCCCGGGAGACCGACGCTCGTCTAGCGGTGGTTCCAGCGCGCGCTCGCCGCCCGGTGGGAGACCTCGATGTCGACTTCTAGCCCCGGCCGCACCGGCCTGGAGCAGCCATCGGAGGGCATCGTCTGGGTTTGGCTCCCGGACGCGACCGAGCCTGTGCCGGCTGGCCGCGTCGACCAATTCGGCGAGTCGCTGGTCTTCCGCTATGGCGAGAGATACCTGGAGCGCGAGAACCGAATTGCGCTCTACGAGCCGGAGTTGCCGCTGCGCTCCGGCGAGCACGTCCCGGAGGGACGTATCCACGGCTGCCTCCTCGACGCGGGTCCTGACTCCTGGGGGCAGCGCGTCATCGTCCACCGCCGTCTCGGGCGGGGTGCTGGCGATACGAGTGACCTGAGCCCGCTGACCTACCTGATGGCCGCCGGCTCCGACCGTATCGGGGCGCTCGACTTCCAGGCGTCAGCAACCGAGTACGTGCCGCGGAGCGCTGGGAGCGCGTCGCTTGACGAGCTTGTGGAGGCGGCGCAGCGCGTTCAGGACGGGGTACCGCTGTCGCCAACGCTTGCGGAGGCACTCCTGCGGGGCACGTCAATCGGGGGGGCGCGCCCCAAGGCGCTCCTCGACGATGGCGGACGCCGGCTGATCGCGAAGTTCAGCTCGACGACCGACACCTTTCCAGTCGTGCAGGGCGAGTTGATCGCCATGCGCCTGGCAAAGCTTGCTGGGCTCGATGTCGCGAACGTTGAGCTGACCGAGTCGATGGGGAAGCACGTCCTGCTCGTCGAGCGCTTCGACCGGCCTCCAGCTGGGCGCCGCCGCCTGATGGTCTCAGCTCTGACCATCCTCGGGCTCGGCGAGAACGGGGGCCGTTACGCGAGCTACGCCGACCTCGCGCGCATCATTCGCGGGCGGTTCACAAGCCCCGATGCGACGCTGCGCGAGCTCTTCTCGCGCATCACCTTCAACATCCTGGTCTCGAACACCGATGACCACGCCCGCAACCAGGCCGCGTTCTGGGATGGCAGGGAGCTCACCCTCACGCCGGCCTACGACATCTGTCCCTATCCACGCTCGGGTGAGGTCGAGCAGGTCATGGCGATCGGAGAGGACGGCTGGCGTTACAGCCAGGTTGCCGGGTGTGTCGCGCGCGCCGCGACCTACCACCTGGGTAGGGACGATGCCCAAGCCATCGTCGACGAGCAGCAGTCCGTCATCGAGACGCACTGGGAGGAGGTCTGTGATGAGGCGCAACTCACCCAGGCCCAGCGAGAGGACCTCTGGGGCAAGCAGTTCCTCAACCCGTTCGCTCTACAGGCATCCCACACGCGCGTTCTGCGCGGGCCCTGATACTTGGGTGGAGGTCAGCCGAGCGACGGCCCTGGCGAATCCGGCGCCCCAGGTACGCCGGGACACGGCGCTGCTGCTCGGCTCCTGCCTCCTGATCGACCTCACCGACGCACTGCTGCGCGACGCTGCCGGGCTCGCATCGGCCTCGGTGCGAACCCTCGACGCGCTCCACCTCGCGAGCGCGCTGCGGATCGAGGCCGACGAGTTCGTCGCTTATGGGCCGCTCCGACCGGTCCCTGGCGAAGGAGTCGACCCGTCACCTATGCTCGTTGAGCGCGGCTCAGCGTCGCCGCTGACGAGTGACCCCAACCCTCAACGTGCGATCCCAATGAGAACTGACTGCGCCGTCGTCGGAGCGGGTGTCGCCGGGCTTGTCGCAGCCCGTGAGCTCCGCCGCGCCGGGTACTCGACGACCGTCGTCGAGGCGAGGAACCGGATCGGGGGGCGGGTCTGGACACACGAGGCCCTCGGCGCGGGCGCCGACCGAGGCGCGACGTTCATCCATTGGACCCAACCGCACGTGTGGGCGGAGTTCACTCGGTATGGATTCGGGCTCGACCAGCGGCCGCCGGCGGAGCGCTCGGTCTGGAGCATCGGCGGCGAACGCCATGAGGGTGGCGCAGCCGCCTACTCGGACCTCATCGCCGACGCCTTGGACGCGCTTGCCCGCGAGTCGATCCCGGCGTTCCCGCGCCCGCACGACTTCAGCGACGAGCCGGCCTTCGAAGCCGCGGACGCCCTGTCCTTGGCCGATCGAATCGCCGACCTGGAGATTTCGGCGGCGGTCAAGGACGCGCTGCACGGCTTCTGGTCGGTGCACTGCAACGGGTGGTGCGAGGCCGGCGCGTACAGCCACGCGCTGCACTGGCTGGCGCTCTGCGGTGGTAGCTGGCGGCTGTTCGGCGAAGCGGCCTCGCGCTACAAGGTCGAGGGCGGGCTCGGACAGCTGCCCGAGCGGCTGATGGCAGACGCGCAGGCCGACGTACGTCTGGAGTTCGACGTCGCCTCGATCGAGCAGGACGAGGACCAGGTTCTCGTCCGGAGCTCGGACGGCGAGGAATTGCGCGCTGGGGCGGCGATCGTGGCGGTGCCGTTGAACGCCCTACCGCGGATCGACTTCACGCCGGACTTCGAGGCGCCGACCCGGGGCTTGATCGACGAGGGCGCCCCGGCAGGCGGATTCAAGCTGTTCCTGAAGCTACGCGAGCGCATCGACTCCTATGTCTGCATGGGCAGCGCGGAGCAGCCGATCATGTTCGCGCGGCTCGAAGCCGACCTGGCGGACGGGAGCGTCATCTCCTGCTACGGCGCGGACCGCGCGGTGCTCGCGGATGGTCCAGACGCGGTGATCTCGGTAGTCGAGGAATGGCTGCCCGGGGTGCACGTCAAGGACAGCTGGTGGCACGACTGGTGTGGCGACGAGCTGAGCGGCGAGGCATGGCGTATCCCGCGGCCCGGGCAGACCCAGCGCTCCGCAAGAGCCGCTGAGCAGCCCAACGGTCGCGTCGTGCTGGCTGGCGCCGATGTCGCGCGTGGATGGACGGGGTACCTCGACGGGGCCGTCGAGAGCGGGCACCGGGCAGCGCGCTACGCCACGCAGATCATCGCGGGGCGCTCCCGGAGCAACACCGCGCCGGCGCCAGCCGCCACGAAGGACATGCCGCTCATCGGCCCACGCTAAGGCGATGCCGCGCTCTTCGGCCCGGCCAGGCCCTCCCTGCTACTGCGCTTGGAGGCGGAGCTCGAGGTAGCGCGCGCGGTCGGCGAAGACCGTTCGGAGGTCGCCGGTCAGTTCCTCGAGGAACTCCTCGCGGTAGGTGTTGTCCGTCAGCACCGCCACGGAGTAGTAGAGCCCGCTCAGCGCCGCGATGCCGGCGCTGACGCGAAGGAGCTCGACGGTGACCCTCAGGTTGACGTCCCCCAAATCCAGCCACAGCAGCGGCTCGCCGCGGGTCCCCGTCCAGGACTGGATCAGATCGGCCGGGATGACCAGCGCGCCGAAGGCCGTGAAGAACGCGCCCACGGCCAGCGCGACGAGCACGATCTGGAGCGCCTGGGTCACGAACAGGACGAGGCCGACGTTGATTCGCTGGCGGCGCTGCAGCGGCGGCTCGGCGGCGACGTCGCGTTCGATCCGCTCGACCTCGCGCGGCAGCCGGACGCCGAGGAAGACAGACCCGACCGCGGCGAGCAACGCGGCGGTCGCAAAGACCGTCGTGTCGTTCATGCCCGCGAACACCTGCCACATCTCGGTATTGACGAAGACGATGACGCTGAACAACAGCAGCAGCGGGATCGCCCGGGCGAGCAGGTCGATCGCGGCTGCCAGCTGGTCGCCGATGCGTCTCCCGGTGAAGCGCAGGATCGACGCCACGCCGTAGGCGAGCCATGCGTACAGAACGAGCAGCAGGCCGACGTTCACGGCGCACACGACCCACGCGCTGGTCGTCTGGCCGCCGATCAGCTGCAGCAGGCCGCCGATCCCCACGAACGCCGCCAGCTCGACAGCCCCGACATCCTCGGGCAACGCGAGGGCCGGGCGGCCGCGCACGGCGTTGACGAGCGCCACCGCCCCGGCGAGCGCCGCGACCGCGCCGACCAGCACGAGCGCGTTGGCCCAGGCCGGCCAGTCGAGATTGCCGGCGAGCAGGACCTCGACGATGAGGACGAACCCGAGCACCGGCGACGCGCGCGTCCAGACGTCTTCGCGAGCGGTCCAGTCCTCGACGAGCATCGGCAGACCAGCACGTCGGAAGCCGCGCTCGTACGCATCGAGATCCACTCGCGCCACTTTGGCTTGCCGAGCGGACGGCCCACCGGCAATCGCGCGGCAGGCCGACACACGTAAGGTCGCCGCGGCTACCGACGCTAAACCGGGCGAACGAAGGCCGGGCGGCTGACGGCCGCCCCTTAGCCAGGAGGTAGCACGATGATCAGCGACCGAGCGGGCCATCGCCCGCAACTGGCCATCACGGGACTGATCGCACTCGCCGGCACGGTCGCGGTGCTCGCCGCGCCGGGTGTGGGTGCGGGGCAGGCCGCGACAGCGCACCAGCATGCCCGCGCGGTTCCGGTCCACACGGGCAAGGCGATCCGATTCCACGACGGCATGCGCAAGCTCTGGGAGGACCACATCACCTGGACGCGGCTCGCGATCGTCAGCTTTGCGGGCGGCTTGCCGGACTTCGACCCCACCGCCGCCCGGCTGATGCGCAACCAGACGGACATCGGCAACGCGATCAAGCCCTACTACGGCCGCAAGGCCGGCCAACAGCTGACCACCTTGCTGGAGGAGCACATCGCCGGAGCGGTTGAGCTGCTCAAGGCCGCCAAGGCCGGCGACGACACCGCGCTCGCGACCGCCAAGGACGCCTGGTACCGCAACGGACGGCAGATCGCGCGCTTCCTGAGCAGCGCGAACCCGCGCTTCCTTCCGTTCGCGCGGATCAACCGGTTGATGCGGGGACACCTCGACGACACGCTTCTGGAGGCGGCCCATCGCCTGGGCGGTGACTTCGACGCCGACATCCGCGACTACGAGCACATCCACAACCACATCCTGCTGATGGCGGACGCACTCAGCACCGCGATCATCCGACAGTTCCCGGACCGCTTTCGCTGAGCCGCTGGAGCGCGGCCGCGCGCTTGCCGTAGCCTGGAGGCCTGGCGATAATCGCGACCGAGGCCCAGCTATGAGCGAGACCAATGCGATAACGGAGCTCGGCGACTCGATTCCGCCTGACGCCTAGGCGCACGCGTCAATGCCCGCGCCGCCCCGCCGGCCGCTGCTGCCCGCGGCCGGCGGGACGCTGGGGCCTACGCGGGCGCGGGAGCGCTCTCGAGGCTTGCCGCCACTGCTGCCCTGCCGGGGGTCAGCAGCGCCAGCGCGGCTCCGGCGGCGAGCACGACGACGGCGATCGGCAGCGCCGAGACGAGACCGTCCGTGAACGCCTTCGGCGTCTCGTAGCCGCCATTGGCCGCGAACACCGAGGCCAGCACGGCCACGCCGAGCACGGCCCCGATCTCGCGGATCGCGTTGGTCGCTCCCGAGGCCTTGCCGGCTTCTGAGGGGCGGACCGCCGCGAGCACGGCCTCGGGCGCCGTCGGGAAGACGAGCGCCATCCCTATGCCCGTCAGCGCGAACGGCGCGACCAGCTGCAGGTACGGCGTCGTCGGGTCCAGCACCGCCGCCATCCAGGCGATGCCGACCGCCTGGAGGGCAAGGCCGGCCGCCATCACAGGCCTCGTCCCGAGTCGCGTGGCGAGCACGCCCGCGATCGGTGCGACGAACATCGGCATCGCGGTCCAGGGCAGCGTCCGGGCACCGGCCTCGAGCGGTCCGACCCCCTGGGCTGCCTGGAAGTACTGGCTGATCAGGAAGATCACCCCGAAGGCGCCGAAGAACATCGCGAACGAGAGGCCGTTCGCGGCGTTGAACGCCCGCGAGCCGAACAACCGCATCGGCAGCATCGGGGCAGGCGTCCTCAGCTCCCAGGCGACGAAGGCGGCGACCAGCACCACCGCGCCCCCGAAGGACGCCAGCACCGTGGCGCTCGTCCAGCCGAGCGAGGCACCGCGGATCAGCCCGAACGTGAGCGCGAGCAGGCCCGCGCTCACGAGGGCGAGGCCGCGCAGGTCGAGCCCGCGGTCGGGACCGCGCGACTCGGTCAGGTAGCGCGCGGCGAGCGGCACCAGGACGAGACCGACCGGGACGTTCGCCCAGAAGATCCAGTTCCAGGCGATCCCCTCGACCACGGCGCCGCCGACGAACGGCCCGATCGCCACGCCGAGGCCGGTGATCCCGCCCCAGATGCCAAGCGCCGCGGCACGCTTCTCGGCCGGGACCGCTTCGCTGAGCAGCGTCAGCGTGAGCGGGGTGATGATCGCCGCGCCCAGGCCCTGCAGGGCACGGGCCGCGATCAGGGCTTCGATCGACGGAGCGAGCGCCGCATACGCGCTGGCCGCGGTGAACAGGCCGACACCGGCGACGAACATCCGCTTGCGCCCAAAACGATCGCCGAGCGCCGCGCCCGTGATCAGCAGGACGGCGAAGGCCAGCGTGTAGCCGTTGACGGTCCACTCCAGCGCCTCGATCGAACCGCCGAGGTCCAGGCGGATCGACTGCAGCGCCACGCCGACGACCAGGCTGTCGAGCGCGGTCATGAACAGGGCCGCCCCAGTGATCCCCAGGGTCCAGCGAGCTCTCGATGCTTGTGAGAGCGCCATTTTCAACTCCTCTCGTGTGGTCGCGCCTCGGACAACCGCCTCAGCGCCTCGACAAAGCCAAGCCAGCCCACGAACTCCTCGTCGGGCCCCCGTTCGCAGCGGAGCCGTCCGGTGATCGGCTTGCTGTCGAGGCGCAGCTCGAGCTGCGCTCTCAGCGTCCGGTCGTCGTCGGTACGGGCCTGGTCGCACATCGCAGCCGACCGTACGACCGTGCTGGGGCCCCTCGCGTCGGGGAGCTCCCTGAACTTGCTCCCTGAGGCGAAGGATCAGGGACCCGGATCGGCGAGTAGGCGTCCGTAGGATGCAGCGGGTGACGAGTCGGGGTGCACCGGCGGCCACCGGGCTGCTCGAACGGGAGCGCGAGCGGCACGCGATCGGCGAGGTGCTCGCGCGCGCCCAGCGCGCGGAAGGCGGCCTCCTGCTGATCGAGGCACCGGCGGGAATGGGCAAGACGAGCTTGCTGAACGCCGCGACCGAGAGCGCGAGCGTGGCGGGCTTCGCCTGCTTGCGCGCGCGGGCATCGGAGCTCGAGCGTGGTTTCGCGTACGGGTGCGTGCGCCAGCTGCTGGAGCCCGTCGTGGCGGGCGGCGCGGACGGGCTCTTCGATGGCGCGGCGGTGCTGTCCCGGCCGCTGTTCGACGTGAGCGACGACGCGGGCACGGATGCGTTCGCACTGCTGCACGGCCTCTACTGGCTGCTGAACAACCTGGCCGCCGATCGCTCGGTTGCGCTGGTGATCGACGACCTGCACTGGGCGGACCCGGCCTCGCTGCGGTTCCTCGCCTACCTCGCGCCGCGGCTCGACGGGATGGCGCTTGCGGTGATCGCCGCGACGCGCCCCAGGGAGGGAGATGCCGCGCTGCTGGCAGGCCTGGCGACCGCCCCCGAGGTGGAGGTCGTGCGCCCGGCCGCGCTCACCACTACGGCGACGGCCGCGTTGTGCGAGCACGAGCTGGAAGCCGAGCCGGCCGCGGATTTCGTGTCCGCCTGCCACGCGGCCACGGCCGGGAATCCCTTCTTCCTCGACGCGCTGTTGCGCGAGGTCCGCGATCGCAAGATCGCCCCGGACGCCGGTGAGGCCGGCGACATCCGCCAGATCGGCCCGGCCTCCGTGGCGCAAGCCGTGCTGCTGCGCCTGTCGGGGGCGCCGAGCGAGGCGACCAGCCTCGTCCGCGCGGTGGCGGTGCTGGGCGACGGCGCGAGCCTCCGCGAAGCGGCCGCGCTCACCGGCCTCGCTGAGGCCGAGCTCGTGCGCGCTGCGGACGTGCTCGCCGGCCTCGGCGTCCTCACGCTTGCCGACGGCCTGGAGTTCACGCACCCGATCGTGCGCCAGGCGGTGTACGCGGACCTCGGGCCCGCCGAGCGCGGCGCCGCGCACGCGCGCGCGGCCGAGGTCCTGGTCGACACGGGCGCGGCCGTCGAGCGTGTCGCCGCCCAGTTGCAAGAGGCCACGCCGGCCGGTGACCCCGAGCGCGTCGCCCTGCTGCGCCAGGCCGCCCACGGCGCGCTGGCGCGTGGCGCGCCCGAGGCCGCGGCCGCCTGGTTGTCGCGCGCGCTGGCGGAGCCGCCGCCGCCCGACGTGCTCGGCGAGCTGCTGGCGGAGCTGGGCTCCGCGCAGCTGCGCCTGGGCTCGGCGGAGGCGGTCGAGCACCTCTCCAGCGCGGCCGACACGCTGCGCGATCCGGTGCTGCGGGCGCGCGCGCTGCGCGACCTCGCCAACGCGCTGACCATGTCCGGCCGGTCCGATCGCTCGATCTCGGCGTTCGAGACGGCGATCGAGGTCCTCGAGCCGGTCGATCGCGAGGGCGCGCTCGAGCTCGAGGCCGAGCTGGTGGCGCACTCGCAGTGGGCCAGCGTCGAGACCCGCGCGCCCGTGGCCAAGCGCCTCGACCGCTTCGCGGACCTGGCCGGCGACACGCCTGGCGAGCGCCTCGTGCTCGCCAGCCTCGCGGCCGAGCGCGGCCGCCTCTGCGATTCGGCCGCCGAGGCGGTGGCGATCTACGAGCGCGCGCTGGCGGGCGGCCGGCTGCTCGCCGAGCAGAACCCCGACAACGCCGGACCGATCTACCACCTCGTCAGCGGTCTGATCGAGTGCGACGCCTATGAGCTGCTCGCGACATCCCTCGAGCAGATGCTCGAGACGGCCCGCGCGCGCGGCGCGGTCCCGACGGTGGCGTACGCGACCGCCTGGCGCGCGCTCCTCAACCTGCGCCGCGGGTCGGTCGCCGTGGCGGTCGACGACGCCCGCACCACGCTCGACCTGATCACCGAGTACGGCATCGAGCTCGGGCGAGACAACGCCCGCGCGCTGCTGGCCAACGTGCTCCTGGACTGCGGCGATCTCGAGGCCGCCGAGCTGGCGTTCGGAGACATCGACGCGCCGGTCGACCTGGGCGTCACGCGCAACTTCCTGCTGCGTGTGCGCTCGCTGCTGCACTTCGCGCGCGGCCGTACGCAGGCGGGAATAGACGACCTGCGCGCCTTCGTGGAGCACGACGAGTCGCAGGGCGGGGCGAACCCGTACTCCTTCCGCTGGCGCTCCGAGGTCGCGCTGGGCCTGGCCGCGCTCGGTGACCGCGAGGGCGCCCGGGCGCTGGCCGCCGAGGACCTCGACATCGCGCGGCGCTGGGGCGCCGCCCCCGGGATCGGCATCGCGACGCGCGCCGTCGCGCTGGTCTCAGAGGGCGAGGACCAGATCGACGGCCTGCGCGAGGCCGTCGCCGTGTTGGCCCCGTCCGGCGCTGAGCTGGAGCACGCCCGCGCCCTGCTCGACTACGGCGCCGCACTGCGCCGTGCCAACCGCCGCTCCGAGGCACGCCCCGCGCTGGAGGAGGCACTGGCGATCGCGGAGCGCGTGGGCGCCGCCGGCGTCGCGGCGACCGCCCGCGTGGAGCTGGGCGCCGCCGGCGGGCGGGTGGACGATCCGCACGGCAGCGAGCTGACGGTCTCCGAGCGGCGCGTGGCGGTGCTGGCCGCCCAGGGGCGCAGCAATCCCGAGATCGCCCAGGCGCTGTTCGTCACTCGCAAGACCGTGGAGACGCACCTCGGGCACGTCTACCGCAAGCTCGACATCAGCGGCCGCGGGGAGCTGGCGGGAGCGCTCTAGCGCTGCTACGTACGATCGCGGCATGAGGCTGGAGGTCGAGGCAGCGCTCGTCGACGGGAAGCTGGTCCCCGGTGACGTGGACGTCGCGGAGGGGGTCGTGACCGCGGTCGGGCTGGCCGGCGCAGGCGTCAAGGGCCGCATCGCCGTGCCGGGATTCGTCGACCTGCAGGTCAACGGCTTCGCCGGGGTCGACCTCATGGAGGCCGATCGCGGCGGGTACGCGCGCGTGGGGACGGCGTTGCTCGAGACCGGCACGACCGCCTATCAGCCAACCTTCGTCACGGCGCCCGAGGACGCCCTGGTCGCGGCCCTGCGTGAGCTGCCGGTCGGCCAGGCCGGGCCGCGCGTCGTGGGGGCGCACCTCGAAGGCCCGTTCCTCTCCCCACACCGGATGGGCGTGCATCCACCCGCCAGCCGCCGCGACCCCGATCGGGCACTGCTCGTGCGGCTGCTCGCTGCGGCCAAAGTCAGCCAGGTGACGCTGGCGCCGGAGCTGCCCGGAGCCTTGGACCTGGTCGACCTGCTGATCGAGCGCGGTGTGGCCGTGTCCGCCGGCCACAGCGACGCGACCTCCGACGAGGCCCATCGCGCGTTCGACCGTGGCGTGCGCACCGTGACCCACCTGTTCAACGCCATGCGGCCACTCGCAGCGCGCGATCCCGGCATCGCGCTCGCGGCGCTGTCGCGCTCGGACGTGACCGTGCAGCTGATCGCCGATGGCCACCACGTGGCGGCGGAGACGATGCTGGTCGCCTGCCGGGCGGCACGCGGGCGGTTCGCCCTCGTGACCGACGCGGCCGCCGCGGCGGGGACCGGGGAGGGCGAGTTCACGCTGGCCGGAGGGCGGGTCGTCTCGGCGGGAGGGGTCGTTCGGACTCCGGAGGGGCGGCTCGCCGGAAGCGCGCTCACGATGCTCGACGCGGTGCGCAACGTGCACGCGCTCGGGATTCGGTTGGAGGAGGCCCTGAGCGCCGCCACGGCCGTGCCGGCGGCGATCGCCGGCAGAACCGATCTGGGCCGGCTGGCCCCGGGCTCGCCAGCCGACGTCGTCGTGCTGGACGACAACCTTGCGATCCGCCGGGTGCTGACCGGCGGGCACCCGGTCGTAGCGGACTAGCCGGGGCGCTAGGGACACGCGCTCGCGGCTAGAGCTCGACCGCCAAACGGTCGTCGTGCTCATCGAGCACGTACCGGTCCACCGCGATGGCGCGGTAGAGCCGGTGCCGGGCGGGGGCGACGACGTCCGCCGCGGTCCACTCGCCACCGCCGTGCGAGAGCGAGCGGCGCGTGAAGATCTCGAGCGCCTGCGCCCGATCCGCGGCGCCGACCTCGTGGGCGGTGGCCCACACGTAGACGGCCTGGCCCGTGCCGATCGGGACGGTCGAGTCGAAGATCACCATGCTCGCCTCGCTCCGCCCCTCGAGGTTGCGCGAGTGCACCGCGTCGGGCTGTGAGACCCAGATGAACTCGCGGTACCCCGAGTGCGCGAAGTAGACCGGAGTCGCCCACGGCCGGCCCTCCGCGTCGGCGGTGCCGAGCACCATGTAGAGGTTGGCGTCGACGATCGCCCGGCCGTGTGCGACGAGCTGCTCGTTCACGGTGGGCGCAAGAGTAGTGCCATCGCCGCGACCCGGGTTGCGCGCTACAACCCAGCTGTGCAGGCAACCACAACGAGCTGCCCGCGCTGCGGGACGACCGCCGCGGCCGAGGCGGCGAGCTGCGGGGAGTGCGGCTTCGTCTTCTTCGAGCTGCCGGCGCGGCGCCCGCTGCCGCGGCCATCGCCGGCTCTGGTCGCGATCGCGCTGTTGATGCTCGTCGGTGGTGTGGCCGCCGCCGTCCTGCTGACCCGCGACTCGCCCCGGGCGCCGCCCGCGCCGATCGCGGCGGCGCGGGCGGAGGCGTGGCTGGCGCGCCAGCTCGACGCCGGCCCGGGGGCCTCGGTGCGGTGTACCGGCCCGATCCGGTCGGGGCGGTTCACGCGCTGCCACTTGCTCTACCCGGACGGAGACACCCAGCTGATGCTGGTCACGGTCTCGCCGCGCGGCGAGCTCGACATCGAGGTGCCCTACCCGGCTCAGCGCCGACCCGGTCGTTAGCTTCTCCGCGATGCGGTGGCTAGTCGACGAGTGGCAGTGGCCGTACGCCGGCGCGCTGGTGGCTGTCTTCCTGCTGGCCGTACTGCCGCTCTGGTGGGACGCGACCGACACCGCGCTGGCGCTCGTGTACGCCGCGCTGCCGCTCTACATGCTCCACCAGCTCGAAGAGCACGCCGGCGATCGCTTCCGGCACGCGATCAACGCCAAGTTCGCCGGCGGGCGCGAGGCGCTCACGCGGCCGGCGACGTTCTGGATCAACGCCGGTGGAGTCTGGATCGTCGACGTGGTCGCGCTCTGGCTGGCCTACCACGTCGACCTGGCAATTGGCCTCCTGCCGATCTACCTGATGGGCGTGAACTCGCTCACCCACATCGCGGCCGCGGTTGCCGACCGCGCCTACAACCCGGGGCTGTGGACCGCGATTGGCGTCTTCCTGCCGGTGTCGGTCTGGGGCGCGATCGAGATCGGCGACGGAGCCGCTGCCGGCGTGGGGTGGCAGCTGATCGGGCTGGCCTTCGCGCTGGCGATGCACGCCGCGATCATGGGCTACATTCGCGGCCAGCTCGGGCCAAGCGCCACCGCCTAGGAAGCTGCCGCCGCCTTCTTCCACTCGGCCTTGTGCGCCCGCTTGGCGGCCTGGTAAGCCTCGAGCGCCTGCGGCGAGTCGACGTCGCCCAGCGTCGGGTGCCAGGGCACCAGCTCGGTCGCGGCCTCGACGCCGAAGCGCTTCGCGAGCACCGCTCCGAGCGCCTTGACCTTCATCTCGCCGAACCCCGGCAGCGCCGCCAGGTTGGCGCGCAGCTGGTCGGAGTCGGCCGCGTCGCTCCAGACGCGCGCGGCGTCGCCGTCGTAGGTGTCGCGCACGTGGACAGCCAGCTCGTGGACCCGCTTCGCCATCGAGCCCGGAAAGCGGTGAATCGCCGGCCGTTCGCGGAAGACCGGCTCGAGGTCCGCGGACGCCAGCGTCGCGGCGTCGATCGAGCCGAGCCGCTCTTGAAGCGCCAGCGGCCCGGAGAATGCCTTCTGCACCGTGACCTGCTGGTCGAGCGCGAACCCCACCAGCAAGGCCATCGGATCCGCCGCGATCAGCGCGTTGGCCTCGTCAGACTCCGTGAAGTAGAGGCGGTCGGGCACGAGCCGATCGTACTTCACCGCCCCAAGACCTCGACAACGGCCTCGTGGCCGGAGTCTGGACGGATGTTCCTGACCAAATGTGTGAGTGCCGGCCGGATGGGGAGACCTCAAGGGATGCCCACTCGCGAATTCGCAATCCGGCAGGCTGCCAGGCGCATCCCGGCGGGGGCGCTGCGAGCGCGCGCCGCCGATGCCGCCCGCCGTGGTCGCCGCCAGCTGGCGCTGTTGCTGCCCCTGCTCGCCGGGGTGATCGTCGCCTACGGCTATCGCCGCGAGCTGCTCGGCGTGGACAAGCCGGCCCGCATCGCCGTCGCGGCGATCCTGATCCTGCTCGGCGGGGCAGTGGCCCGCAACGTCGGACGCCTGATGCAGCCCTGGCTCGAGCGCCGGCTGGAGCCGGGCACCGCCGGGATGGTTGGGTTCGTGCTGCAGCTGGCGACGCTCGCGAGCGCGGCGCTGATCGGTCTGCGCCTGGCCGGGCTCGACCCGACGACGCTCGCGGCCGGCGCCGGGTTCACCGCGATCGTGATCGGGCTTGCGACCCAGCAGACGTTCGGGAACATCTTCGCCGGGGTGGTGCTGCTGTCCGCGCGGCCCTTTCGGGTGGGGGACCGGGTGCGCTTCGCCGGGCTCGGGATGGACGTGGAGGGCACGGTCGCCGCGCACGGGCTGCTGCACGTGACGCTCTACGACGGCGACGACCTGGTGCTGATCCCCAACACCTCGATGCTGTCGATGTCGGCCCGGCCGATCCGCGAGCCGGACGCGGTGGACCTGCGCGCCCGGCTGCCGGTCACGATCGACCCGGAGCTGGTGCAGCGGCGCGTCGACGAGGCGGTCAGCGTGCCGACCAAGCGCCCGCCGCACGTGGAGCTCGAGGAGCTCGACGGGGAGGACGTCGTCGTGCGGGTGCTGGCGACCCCGCAGGTGCCCGACGAGGGCGGTCGCCTGGCCCGCGACGTGCTCAAGGCGGTCGCCGGATTCGAGACCGAGCGCGTGCGCCGGTAGGCCCACTGAGGGCGCGATGCGCTCGAACGAGGTAAGTTCGAGTCATGGCCTTGGCTCGCCCCGTACCGGTTCTGCTCGTCGCAGCCCTTGCGCTGCTCCCCTGCGCGGCCGCGCAGGCCAACCACCCGGGGCTGCGCGACGGCGAGCGGCTGCTGCGCGCCGAGGAGTCCGCGACGCTCGGGACCGAGCACGCCGCCGAGCACGCCCGGCTGAGGGCCTACCAGCGCGACCCGCACTGGCGCCGCGCGCTGGAGCGCGCCACCACACGGGCGGCTCGCGTCCGGGCGCGCCTGGCGGCCTCCGGGAGGTTCGACCGCACCGGGCGCTGGCCCGACGCCGGCCAGTTCGACATTCGCACGGTCGACGGCACTACGACGTTCGCCACCCACGCCGTCATGCTCGCCACCGGCAAGGTGCTCTGGTACTCGATCCCGAGCCATCCCGACCGTCCGCTGGGGCCGCGGCGGCTGGCGGTCGCCGTGCTCTGGGATCCATCGAAGGGCACCGGCCCAGGCTCGTTCAAGCGGGTCAACCCGCCGACCGATCCCGCCACCGGGCAGCCGGTCAACATCTGGTGCAGCGGCAACTCGCTGCTCGCCGACGGACGCGTGCTCGTCACCGGCGGCAACCTGCTCTACACGGTCGAGTCGCCCGGCCAGAAGTTCGCCGGCCTCAACCACGTCTACACCTTCGATCCCTTCACCGAGCGCTGGAAGCGCCAGCCCGACATGCAGCACGGACGCTGGTACCCGACCAACCTGCTGATGCCGGACGGGCGCTCGCTGATCATGGGCGGCCTCGACGAGCGCGGCTACGGCGACAAGAACGAGGACCTCGAGGTGTTCACTCCGTCGCGCTCGCGCGGCGGACGCGGACGCGTGACGCTGCTCGGCGGCTCCGGCGTGCTTGGGGATCCGGGCCGTCCGCCGGCCGGCGACTACTACCCGCACATGTTCTGGATGCCGAGCGGCCGCGGCCTCGTGGCCGGGCCGTGGACCTCGGACACGTGGTGGTTCTCGCCGCTCGGCAACCCGCCCAGGCTGCGCTGGCAGGACATCGGCAACTCGACCCAGAGCCGGGTCTGGGGCACGGCGGTGATGCTCCCCGCGGGGCCCGACGGCTCGCACCAGGTCGAGCAGCTGGGCGGCTCGGACAAGCCGAAGGCCGACGCGCTCGAGCCGGACGGCGACGCGCTCGCCACCAACGGGATCTCGGTGTTCGACGAGCGCGACGCGGAGAGAGGCTGGAACGACACCACCAGCGTCAGTCGCGGCGCGCTGCGCCACCCCCGCTCGCACGCGAACACGGTGCTGCTGCCGGACGGCTCGATGGTCGAGGTCGGCGGCGGCTGGGGCGACAAGAAGAGCGGCGGCGAGAACGGTGCACCGAACCAGTGGGCGGCCGCGCCGTTCCACCTGACCACCGAGCTGTGGAGCCCGCGCAGCAGGACCTGGCGGCTCGGGCCGCCGCAGCGCGAGTTCCGCACCTACCACTCGACCGCGATGCTGCTGCCCGACGGCCGCGTGGTCTCGGCGGGCGACGACTTCAGCGGCCGCTTCAGCGGCGCCGAGGCCGCGCGCAACTTCACCCAGGATAGCGCTGAGCTCTTCGAGCCGCCGTACCTGTTCGACGGCAACCGCAAGGCGCCGCGCCCGAAGCTCAGGCGGGCGCCCGCGCTCCGGAGCTGGAACCAGTCGACCCGCCTGCGAGTCAAGGCGGCGCGCAAGAATCGCCCCGTGACCCGGGCCGTGCTGGTCGCCCCGTCGTCGGTCACGCACTCGGTCGACATGAACCAGCGCTACGTGCCGCTGCGGGTCACCAAGCGCGACAAGCGCACGCTCACCGTACGCATGCCGGGCGACGCAAACATCGCGCCGCCCGGCTATTACATGCTGTTCGTGCTCGACCGCAGCGGCACGCCGTCGGTGGCTCGCTGGGTGCGGCTCGCCTAGCTCTTGATCCGGAAGCCGACCCGCTGCTCGGCCGACCTGTTGCCGGCGGCGTCCTTGGCGATCAGCTCCAGCCGGTAGGGGCCGGGGGCCAGCTTGCGCCCCGCGAACCGCCGCTTGATCGTGATCTGGTTGTTGCCGACCGTGCCCTGGTCGGTCAGCTTGCGGCGGAGCTCGACCCAGCGGCCCCGCTTGCGCTGCTCGAGCCGGATCGTGACCTTCGCCGCCTCGGTCAACCGGTACTCGAGCACCGTGGAGCGGCGGAACCGGTTGCGGTCCAGCTCCAGCCCGCTCAGGCGCGGCTTGGTCGTGTCGCCGCACGGCGCGGCCGTCTTGTCCGGGTTGGTGGGGCAGGCGTCCTGCGTCTCGTCGCCGTAGCCGTCCCTGTCGGCGTCGCGCTCGATCACGGCCTGGACCAGCAGCTGACCGGTCGGTTCGCCTTGCGACGCTCGCGGCGAGTCGCCCTTCACCAGCGGAGGCGCGTACAGGTAGGTGAACTTGTCGCCGCCCTGGTTGTAGACCATGCTCGCCGATGGCGCGTCGAGCGCCACGTGCACCCCCCGCTTGACCGCGACCCGGGCGGCGTACTCCTCGATCTGGCCGGTGCCCTGGAGCGTGACGGTTGGGCCGTCGGCGGCGATCTGAGCGTTCGCCACCTCGCCCTGCGGCGCGGCGATCGTGGCGAAGCGGAACGTGACCGCCTCTGCCGCGGCGGAGCGGATGCGCAACTTCACCACCACGCCGTCATAGGGCGCCGGCCTCGTCACCGGGTCACCGGCGTCGTTGGGATTGATGTACCCAACCAGCGTGCAGGACCCGGGCACCCCGTCGACGCATGGGTTGGGACCGTTGGCAGGAGCGTTCTTGAGCAGGCTGCCGAAGGTGTCGCTCGCCTGGCCGGTAGCCGGCAGCGCGAGCACTCCGACCACGGCAACCACGAGTGCGATGAGCTTGTTGTTCATGCGAGAAGCATCGACGCTCTCGCCGCACGCCGCTAGGCACCCTAGGGTGCGCGTTTACACACCCTGCGTCACGAGCCGGGGCGCGCCCCAGCCCGCGACCGTCTGGCGCAGCCCGCCAAGCGCCGCCAGTCCGATCGGCACCGGCAGCCAGATCGCCACCGCGCGGTAGGCGAGCACGGCCGCGACGGCCACGTCGGCCTGCGCCCCGAAAGCCAGCAGCACGCCGACCATGCCGCCGCTGACGGCTCCGGGCAGCGGGATCGTGTTCGCGACCTGGCCGAGGAAATAGGCGAGCGCGACGACCGCCAGCGAGGGCGGTGCCCCGAGGGCGTGCAGCATCGCCCACAGCACGGCCGCGTCGAACGCCCACCAGGCGAGGGCGCCCAGCAGCCGCGCGTCGCCGGAACGCACCAGCGCGATCGCGGCGCGCACGGCGGCGCCCAGCGCGACCGTTCGCTCCCTGCGTGGGCGGCGCGCCGCGATGCCGAGCGCGACGGCGATCGCCAGGGCTGCGCCGGCCGCCGGGAGCGCGCTCAGCAGCAGCGGCCCGTCGGCGTCGACCATCCCCACGGCGATCAGTCCTCCTGACACCGCGATGCTCGCCAGGAAGACCGAGTAGAGCAGCACCAGGAAAGTGAGCAGCGTGTGCGCGGCCTCGCGCACGTTGAGCCCGGCGCGCCGCAGGGACCACAGCGTCACCGCAGCGCCGCCGGCGCCGCCGGTCGGCAGCACCCGGGTGGCCGCCGCGCCGCCGAGCGTCACCTCGGTGCTGGCGCGCAGCCCCAGCCGGTCGGTGGCGCGGCCGCCGACCAGCCAGAGCAGCGCGACGTACCCGGCGAAGGACAGCAGCTCGAGGATGGCGGCGGCGAGTACCCAGCGCGGGTCGGCATCGAGCGCGCGACCGAAGGCGTCCGCGAACGTTTGGAGCGGGCCGCCGGCCAGCACGAAGGTGGTCGCTGCGACGGCCGCGAGAACGGCCGGCAGAGCCACCCGGCGTGCGTTGAATCGGGGGAGCGACATGGCGCTGGGCGCTTCTACGCCCAGGCGCGCGGATCGGATGACTCGCATGCCGGCAGCATCGCGCTCGCGGCTCGCCCTCAATAGGCGGTCAACCGGCGGGTCGTGGTGCGGGTAGCCGCCCTAGCGCGGGTTGATCCAGGGGATCGGCGGCACGTTCATGCCGACCCCGGGCCAGCGGTAGGACGCGCTATCCGACGGGCGTGGGCGAGGAAAGAGGCAAGTGCTCGGCGGCGGGCTCGCGCATCCGGCTGAGCCCGATCGTCGTGCCCTCAGGCAGCCGCCGGCGGTGCACCAGCACCCCACCGCAGAACTCGCAGTCCGCCTTGGCGGTGGGATCGAGGAAAGCGCCGCTGGCCCAGACCTGGCCGCATCCGTCGCACATCCGTGTGGGGAGCTGGTTGGCCATCTCTCTCCCACCACTGTGCGCCCGATCGCGAGAATTCGCCACCTCGGGTAGGTTCGCTGGCGGTTTTCCACGCGTTTCGACCGATCTCCCAGCAAAGCGCGCAATCGGAGGGACTCTCGTAGGCTGGCCGGAGGTGCTGAAGGCTCAGGGCGCGGGCAGCGTCAGCGTCGCCGCGCCCACGCGCGCCCGCGCGTAGCGCGAGCGCTGGTCCCACGACACCCTCACGCGCACCACGTCGTCGTTCGGCAGCTGGACGGTGAGCGTTCCGCGCGTCGCGCCGGTCGACAGCCGCCAGCTGCCGCTGCCGTCGACCACGGCGTCCGTGACGAAGCGAACCCGCCGCAGTCGCAGGCGCAGCAGGGGATCGCCCATGGCCGTGAAGCTCCCGCCACGCAGCCCGGCGCCGCGGGCGGCGCCGGAGAACCGGTAGCGCGGGGGCGCGTCTGCCAGCGCACCGGCGGCCACCGTCACGGCTTGCCGCCGCTCGAGGCCCGGGTCCGGCCCCGACACCAGCGTCGCCGGTGCGGCGTCGGCCAGGCGCAGCGGGTAGGCACCGGCGGTGTGCAGGTGCGGGATGCGCGCCGTGCAGCTCGTGTCGAGCGACTCCAGCCGCCCGGGCGCGCGCACGAAGCCGCGGATGACGGCGCGCGCGCAGCGCGCCCCGACGGCGAGCGTCCCGCCGCCCTGCGAGGTGACATGGGTGGTGTTGGTCAGCTCCACCACCCGCACGCGCGCGCCCAGCGTCGGCCCGAACACGCGTGCGTCGGTGAGCGGCGTCAGCGAGTCCAGATCGCCTCCCACGACCAGCAACGGGATCGACGCCGGCAGCGGGTTCGGGGTGGCGGGGACCGCGGGCTCCACCCGGCGCGGCCGCGGCCAGTCGAGGCAGCCGGCGTAGGGCTGGGTGTAGTTGTCCACGGTCACCCACTCGCTCGCCGTGAACGGCTCGAAGGCTCCAGCGGGCGGGGCCAGCAGCGCGGCCGCCAGCTGTTCGCGCCGTCGCGCCGGTGGCGCCGCCATCGAGAACAGCTGCGGGTAGTCGGCGCAGGCGACGGTCCAGTAGAGCCCGTTGGAGTAGTCGACGGGGTCGCCGCCCGCGCCGTGCAGAGCAGCGCGATCCTCCGCGACCAAGCGCAGCAGCGGCGCCTCGTCGCCCGCCAGCGCGGCCCGCACGGCGGGATCGAGCTCACGGTAGATGGGCGGCTCGGAGCCGGCGTCCTGGACTAGATCCACGACCGCGCGCACCCCGAAGCGCACCCCCTTCCCGGAGATCGGTCGCTGGCGCAGGCGCGCCAGCAGCTCGCCGAGGCGCGCTGTGGCGCTGCCCGGGCCGGCCGCCGAGCAGCCCGGATCGCGTGCGCAGACCGCGTCCATCGCGGTGCGCGCGACGGTCCCCGAGGACGCGTACCACGGGTCGAGGTCGCGCACCGGATACGAGGAGTCGAGCACCACCGAGTGCAGCAGCCCTTGGTACCGGGAGATGAAGGACTGCACCAGGAACGTCCCGTAGGAGTCGCCGTAGAGGTCGACCCGGCCGAGGCGAAGCGCGCGGATCACCGCGGCCAGGTCGCGAGCGGCATAAGCGGTCGCGAACAGGTCGGGCGAGCCGTAGCGGCGCTCGATCTCGCGAGCGCACCCCGCCACGACGCCCGCGAGGCGCGACCCGAAGCTGGCGCCGGGATAGGTCTGCAGCCGCTGGCAGCGGATCAGCGCCGATCCGCCGGTGCCACGGTTGTCCACGAGCAGCAGCCCGCGCTCGCGCAGCAGCGGTCCGTAGATGCCGGTGTACTCGACGCGGCTGCCGGTCGACGGGTAACCGGGACCGCCCTCGACCGCCACCAGCGGCGGGTGGCGCGTGCCCGGGTTCCTCGGCGGGAGCCAGCGGAACGCGATGCCGATCTGGCGCCCGCGCGGGCGCGCCGGGTCGAGCGGCCGCGGCAGCTTCCCGCACACCCAGCGCCCTCCATCCGGGCACGGGCGGACAGCGACCGCCCCCAACTCGCGCTCGGCGGGCGCGGCGGTGGCGGATGGGGCCCCGGCGAGGAGCCCCACCGCCACCGCCACCGCCAGCACGCCGAGCTTCATCGGTGGCTCACTGCAGCCAGGCGTCCACCTTGTCGGAGTTGGCCTCGACCCAGTCCTGGCCGGCCTTGTCCGGGTCCTCCTTGTCGCCGGCGATCGCCTTGGCGACTGCTTCCTGGTCGTCGTTCGTGAGCGTCATGTTCTTCAGCACCTTGTACGCCGGCGAGCCCGACTCGGCGAACTTCTTGCTGAACAGCTTGTTGATGATCGTCACGTCGTACTCGCAGTTGTACTGCTCGGGATCGCCACCCGCCTTCGCGTCGTCCTTGCAGTCCTTGTCGGCATCCGTGCGCGGCGGCAGCTTGACCTCGGCGAGGTCGTACTCCTGGTTGAGGTACTGCGGCGTGTACCAGTAGAAGATGACCGGCTTCTTCTGCTTGTAGAGCTGGCTCCAGCGCGCCACTTGCGCCGGCTCGGCGCCGGCGGTGACGTGCTTGAAGTTGACGCCGAGGACCTCGATCAGCTCCTTGTCCTTCTGGACGAAGCTCGGGTCGCCACCGAGGAACATGCCCTGGTCGCCGGACTCGGCGGTCTTGAACAGGTCCTCCTTGCCCTTGAGGCCCTCCCAGGTCTCGAACTCGGGGTGCTCGTCCATCAGGTACTTGGGAATGAACCAGCCGATGTGGCCCTCCACGCCGAGCGGGCCGCCCTGGACGACGGTGCCGGCCTTGTCGATGTACTTGTCGTACTCGTCGACGTGCTGCCAATCCTCGAGTACCGCGTCGACCTTGCCGTCCGCCATCGCCTGGAAGACCGGGATCTCGGTGATCTTGGTGATCTCGACCTGGCAGCCGAGCTTGTCCTCGAGCACGGCCTTGGCGATGTAGGTGTTGGCCGTCGACCCTGCCCAGGCCTGCTCGTTGAGCACGACCTTGCCGCAGTCCGTGGCACCTGCATCCGCACTGCCGCTGCCGCCGTCGCCCTCGTCGTCCTTCGACTCGCCGCAGGCCGCCACCGCCAAAGCCAGCACCAGCGCCAGCACGACGGCCAGCGACCATCTCGAACGCTCCCTCATGAGCCTCTCCTCCTCATTGTGGTTGAACCCTCCGCTTTCCCTGCGTGACGCGGTCGAGTGCGATGCCGAGCGCGAGGATCGCGATCGACGCCACCACCCCCTCGCCGAACTCGTTGCGCTGCAGGCCGCGCGCCACCATGTCGCCCAGCGCGCCGGAGCCGACCAGTCCGCCGATCACAACCACGGCGAGGACCAAGATGATCCCCTGGTTGACCCCGAGCATGATGCTCTCGCGGGCGAGTGGAATCTTCACCTTCAACAGCACCTGCATCCGCGACGCTCCGAACGCGGACGCCGCCTCCACCGCGGTCGGCGAGACGCCGCGTATGCCGGACATCACCAGCCGGATGACGACCGGGATCGCGTACAGCACCGAGGCGACCACACCCGGTATGCGCGAGACCGGCATCAAGTAGATGAACGGGATGATGTAGACGAGCTGCGGCAGCGTCTGGAGCGTGTCGAGCAGAGGTCGCAGCGCGCGCTCGACGCGCGAGCTCTCGGCGGCCCAGACGCCGATCAGGATCCCGAAGAACACGGCCAGCGCGGTCGCCACCAGCACCTGAGAGGCGGTGTCCATCGCCTCCGCCCACACGCCGATCGCGCCGATCACCACGAGCATCAGGAAAGTGGTGATCGCCGGCCGCAGCCCGCTCAAGACGAGCGCGATCGCGGTGAAGCCGCCCAGCACGAAGAACCAGGGGGTCTCGACGAGCACGAGCCGCAACGGCTCGAGGAACTTCTGAAGCAGGAAGTTCCCCACCGGCTCGGTGATACCGAAGATGAACGAGCTCGGGTCCTGCACGTAGTCGAGCCCGTCCTGGATCCAGCCCAGCAGGTCGGCGTCGATCGTGGCCGTGTAGACCGTGGTCGAGGTCTCGAACTCCTCCGGGTAGAGCGCGTCGGCGCCGAGCGCCTTGGCCACCACCACGATCGCGGCGATCAGGCCGAGCGTGGCGAGCGTCATGCGGCGCGCGCGCCGGCGCCGCTCGTCGGTGAGGTGCTGGTGCGCCGGGTCGGTGCGCTCGGCGATCGCGCTGGTGGCGCGGTCGAGGGCGATCGCCATGATCACGATGGCGATGCCGGCCAGGATCGCCAGCGCCGCGTTCGAGTAGAGCCCGTTGGTGACCACGTCGCCGAGGCCCTTGCCGCCGATCAATCCGGCGATCACGACCAGCGAGAGCGCGAACATGATCGTCTGGTTGACCGACAGCAGCAGCTGGCGGCGGGCCAGCGGCAGCTGCACTTTGAAGAGTGTCTGCGCCGGCGTCGAGCCGAACGCCTGCGCCGCCTCGACCGAGTCCTTGGTCACGCCGCGAATCCCGAGCGCGGTGATGCGCACGGCCGGCGGGATCGCGTAGATCATCGTGCAGATCACGGCCGCGCCGGGGCCGACCGAGAACAGGATCACGATCGGCATCAGGTAGGCGAACGCGGGCACGATCTGCATCGCGTCGAGCGCCGGTGTGATCGCGCGCAGGAAGCCCTCGCGGCGGCCGGCCAGGACACCGATCGGGATGCCCACCGCGAGCGACAGCAGCACCGCGGCGAGCATCAAGCCGAGCGTCTGGATGCTCTCCTCCCAGAGCCCCATCAGCGCGAACGACGCGAAAGCGGCGAACACGATCAGGCCGGCTCGCCAGCCGCCGAAGCGCCACACGAGCAGCGTCGAGGCGGCGATCGCCCCGACCCAGGTCAACCACTCGAAGATGTCGATGAACGCGGTGACAAGCCACTCGCAGAGCGAGCGGAAGCCCTCGAGGACGGCGAAGATCGGGCTCGGGTCGGCGGCCGTGCGCTGCTCGAGCAGCCAGTCCTGAGCGTCGTCGAGCTTGCGCGGCAGCTCCTCCCAGGTGAGCGACGCCGGCCAGCTGAGTTCCTGCCCCTTGAGCAGGAAGTAGGCCACCAGCCACAGCCCGACGATCGCTCCGACCTGCGCAGGCTTGCCGCGCCAGCGCGACCCCGGCGCGAACGCGGCCGGCGCGGCGATCCTGCCGCTAGCGACTGCCACCCGGAGTTTCCGCCATCGCCTCGAGGATCGCCACGCGGTCGACGATGCCGACGCAGCGGCCGCGCTCGACCGCGCGGATCGGCCCGTCGGTCGAGGCCGCCATCGGCACCGCGTCGTTGACCTTGGTGGTCACGGGGAGCTCGGGGCCGCCGGTCTCCTCGCCGGGCCTGGCGTCGCGCATGATCCAGCGCAGCGTGAGCACGTGGGTGCGCGGGATGTCGCGCACGAAGTTCGCCACGTAGTCGTCGGCCGGCGAGCCGACCAGCTCCTCCGGCGTGCCGAGCTGCACGATCGCGCCGTCGCGCATGATCGCGATCCGGTCGCCCAGCCGCAGCGCCTCGGGCAGGTCGTGGGTGATGAACAGCATCGTCTTCCCGGTCTCCTCCTGGAGCCGGCAGACCTCGTCCTGCATGTCTCGCCGGATCAGCGGGTCGAGCGCGCTGAAGGGCTCGTCGTAGAGCATCAGCTTGGGGTCGACCGCGAACGCGCGCGCCAGGCCGACGCGCTGCTGCATGCCACCCGACAGCTGGTCGGGAAACTGGTTGGCCGCGTCCTCGAGGCCGACCAAGGTGAGCACCTCGCTCGCTCGCGCCAGCCGCTCGGCCTTCCCGAGCCCCTGGATCTCGAGGCCGAACGCGACGTTGTCGATCACGCGCCGGTGGGCGAGCAGCCCGAAGTGCTGGAACACCATCGACACGGTGTGGCGGCGCAGCTCGCGCAGCTGGCCGGCGTCGGCCGCCATCACGTCGCGGCCGGTGATGGTGATCTTGCCCGCGGTCGGCTCGATCAGCCGGATCAGGGTCCGGACGAGCGTGGACTTGCCCGAGCCCGACAGGCCCATGACCACGAACACCTCGCCGGGCTTGATGTCGATCGAGACGTCGCGGACGGCCGCGATGCAGCCGGTCTGCTCGCGCAGCTCGGCGCGCGACAGCTCGGCGTCGGGCGTGCCGACGATCTTGTCGGCCCCGGGGCCGAAGATCTTCCAGATGCCCTCCGCGCGGACGAGCGGCTCCCCGTTCGGCGCGCCGGTGGACGATTCCCCCTCAATGGTCTCAACGGCAGCCGCGCCGTCCGAGTCAGTCACCGGGCGATGATATATCAGGCTTTGGGGGCGATGCCAGGGGTATTGAGAGCGCTCAATCAGGCCTTAAAGAGAACGGTTTGGAGCTCCGTGAGCGTGTCCATCGGGTGCGCGCCGCCGACCCGGCCGATTCCGCTGTCCGAACGCGCCCGCCCGCCCCAGGGCAGGTGCGGCTCCCAGTAGTTGGTGGTCTCGTTGATGTTCACGAGGCCCATCTGGACGGAGTCCGCGTAGCGCAGGCCGGCGGCCAGGTCGGCCGTGAAGATCGCGGCCATCAGGCCGTAGGACTGGGCGTTG